>CESR01169830.1_pt1 | contig 15308 bp, 11 predicted proteins | sample 356351 | NCBI WGS metagenome assembly CESR01 (sample SAMEA2622149, study PRJEB7988) | marine metagenome | isolation source: saline water (ENVO:00002010), including | reverse complement strand
GGAACTATGGAAGATATCACCAATATCTTCCTCTTGCATGCTGACGCACCGGTTTCCTCCTCTGACTGGAAAATAGAACGGAGCATAATTTCTGACATCGATGTCCCCCCCGCAAATTCTGACCCACTAGCCATAGAATTCGGGTTTGAGCAGGCACATATCCTCTACCAGACGATCAGGAACGACTCCACGGGAGTGGATAGGCTAGGACTATGGTACGCACATGGGGAAATCGAGCAACCAACTTGGTCCTACAGGAAGGCAATAGGTGATGAGGCTGCTTTGCCGCAAATGACAGTAATCGTGGAGGAGGAAGACGAGGAGGAACGGATCGTAGCCTTATGGAGGGAGGGGAGCCCGCAGGACTCCGAGTTGGTCGCAATTGTTGCTGACTCTACTTTCAGATCGGTTGAGGGGATGGAGACAAGGCTTCCCGCAAGGGGACTAGGGAAAATTGGAATCGTCGAGACTGAGCGAGGTGTCCAAGTGATTTACGACCACGTTGGCCCTAGTGGCCCCCAAGTAGAGTACGGGGTCATCGACCATGAGGAAAACTGGATAGGCCTGTCAAACAGGATAGTTTCGGGTCAATTCGATCAAATTGACCGATTCTCCGAGGTTGGAGAAACTGTGATGATCCTATCGTCGCCAAGTGGGTGGCAGATTCGGTCACTAATCGACGATGACGGTGGCACGAAGGATCGTACCCTAGCTGAAAGATTGAGATACTCCTTGGGGCTTGACGAGTCGAATTTCGAGATACTGGTAATCGGGGTTGCATTCGCTGTACTTATTCTTGGCGCCGTCACCATCGTCTCGCTATCTGCCCAGGGAGTTAGGTGGGTCGGAAGGAAGAGATTGGTCGATGAATCTGAAAGCGTTCTGATGGAAGAAGATGTTGTGGACTTAATCGAACAGACAGACTTGGCCGTAGGATCCAACGAGGTAGAGGTAGTAGTCTCAGATGAGCCTGAAAGTGAACTCAGCGGATCAGCCGGAAGAAGGGCACGTAGGGAAAGCAGGATAGGAACTGAAGAGGGGGGGTCGGAGGGACCAGTGGAAATGGAGGCCGTCAAACCGATTCCCAGTATTCCCACTAAACTCGATCCCCCGAGTGCTGATCAAGCCAGCCGCCCAGTCGTGTGCGTGAACTGCGGTGGGAGATTCGTACTAAGTTCGAGCCTGACTTCGACCAGATGCCCAATTTGCGATGAGAAAGTGGGTTCCTGAGGGCCAAAAATGGCAAAGGTTCTGCTTTCAACTGCCTCCTCCAGACGGCGAGTGTGGCTTAGTGACCGGTTACAAGGTGCCGAAGCAGAGCTTGATTTTTCCTCATTAAATGCTGACGAGCCTTCTCCGGCGGCTGGAAAAGGCGTTAGTTTTCAGGTCGAGGAAGTGTGCATATCCAAGGCTAAGGCAGCAATAGCCGAGATTGATGATTCAGGGGGTTCAGAACTCCCAGACTATATCGTCGTCGCGGACACTTTGGTCGAGGATCCAGATGACTCGCTGATTTCTATGGGGAAGCCACGAGACCGGGGTTCTGCCGTATCCATGCTACTGAGACTGTCGGGCAGGAGACACCGGGTTTGGTCGTCAACGGGAATATTGCGCCCTCCGGGAGCAGATTTGGAGGGGGCAGAGTTCGAGGATGGTTGGACGTTTGAGGTTTGGACTGAATTCTCAATTGTCGAGTTTGGGGATCTGGATGAAGACACGATGGTGCGGCTTATTGAAAGTGACTCTTGGGTCGGTAAGGCAGGAGGATATGATTTGGCTGGTGAGGCGAAGAACGTGGTGGGACTGATTGAAGGACGGGAAGTTACAGTGCTGGGATTCTCTCCCGGAGCAATAGACTATCTCGTGAAGCAGGTGTGTTAAACGAAAGTTACCCCTCCGTGCTCGAGGACGAAGTCTCGTTGCAAATCATCGAACCAGTCGAGCATTTCGGAGCTGAATTGGACTGAAATAACCTCTGGGTCAATTAGCAGATCATCCTGGATTCCCTTCAGGGTCCCCGGAGCAGCCCCGCATGAAACACAGGCGCCATCGAGATCGAGGACCAGTGAAATGGCTTGCCTTCCGTTCATTAGATCTTCAATGATAGCCTGTTTAACGACCAGTCCCCCTCCATGGCCGTCCAATGCAGCCCTAACGGGACCGAGGCGTGCCATAAGTGCGGGAATCAAATCAGGATCGTTTTTCGACCACAGGTCGATTAACGAAAAATTCTGGAGGCGAGAAATTTCACTGGGATCGTGAGATTCTTTGATTCTCTTTGCGGCCTCCTTATCCATCGATGCTCCAATTTGGGCGCGATAATTCTCCACAAGCGGATCTGGTTGCGAGGGATCGTCATTTTCCCGTTTCTCCATGTTTGGGCGACGAGTTATCAGATTTAGACTGATTGAAGCTATGCAGACATTGAAAAGGGGATGTAGCAGCGTAGAACTATGAGAATAGCGGTTGACGCAGAGATTCCACTTTTGGAAATAGTAGATCTGCACGCTTCGATAGATGGGACTCCGATCCTCAAGGGGGTTAACCTCAGGATTGCTCCGGGGGAGATTCATGCAATTATGGGCCGTAATGGGAGTGGAAAGACCACTGCTGCCAACATCATAATGGGGCACCCAGATTTTGATGTCCAGAAAGGCGAGGTGCTACTGGGAGGCGAAGATTTGCTAGAGTTAGATGCATGGGAGAGGGCTCGTAAAGGCGTATTCCTATCATTTCAGTACCCCCAATCTGTTCCCGGTTTGCAAGTTGGTAACTTCCTAAGGAAGAGTGTTGCGAAAATCAGAGGTGAGGCGGCGGCCAAGGGAGCGAGCTTCAGGAAAGATCTGAACGAGGCTATGGACACCCTCAGCATCCCTCGAAACTTTCTATCAAGATACGTCAATGACGGTTTCAGTGGAGGGGAGAAGAAGCGTTTCGAGGTCTTGCAATTGATGCTGCTAAAGCCTAGGCTTGCAATACTCGATGAGACTGACAGCGGACTGGACATAGATGGGATAAAGACGGTTGCAGAGGGAATCAGGTCAGCAGTAAGCGATGATCGTTCTGGCGCCCTAATCATTACGCACTACTCTAGAATTCTGGAGCATGTGCAGCCGGACAGGGTGCACGTAATGATTGACGGCAAGATAGTTGCTTCGGATGGCCCTGAGCTCGCTGGAAAACTCGAAGAGGCGGGCTACGACTGGTTAGAGGAGGCGGGGGCTGAAGGTGTTGCTCAATGACTGCCAACCATGAAGCTAGAGAAGCCGTTGGAGAATACAAGGCCGGCTGGCACGATCCTGAGAACTCGACAATCCGATTTGACTTCGGCCTATCGGAGGAGGTTGTGCGTGAGATTTCGTCCCTCAAAGGTGAGCCGAAGTGGATGACAGACTTCAGGATCAAGGCCTATCGGCACTTTGTGGAGCGCCCGATGCCAAATTGGGGCAATACCCCAATGCTAGAAGAAATTGACTTCGATGGTATCTGCTACTATCTTCGCTCCTCGGAATCCACCGAAAAGAACTGGGACGATGTTCCGGATGATATACGCAACACATTTGACAGGCTCGGAATTCCCGAAGCTGAGCAGAAGTGGCTTTCTGGAGTTACGGCCCAGTATGAATCCGAAGCCGTATACCACAGCATACGAGAAGATCTGGAGAAACAGGGCGTAATCTTTCTGGATATGGACAGCGGTCTCCGGGAATATCCTGAATTGGTCAAGAAGTGGTTCTGTTCTGTGGTCCCTCTTACTGACAACAAGTTCGCAGCACTGAATACTGCAGTCTGGTCAGGTGGCTCGTTCATCTACATTCCAAAGGGTGTTCGCGTGGAATTGCCGGTGCAGGCATATTTTCGAATTAATGCGAAGAACATGGGGCAATTCGAACGTACCCTGATAATTGCTGATGAGGGCAGCAGCATCCACTATGTGGAGGGGTGCACCGCTCCGACCTACTCGACGAACTCATTGCATTCCGCTGTGGTTGAGTTGATTGCGCTGCCAGGCGCCCACATTCGCTACTCAACTGTTCAGAACTGGAGCGCTAACGTGTTCAACCTCGTTACCAAGCGCGGAATAGCACATGAGAATTCCAAGATAGAATGGGTCGACGGAAACATTGGTAGCAAATTGACGATGAAGTATCCTGCTGTTATTTTGAAGGGGGAGGGGTCCCATGCCGAAGTAATCTCAGTTGCATACTCCGGTAAAGGCCAGCACCAGGACGCCGGTGCCAAGATTCACCACCTTGCTTCCAATACGACTAGTAAAATCCTCTCCAAGAGTATAAGCAAAAATGGTGGCAGAGGTTCCTACAGGGGGATGGTCACAGTCTCCCCAAAGGCAGAGAACTGCAAGCTTAACGTTGTCTGTGACGCTCTGATTCTCGATGAGGCCAGTCGCTCTGACACATATCCGACCATGGAGGTGGCAAATCCCACCGCAAGATGCGAACATGAGGCCAGCGTCTCGAAGGTCAGCGATGAACAGTTGTTCTACCTAATGAGTCGGGGACACACGGAGGAGGAGGCGCTGGCCATGATTGTCAACGGATTCTTCGAACCCTTTACCCGTGAGCTACCAATGGAATACGCAGTCGAGTTAAACCAGCTTATGGCATTAGAAATGGAAGGCAGCATTGGCTGAGGGGAGGGAAATGGATCCTGCCACTGATTATCTAGCCCTTAGCGAGCCAAGCAAGTCTTCTCACCTTTGGCGCTACACACCCTGGCGGCGTGCCCATCCAACTGGTGTGGTCTCGGAAATTCCACAAATGGAAACGGTTGGCATCACGTTGACGAGTCTTGATGGAGGTCCGTCTCCGGAGGGAGTAATCCTCGAGAAGGGGGTGCCTCTCGAAATTAATCTGCCAGAGGAAGATGTGGTGGCAGGATCATTCCTACGGGCAATCTCATCGGAATCCAAGTGGACGCTCAGGGTGGAGGATGGCCTCACATGTGACCATCCTGTGGTTGTTGACATCACTACAGAGATGCCCTCTACAGCTATACACCTCTCAATTGATGTAGGAAATCTGGCAGAGCTGGAGTTAATCACTAGAGTGAGGGGTCCTGGAGAGTGGTGCGGGCTATTGAGAACAGGGGTCATCAAGGAAGGAGCCGTTGTTAACGACATCGTGATAGGTGCGATGAAGGATGGAAATCTGTTGAGGATGGACTCTATTAGCGTGGGCAGAGATGCCCAGCTGCGTGCGGGTACCGTATCGTCTGGATCCAAACAGACCAAGGCCGACCTCCGATATCTCATGGGAGAACCCGGTGGGGATCTAAGGGTCCTTGGATCGATACTTGCTGTAAATGAAATGCACATCGATCATCACATTGAGATTCATCACGAGGCTCCACAAACCTTCAGCAGACTATCCTGGCACTCGGCTTGTGGAGGTGCTAGCAGAACCATCGGAACGGGTATGCTCAGGGTGTCTGAAGGCTCGAAGGGGGCCGATGCTGCCCAAATCTTCCACAATCTTTTGCTGTCTCGAGACGCCGAGGCTGACTCCATTCCCGAGCTTGAGGTTTTAGAAAATGAAGTAGTAGGTTGTGGGCATGGGACGGCTAACGGACCAATCGACGAAGATCAATTGTTCTACCTGGAGACTAGAGGTCTGGACCCATCAGAAGCCCGGAGTGCCCTAATTGCTGCATTCCTTAACTCAACACTGGCGGAGATGGGGAGCGAGGAGCTGCATGACTGGCTGACTAAGCTACTGACCTCGGAGTTAAACGTCCTAGAAGCATAAGTTCGGCAATCAACTGCCTACCAATTGCCCTTTCGAAGATGCATCAATTATACCAAACGGTGAAATCGATTCGGAGGGTGGGAGATTCGTGGCGAGTGACGTGATTGGCAGTCTAGCTTCATTGAAGAACGGACTCCAAGAGCGGACTCGGGAGATCATGGTTTGCAGAATTCTCGGGGGTGTGGCTGGAGGATACCTCCTGTTATGCTTTATCGCCCCTTACATGCTACCTTTTGACACGGTCCCAGAACTTTCAGGGAGGGCAAATGTGTTAGATTATCCATACCATGATAGTTGGGGCAATGAGGACCATATGGAAGGAGGGTTAGTGGGCCATGACCAGTCTCAGCACGGAGGTACATTTGCCTGGACAGAACTGAATCCGGCCTGGGCAGTTGCCTATGGGTTGGGCGATCTGAACTGTCATCAAAAGCACCAGAGATCATGGGAAATCAATGGAAATCAAATGCCGGTTTGTACCCGTGACATAGGAATATTGCTGGGTTTCGCAATAGGGTGCGCTGTTTTCGGTTTCAGGGGCCTCAACAGATGGACTGTGCGTGACAGTTTCCTATCAGTTTTCCCGGATGATTGGTTAGTTCCCATCTATCTGAAGGATTTCAGGCTAATGGCTGTTTTCGCCATCTTGGGAGTCGGTTTAGCCCCGATGGCAATAGATGGTTTTACTCAGCTGCTCCTAGACTCTTACGAGTCTACCAACCCAACTAGGGTGATAACTGGGTTCGTAGCTGGCCTGGTTGGTGGTTGGTGGTTTTCGTCCGCCTTTTCTGCAAGACCAAGGTTGTTTGATTCGGCGGACAGCGTGGGCCTCCCAGCGAATGCGAGCCTAGTAATCAAGTGAAAAATTCACTTAGCAAGCCACCAATCGACTAGTCCCTTCTCGCTCCTCGGTGGAGTTTGGCCGTCAACCCCACAACCCAGAATAGACAGTCTGGACAAGGTTTCGCTGACTGCGGAAGCATATCGGCCTGTCCTGATTATCTGACCCATGGAGAATCTAATGTGTGTTTTGGGATTGGTCGCCTGCCACTTACTGATTGCACCTCTAAACGGCCAAATTGCCAGAATTAGTCTTCCAAATGGGAAATGCTCGTCCTTCAGTTGCGAGCGGGGGGCCTCTCTTCCAATCAGGGTCTTATGTTGTGAGACCCAACCTGAGTGGTCATGCAGAAACTTGATTATTCTCTGGGTATGACGCTCTGAGATACACCTAACTGGCCCCATGGCAGAACGCAGTTCGGAGACATCAGCGCTGTGAAGTAGAGACAAAGTTCCACAGATTGAAGAAACTGAATGATTGAGAATGCTCTTCGGCATGTAAAGAAGTTCTTTCTCGGAGGCGGAGGAAAGAACCCCTTCATGACTGTCTTGGGCTGATTTGAGTATCTTCCAGGGGGAGCTTCCCCTCAGCCAATCGGATTTTCTCTTTGATGGTTCAAGTCCTAGGTCCCCAAGAGTGCTTTGACCTTTTGATGATCGGACCATCAGTAGAATATGGTGCTGATCCACCTCCTCTTGATCGACATTGATCGGCGCTGGCCTCTTGTGTAGGAAAGACCTGATGCCATCAGTAAGCACGCGCCTAAAATGCTGCTCGGAGCTCTCGTTCGAAATCGGACCCAAGATTGCACCCATATCGAATGGTGTTGGCATTTCAGTTTCTCCGGATAGCAGTGATCGGTAACCATCTCGAATCTTGATTTGGAAATCCGTGGTTTCGAAATATTCCTCTTTGTTCGAGATTCCCCGGAGTGTCTCCCTTTGGATCCTCTTAATTGCGATCTCGGGGTCACAGTCCACCCATATGCACAGATCGGGCACAAGGGCAGCGGCATTCATGTGAGCCACCCGCCCAACCCCGAGTCGGCCAACGATGCCCTGGTATACGAGTGAGGAGTGTATGTTCCGCTCGCTAACCACTGCTCTTCCTTCAGACAGGCGAGGCAGTATCCAACCATGAGAGTGGTCCAACCTATCAGCGGCAAACAAACCCGCCTCCTGTTCGGGCGTCATCGATCTCTTCCTTACTGAATCGATTGCCAGCCGTCCCAAGGGGTGGTCCCTTCGTGGTTCGGCAGTAGAATCCACGGATAGGAATGAGAATTCACGATCCAAGACATCTGACAGCATTTTAGTTGCCAGTCCCTTGCCGCTACCATCGCCGCCCTCTATTGCGAACAGATACACAAGACACCTCCCGAAAGCCTAGTTGGCATCTCCAGAAAACTGTTCCTTTGTCAGTGTGATGAGCGCCATGCCAATCAATATTAGCAGTGGCCCGATAAATATCATCCCTCTGCTCCATAGTCCGAGGAAGGAAAGCCACCATGCCCTCCTGTAGCTACTCCCCCTATATGCTTCGACTCCACCAGAAATGCCCGCAAGACCGAGTATTAGAGTCAGTATTGCAATCGATGTGGCAATGAGAACGGACTCTCCGAGGTGGCTCTGCCCCCTCATATCTATGGTTTGCTCACCATTCCCGGGCGTCAGGGTGATAGCAATTTGCGCGTGGTCACCTGGAATAAGCAATACCTTTGTGGTGTTGTTTCCCGGGTGGCTGACATAGAGTATCGAGGGGTTTCGAAGGACTTCGGGGATAGTGAAGCGTCCGTTTGAGTCAGTCTCGACCTCCCTCCCCGTAGTGGTGCCATCTTCATTGAGAAGACGGACTGTGACTCCTTCGACCGGTTCTCCTCCAGATTTATTGTCCGTTAGTGCCGAGTTGACAATCCCTGAGACGTCTGCATACCTGTCTGTTGATTCGAGAGTCCCGGAAAGCACCTCGCCGGGATCAGCGGAGATTAGCAAAATGCCCAACATCGCCCCCATCAGGCTTCCGGCGATAATCAAGATAGCGCCGGCCAACCTAGTAGATGGGTCATGTGAGAGGTCTTCGAGAAAGTAACCTATATCGATGCCGCCTTGGACATCTTCCCCTTCATCCATCATCTCATTCCTTGGGTGGGCCCTCCGCGGGCAGTGGCTGCTGTTGTCTTTCAGTCCCCGGTGGTCGATTATATTCACGGCTGTAATACCGGGCAAGGGATAGGCCTAGGATAGAAAAAGCCAGGATAATTCCGAATTGATATGATTCTGAAATGGCTACTAGGGCTTCCGTGTCTTCGTCAGAAAACGGTACGTCGGTTGGCTCAAAACTAACGAGGTAAATTTGAGTCCAATTCTTCCCAGTAATCCAAAAGCCCCCACTTATTTGGTCGAAGGCGATGCCATTCAAAACCTCGTTACTATTCCTTCCCTGACTCTCAGACAGAGATGTTGCAGATACGAAGAATTCGGTCATTCCAGAGGAGGAGTTGATTGCCAAAATGTGATCTTGGCCCCAGATATTTGCATATATCGTTCCACCTACACACTCAAGTTCGTTTAGGCGATCGACTGCTTGACCGTCCCATGTTACCAAAATAGTTCTTCTTTTCTCGAAGGTATCTGGGTCGAGAAAAGAAATTTCGGATGTTCCGTTGGACATTACTAAACTATGCCCGTCGAAACAAAGCCCCCATCCTTCACCTTCGTAAGTGAAGTTGCCCTTAATGGACAGGTCATTCAAATCGAAAACAAATGCCTTTCCCGCCTTCCAAGTTAGCATTATCACGGTTTCCCCATAAATCGTAATACCTTCGCCGAAAAGTGATTCATCGATTGAGACCTCCCGGACAACCTCTCCGTTGCTGAGATTAATCTCACGCAACCTAGAATGCCCGTAAAGCCCCGTACTCTCGAAAATAGTCATCCCATCATAGTCCTCGAGGCCCTGGGTGAATGCTTCAGGGTCGTGACTGATTGCTTTGACCAGGGAGATTTGTCGTTCCTCGGCGGGATCTGCGTAATCCAGTCCGTTCACGGGCATTGAAATTGACAGGAAAAGTGCAATGGCGATGGGCACACAGGGTCGGGCGTGCCTTGGCATGTATGAACGATGCTCCATCGGTGTTAAAATACGTATTCTGGACGATTGGGGAGTGGACTCAGACGGAGTGGTGAGCATGAGAAGTTTCACCGAATCATCCCGTGAAACGGTTTCTCTGTTTCTTATTACCACCTTGGTATGTGCATTTTCCTCTCCAGTGGCGCTGTCAGAAAATTCCTTGGGTGCTGAAGATGAGTCGATCATACTAGCTGATCTGTCGGAATTCAAACCCCCTATTGAGGGCAAGCGTTACCTGTTCAACGAAATTGACGAGCCCATTTTCTCAGCTACCAGTTTCCTCAAAAAACAATGGATTGAAGATGGTTATCCAGGACTAGTTCTGCCATTTTCCCCCAGCTATCAGCTTTCTAAGCACTCGACCAGAAGTTGCGAAAATTCCTGGTCAGTGGGTGAATCGGACAACATCACAACAACTGATGAAACCATTACAGCCACAGTTCAGAGGATTTCAGCAAACGCTGCGATCTTTGTAGAGGATGGGGAGATTGTCTCTTCTACGACCCTGAATGACATCGCGTCGACGTGGGAATCGATAATCTACCCGACGGACACCAATTATTTCGGAGATGTCCCTGATGTCGATAATAACTGTCAGATTGAGATTGTGATCCATCCCGTAGACGGGATCGGAGGGACTGGGGGTTACTTCCAACCTGGACTATCCTCCCTAAGGGAGTCGATCTTCGTAGATATTGATGATCTGAGTGGGCGCAATGCCATTCTTTCTTACGAACTAGAGCACCTGATTCACAATGCTTGGGATCCCTACGAATTCATCTGGATTGACGAAGGTGCTGCTGCAATGGCTACTTACCTTTGCTTTGGTTCAAATGCCGAGCTTAACGACGATGCTAACGCGTGGTCGATAAACAGTAGCACGAGCCTGAGATGGTGGAACGAGAGGGATTCTGATCACGGTGCCAGCTTCCTTTTCATGCTGTACCTTGCTGACAAACTTGGTGGCGCACCTTCAATCAGGAGTTTGGTCTCAGACACATCATTGGGGGGTTCCGGAATTGAGAACCTAGCTAGGAACCCGGGATCTGGTTCGACCCCAATTGGTGAGACTATGAGTGAGATTTTCGCAAACTTCAGTGCGGCTGTTACCTTGGATAGCTCACAGGGCACGTTTGGTTTTTCGAATCTGGAACTGGCAGATGGGTGTTCTTCTAGCTCAATTTGCAAAGTCAGTGCGAGTGGATCAAATGGGCAGTGGTCGGAATTATGGCAGTCTCCCGGGAACACCGTTGAAGGATGGGGCCTCAGATCGTTCAGATTCACCCAAGGCACTGGAGAACCGCTCAATCTAATGTTTCAACCGGATAGGTTTGGTTTCGAAGGAGTAGTATTAATCAGAGAAGCAGCAACAGGAACCTGGACGATGGAAAAGGTCAGGATTGACGCTTCTACGGGCGTTGGCACGTCACTTATTCACGGATTTGGAAATTCGACCGCTGAGGTTTGGTTGCTTACTTGGTATAATTCACTCGTTGATGATTGTGATTTCGACTTCGCTAATTGCGGGATCCTGTCTGGCGGATCCTATCCTTCAGGTTCGATAACAGTAAATGCCGGACTGATCTCTGAGCCAGCGGAGGTTTCCATTAGCTCTACTAGGGCCTTCGATCGAGACGGTGACTCCCTGGATGACAGCATCGAGTTCGGAATTGATGTGGTTTCGAGCGCATATTTTGAGACTCTGGAGGTGGTTTTCGAAGCTTATACGAACAATTCGCTGGTTGATTCTACCCTCTTCAATATCAACGCAGGAAACAGTGAGCCTGTATCCAGAGCTGTGTGGTTTACGCCCCATCTCTCCGCTGATTGGTCCTTCTCTGTGAGGATAAAAGACATCACTGGGGAATTGCAGGACGAGGCTTTCACACTGCCGATCCAGGTTTACAACATGAAGCCTGTAGCAGCCGGCTCGATTTCTGCAGCGGCAACTCAAACGTGGCTACCCGTGTTCATTTTCGGTGGCGGTTACGACAACTGGGGATTCGGGCTCGAAAACGGTTCTTTCTCCCACAATGAAACTCCGGCATCATACATTTGGGACCTAGGAGATGGGTATGTCTCAAGCCTGAAGAATCCCATGCACCCCTATACGGATGAAGGAGTGTTTTTCATCACCCTAGTAGTAATGGATCAAGGAGGACACTACTCCGACTCCCGTACATGGAATATCTCAGTCAACGATTCTTCATCCCCCGTCCCCCAGATAACTATCGACGGCCTGGTCATAATGGAGGATGTAACGATCCAAACGAATCAGAGGATTCATTTTTCCGCGTATGGAACGACTGATAATGTCCCTGTAGAGCAGTTGACCTTCACATGGGACTGGGGAGACGGAGTGGTGGACTCCGGTGTTGGACTGTTTGAAATGAGCCATTCATGGGCAGATGGAAGCTCGGACGGGACTGCATACCCTATGAAAGTCACAATCAGTGATGGAAAGCACGTCTCAGAGCAGGAAATAGTAGTTCAAGTTTTGAACCGGGTGCCACGGGAAATTCATGAAGGAAGTCTGCAGACTCACGCACTGATTCCATTGAGGATGCCGGACATTTTCGTTGATGAAGATGGGGCCATTGTGGAATACCGATGGAGTTTCGATGAAGGTGTTAACTTGGGCGGGGGTGGTTTGTCTTTGTCGTCTGATTTCCTCGAGACGTCCGCATTCGTTAGCAACCCAATAATTGGTTGGAGAGAGCCTGGTTTGAAGAACGTCACACTTGAGGTAAAGGATGATGATGGAAATTCATCCTCCATATATCTGGAAGTCGAGGTCCTAAATCAGCGCCCGGTTGCCATATTCAATCGGCCATCCGATGGACAAGTCGGATCTGCTTTCGTTTTCGAAAGTGAGTCCTTTGACCCGGATGGAGACTCCTCTGCACTCTCACACAGGTGGACGGTATCGGACATGGATTTTGCAATTGAAAACACCTCCTCCGTCAGCAGATCATTTCTGATTCCCGGGCTATACAGCGTGAGTTTGGTCGTAATAGACGAACGGAATCTGGAGTCGGTTCCAAAGACCTTTCTTTTCTCAATTGAGAACCCTCTGCCAGTTCCAGTAATCTCATTCAGTACTCCAAGCTATGGGGGATCAGTTCTCGAAGATGTGCCTGAAGACGGCTTGGCGATAGTCTGGCAGGTTCCAATGACGGAAGATGGGGGCGCTTTCGTGGCCCCTGGACACGTTATCAGATTTGATGGGAGCAGTAGCCATGACGCCGATCCCAGATTCGACGGAAAATCATCCACTGACCAGATGAGTCCGAGCTGGGGCGGTGTGGTTTCATGGATTTGGGACTTTGGGGATGCGAGCCCTGCAAAGACTGGACCGATTGTTTGGCACGAATACGAACGACCGGGGACTTACAATGTCAGACTAACCGTGATAGACGGTTTTTCTGATGGGGAGTCAAACACTACTGAAATGACTGTCATAGTTTCGAACGCTCCGGAAATTCTTACCCTGAACCCAATCTATTCAGAATATGTGGTCGTGGGTGACCCCGTTTCCCTATTTGGTAACGCGACTGATTTGGACTTGGATAGTGGTGAATGGGCTTGGATGGACCTAAATGCTCTCTCTGACAGTGATGGAGACGGTGATCCGGCAAACGACAAGGATAGGAACTTGACTGGAATGCTGGAATTTTACTGGGACCTGAATGTTTTCGAAGACGGGGACTGCCTTACGCTGGACGGTTGCGATGGTGACCCTCGCAACGACTGGATCGATTCAAACATGACTTGGAGGACCCCGGGGGAAGTTAGGATTTCAATGACTGTTTGTGATGGCGTAGGAGTTTGTTCCTCGAGAGATTATGTAATTTCCGTACTTTCTCTGCAGGACACTGCTCCACCCAAGACTCTGTCTGATCTGACCCTGTCTGATCTGACTCCTGACAGAAGCAGTGCAGGGCTTCTCGCATTGGTCTCAGTAGTAGCAATACTGGGGTGGATGATTATGAGGCAGAAGGACGAGGAGGAGATGGAAGCCATGGACATGGTCGAAAGGTATGGTGTCGAGCAAGTCGAGGCGGAGGGTGGCCTCCCCGGTATGGACCAACATGCTCCGCCGCCGCAACCAACATATCTGACTGCCGAGGAGCGGACGAATATGGAGTCGGGCTACGTCCGGCCGATAAGAACGAGGCGGAAATAGTGGCAGGTCGGCCTAACTATCGCCATGGAGTAATATTTCCCTCATTTGTTGTCTTTTTTGCCTTGGTTTCGGCCTCACTCTCTTCGACCCAGGTAAACTCTCAGTCCACTTCTTGTGATGTCACCCCCAGCAGTGACTGGAATTCACAGCAGCCCGAGAACTTCTTGGAAGTTTCTAGCATCGATGATGATTCGTTTGGAGGGTTCTTCGAGGAGATATCGTATGATGAAGCCCGAAGTTCGGGGGACGGACTGTTTGCACTAGAAAATAGCCTGAGTACCGAATGGTCCGACGGGACATGGAGCGACTTTCCCCGGTTATCGGTAGATAATGACAGCGCTACAACGTTGGGCATGGTGCTAGTTCCCGGTTATCTCTACACATTCTGCATTCAATTCAGCCACAGCGAGGATTCATTGGCTTCGGGAGCACGTGGTGACGTGTATTTAATGACCAATCAGAACTACAACATTTACACATTTGAATACGAATCCAGGGAATGGAACGATCAGGATCTCGATATGATCCCGGTAGAGTGGCGGGATATGAGCACTTGGATAACTTTCAGGGATTCACACGCATATGAGTCCGTCTCCTATCAGGAGTTCTCTGTTGCCATTGACTCTTCTGGCACTGCCTGGTCCTCCCTAGGCCTCCAAGATTCTCAAAACCAGATGTTCTATCTTGTTCTGGATGGATGGGACAGCAGTGGCGAGAATGATGCAGGCGCACTGGGGGGCGTGATGAATGTGGAGATCCTAATCGATGTCGAAGAGAGGCGGGCGCTCCCCAATTACACAGCATATCTTCTGATTGGCGTCCTGCCCCTATCCTGTATCATCATACCCTTTGTGTTACACTCCAGATACCTATCATCTGCAATGGATAGCAATGAAGTCGGAATGCGTCAAGTTCCCATACTCAGAGAAAATGACTAGTCGTATTCGAGAATCGCCCAAGCCACTCTCAAATCTGAGGCGTTTATTCTGCCCTGTTGAGCTAAGTGCCATCCTGACTCCGTTGAAGAATAAACCATGTATTGGTCCAGTATTGGGGCGTGAATCCTAGCCCAGTCGCCACCGGGGCCAAGCCCCATCAGGGCAATGCAGATTCCTGAATCTTTCAAGTTCCAAGCAGCCTCGAAAATCCTGAGGCCATCTGTCCGATTCGCTGTGGTGTAGCACACCTTAACTAAATCCCCCATTTCTTGGTAGTCTTCTACATCCTGAATGATCTCTGATGCAGTGGGAGTTCCTTCGATAGTGTGAGTTGATGCGATGACCTTGGTCTTATCTCCAGTTTGTGAAACCAGATCCTCCCTGACACTCTCGGTGATGTCAACCTCAAGGTCTATCCAATCAGGTTCAATGGAAATTGCTGATCTGAG
>CESR01142590.1_pt1 | contig 15314 bp, 12 predicted proteins | sample 356351 | NCBI WGS metagenome assembly CESR01 (sample SAMEA2622149, study PRJEB7988) | marine metagenome | isolation source: saline water (ENVO:00002010), including | reverse complement strand
TAACCGTTCCATGTGTCCCCCCCAGAGTCCCCTAGGTATCCGAAGGCGACCTTGCCGGCACTTCCTGCAGTAATCACGGGGAATCCCGTTCCGTTGAGCCCAATGGGCGGTGCGATCATCATCGGTTCACTCCAGGTGGCACCTTCGTCTCTAGAGTAGGCGTAATATGGCATGTTGTCGAAGCCCATCCAGAACGCGTGGACGTTGTCTTCCGAGTCTGTAGCCACCTGAGCCTCTTCGAAATTCCAGGTCTCTGCTGTGCCGGAGTCCTCTGTGGGCAGGGGGTGCTCAGTCCAAGTCAGACCCCCGTTAGTGCTACGATAGATAGAGTAACCCTCCCCACCGTTACAGCCCCTGTTCCCTCGGTAGAAGTTCCCGTTCTCGCTCCCAGTGATGTGACCAGTCAGACCACCGCTCTCGCAGTCAGTCGGGGTCCCGGGGACCTCCGGCCCCCAAGTCAGTCCGCCATCGTTGCTAGTCGCGCATACCGGATAGGGGTAGTTGCCGTTTACGCAGAACACCCAAGTGGTTTGGTGGAAAAGTGCTGGATAAGGCGACGATGCTATCGTCTGGTGGTCCTGGACTGACCATCCGGTCGCTACCGATGGGCCAGTCCAACTCTGCCCCTCGTTATCCGACCACTCAACCGTCATTCCCAGTAGAGCGTGCATGTCGAATTTCATGATCCGGTCAGTCCACGGATCCACGTAGACGTACGGGTCGTTGCTGTTGGCCACTGGAAGAAGGGCGCTATACACGTCCTCACAAACGTATTCGCTCACATTCGCCATCCCCAACATCCCTGAGCATCTCACGATTGCAGTTGAGCCCACCGGCCCATTGCCCCAACTAGTCATGTACAGGTTATCGAGGGAGGTCACACCGATTGTCGGCTCGAAGGTGGTCATCCCAATTCCGTAGTACGTTCCCGCGGCACAAATCGGGGCGTTGTTACCAATCAGTACTGAGGTGCCGTTGAACACGTCTGAAACCTTCATGGCATCCGTTGAGTTGCTGTAGTGGTACCAGGTCGTGTTGCTAATTTCGCTACCAGCATCCTCACAGAGCGCCCCGAAGATGTTCGTATCCTCTTCGAGGGCCTCCTCTTCTCCGAAGCAGCCGCTTAGGGAAGCCATCAGAAGCAGGGAAACGATGCCTAGTGCCGCGACTCGCACGTTGTGGCGGCCGAGCACTGCCTACATCAGTTAAACGGATTGTAGATTCCATCTGTTCACAGTATTCCAGACCCCCTCCAACACATCTCATTACAACAGCAGTGTGGAGTTTCCCCCCTCTGGAAGAACCTCTAGGTACTCTAGCTCACCGTAGAGGGAAGGCCCCTCCGTCAGGGTCCCAATTACTGCCTCCTCGAAGCCACCGGCGTTGTGCGCCAAGGCTATCCACGGCCTACCCTCGTCATCTATCTCGACGTCGATGAAGTCACCGAAGCCGCCACATCGAACGTTCCCGCAGTCAGGGGTGATGTCCAACGGGTCATCGGGATGGTTTACGGCAACACTGGTGATAAGCGGCTTGTCCGCGAAGGCATCGGTCATTATCGCCATGTATCCAGACCACCCTCCGACGCTCGTGTTCTCGTCAAAGTTCTGAGACTCTCCGATGTAGCCCACCACAACTCTCCCCTCCGCTCCCGCGAAGATAGTTGGGAAACCCGTTTCGTTCACTCCTGGAGCAGCCACCATCATCGGTTCGCTCCAAGTTCCTCCTTGATCCCTTGAATTCGCGTACCACGGCATCAGGTCATCCCCAATCCACGTGGCGTGCACGTTCCCCCCATCATCGACAGCGGTTGCGACCTCGTGAGAGTGCCAACCGTCCTGCATGCCGACCTCCGTGGTGATTGTGTGCTCGCTCCAAGAGTACCCCCCATCTAGTGAGCGGTAAACGGCAGGACCCTCGCAGGAGGGGTTGCCGCGGTAAACGGCCCCGTCAATGCCGCCAGCAACGTGACCATGGAGTCCGGAGCACTGAGGGAAGCTGCTGCTAGGGTAACCCAACCTCTGGACATCCCACGAGAGACCCCCATTTAGCGAACGGGAGCACTGGGCGCCCAGAGCTGGAGATCCGGTGTTGATACAGTATACGTAGATCACAGGATGGAAGGCGGTGACCCCTGGTGGGGGGGGCATCGATGCTATGCTTTGATGGTCCTGTGTGACGTAATAACCCTCAACCGGATAGGGTATGCTCCAAGAGTCACCGTCATTGTCCGAGTACTCAACAAACATCGCAGCGAGAGCGTGCATATCGAACTTGACCAGCCTGTCCGTGAACTTATCCACGTAGATGTATGGGTCGTTGGAGTTGGGCGTTTGACCCGAATCCTCGTCTATCTGTCCGAATGGACCCACGTCCTCCCAAGTCTGCCCTTGATCCATCGAGCGGATAATGTGGGTCCCATCCCCAAGCCCGTTCCAGCTCGTGAAGAAAATGGCCCCCGACGAAGTGATGCCTATCGTCGGCTCGAAGGTGTCGAAGCCAGTCCCATAGTAGGTTGCGATAGAGAAGAATGGTGTGCTGTTTCCTGTGAGATTGGAGCTGATGTTGGCAGCAGCCACCGCAATCGGGTCGGTAGCATCAACCGCTCGCCGATCCGTAGGTGAGCCCGGGTAGTGGTACCAGGTCGTGAGGGGGATGTCCCTACCGAAGACGAGGGGACCGTCCTGCTCCACATCACCAACTTCTTCCTCCCACCAGATGCACCCCGTTGACAAAGAGCAGACGGTGAGAAGACTTAGCAGAAGCGCGCATAACCTCATACAACCAACCTACAGCCAACCGTTTTCAAGCACGGGAGGGACCGATTCCAGAACCGACTCCTTGGGGGTCCTCCACTCCATCCCTAGCTCCCTCTCTGCCGGAGACGCGTCCCAAAAGAGCCGCTTGTTCAGGTGGGCCCGTGCCCACGAGAGACTTATCCTGGGGTGAAAGATCGAAACGGCAAGCGAGAGAAGGTATGGGATTTGGCGGGTAGGCACCCTAATGTCCGGGTGAGCTGCCTTCAACGTCCTCGCTATTTCCTTGAACCACATCTGTCCTGAGACCACAAGGTACCGCCCAGCCTCTTCACCCATGGTCAGGGCTCTAACATGGGCCTCCGCGACGTCCCGAACATCCACGATACTTACATGCATGGGGATGACGAAAGGGATCTCTCGTCTGATCAGCGTCATCAAGAACGACACGCTCCCTCTTAGGTGCCTCTTGCTTAGGGGCGGACCGAAAACTACGCACGGGTTGATTGTCACCATCCTAGGCCGTTCTCTCCCTCCCTTGGCAGAGTGCCACTCTCTGACTGCCCTCTCTGCGCTGAACTTTGCCAGCCCGTATGGGTTTTCCTCCAGATTGGCGTCATCTGCCCAGGTTTCGGTGGTTAGGGTCTGACCATCCTGCCATTTCAGTGGCCTTATGGCCGCTGTCGAAGAGGTATGCACCAGGCATTTCACCGAACCGGTCGAGTCGATAGCGTCGAGAACATTCCGGGTCCCCACAACGCTCGGGTCGACAATCTGCTCTTGCGGCTTCTTGGCAGTCAGCCTCACAGCAGCCGCAGTGTGAATGACATCGCTACAGCCCATCATCGCTCTATGCACGGATTCAGCATCCAAGAGATCCATCTCAATTATTTCCAGGGACCCTCCTTTGGCCACCTCCATTGCAGTAAGGTGATCCACCCGTTCCGGGTCCTTGGCATCCCTGACCGTCGCCCTGACTCTACTACCCTTGGATAGCAGGTTTGCAACGATGTGGCTGCCAATGTAGCCACTGGCCCCGGTGACCACGACTACTTCACCACCATCGTGGCCCTCTGTCATGCATTCGTTACCCTATGCATCGCCTTTGTCTTTACGGGAGAGGGAGAGATTAGGGGACCACCAGTTTGCACGACCCATCAACCTCATGGCTGACGGGACGACGATCGCCCTAACGATGGTAGCATCGACGAAGACAGCGACAGCGAGCGCGAAGCCAATGGACTTGATGATCATCACATCTGCGAACATGAATCCCGAGAACACGGCAATCATTATTGCAGCAGCTCCGGTAATCAGCCTGCCTGAGGCTTGAAGCCCTTCTGAGACAGCTCGGGTGTTGTCTTCGGTCTCGAGCCACGACTCGTGAATCCTCGATAGCATGAGTACTTCGTAGTCCATCGAGAGGCCGAAGGCGATCCCGAAAACCAGAGGCGGTACCATTAGGTCGAGAGGTTGGGGTGTGAAGTTCAACGGGCCAGCCAGGAGACCGTCTTGGAAGACCACAACTAGCAGGCCGAAAGACGCGGAAATTGAGAGGATGTTCATGAACACGGCTTTCAGGGGCACGATTACCGAATGAACCTGGAACCATACGAGAACCATCGTGACTACCAGCACGAAGGCGAGTGCAGTAGGAATGCGCTCGCTCAGGTGCTCCTTCATATCGACCTCGTAGGACGTCCAGCTGCCGACCAGTATCTCTTGGCCACTGTTGGTGGTGAATCCTCGCATTTCTTTGATTAAACCCTCTGCTTCGTCACTCCCACTTGCATAGATGATTGGGATGTTGATCATAGCCACAGAGTCCGAGACCGTGGTCGACCAAGCGACCTTAGCCTCTAGCGGCCACTGGGATACCTCGGCATCGAAAAGATCCGGCATGCAAAGCGGGTGATCGATTCCGATGACTCCTTCCAGCTCCCTGAGTTGGTTGCAGACCTCTGAAATCTCAATTGCCAAGGGCTTCGAATACGCAGCTTGCCCCTCTTCAAAGACGATGACGATGGGCACAACTGATGCGGTGAAGGCAGGGAACTCCTCTTCCAGAATCTCGTAAGCCTGCCTAGTCTCGAGGTCAGGAGGAAGCGCGTCTAGGCCCCCTGCAGTCAGTTCCACGTGAAGGAAGGGACTCCCTAGGAGTAGTAGCAGAACCATTGACGGCGCAAGCCAACCCACCGGATTCCTCATGACTAGTTCCGAGAATCTTTCCCAGAACCTCGAATCTCTCTCGGCCCCGAGAATTGGAACTGGGAACTTGTCAATCCCGCGTCCAAACAGTGAGAGCAGAGCGGGCAGGAGCGTGAGAGAGTAGAGAAGGGCTCCGAGGACTGCTAGGAATGCTCCCATGCCCATAGAAGGCATGTGCGTTGCTGGGAAGTAGAAGAGACTGCACAGACCAACTGCGACTGTGGCCCCTGAGAACAGTATCGCCCGTCCGGCTGTGCTCATCATCGTGGCGACGGCGTCCTCCACTCCCTCGCCCTTCTCGAGCTCTTCGCGGAACCTACTGATCATGAACAGGCTGTAGTCGATGGAGACGGCAATCCCAATTAACGAAATCATTGAAACCGAGTACTGGGTCATTGACATCCATCTCGACACCAAGAACGAGAGACCAGTAGCTAGGGGGAACATGCAGCCTGCGACTGCCATAGGAAGTAGAGATGCCCCCACCGTCCTGAATACGAAGAAGAGAATGATGAGGGAGATCGGGATGCCAATCATCTCAGCTCTGTGCTCATCGGCTTCAAGGAGACGATCGAAGTCTGAGTCGATCATCAGACTCCCAGTGACGAGAACTTCGAGTCCCCCACTCTCCACAGCCGCCCTGATTTCGTCGATCTCTTCGGAAATCTCCTCCTCAGAACCATTGAATTTCACGAATGCGGCGACTCTGTGTCCATCCTTGGAAACATGCCGAGAGAGGTGAGACGAGTCAGCCGGATTGTCGTATGCCAAGCTGATTTCTAGAACCTCTAGAGAGACTTCATTGAGGCCTTCTAGTGATTCCGACACAAAAGCCTCGAATTCAGGGTCATCCCAGTAAAGCGTCTCATGGGAGAAGATGTAGATGACACTGTTTGTTGCGACGATTGGCAGCTCTTCGCTGACTAGCTCCAGCGCCCTCCCTGACTCCATTGCGGATGGAGGAGAGTTACCATCCTCGAACTCATTTCCCTGTGCGATTAGGATGAAAGAGAAGGCAATTGATGCCAATGATGCGGCGATAACCAGCGCCCTCCGGCGATGAATCGCTCTGCCGGCCCTAGACAGAATACCTTCCACAGTGGATTCCGCATTGGTCGAGTTTATCTATTTCTCTGGATGGAATTTTGCAGATTGATCTACACTCCTAGGGAGGAAACCGAGTCCACGACAAGGGAAGGACTGACGCCGCTCTCATCTAGGTCTGACCTAGTCGCCTCTCCTGACAGGACCAGGATTCCGTGGACACCTGCTCTCTCGGCCATCTCCATGTCTGTGTAGAGGCGATCGCCAACCATTGCGCAGCTGGAGGGGGACACGCCCAACTCCTCGATTTTATGCATGATCATCCCCCTGTTAGGTTTCCCACAGACGTGGACCGGCTTGACACCGGTCGTTGTCTCGAAGAGGGCCATGTAGGCACCAGTGTCAGGAAGTCCGCCGTCGGGAGACGGGCAGACCAAGTCAGGGTGGCTTGCGACCATCGGGACCCCCCTGTGAAGGTGAACCGAGGCAGTAGCTAGTTTCTCGTAGGTCACTTCAGTGTCATATCCTAAGATTACGTACTCTGGGTCGGTCGAGTCAGTCGAGATCCCTGCGGCTTCCAGCATCCCCCTCATTCCCTCGGTCCCAACCAAGTATGCCTTGTTGACACCCTCCGTGGAAAGCCAGGACAATAGGTCGTGAGTGGAGAGTAGCACCTCTCCCTCCTGTGCCTTGATTCCCAGCACCCTCAGCTTCTCTAAGTACTGTCCAACCGACTTGCTAGAATTGTTGGAGAGGAAAAATCGACGGATACCCTTCTGGTCGAGTCGTTCTAGAAAGTCCAACGCGCCCTCGATTACTCCCTCTCCGAGGTACATGGTCCCATCTAGGTCCAGGAAAACGACCTCGATGCCTTCAAGCGACTCATCAACTCCTTCTCCCACGAACCAATCACCTCATGGCAACAATATAGTCTTGAACAGGAACCAAGGACTCCAGAGAGCCTTCTGCGCCTCCTTGTCTGCTATCATTCCAGTCATCATGTCGGCCATCTCTTCCTTCCTAGAGGCCTTGCCCACAAACCAATTCATCAACTTCTTCCACTTGACTACTTTCTGTAGTCTGTAGGAGTTGGTCAGCTCCTTGCCAAGGGTCCCCCACAGTTCCTCCATGTATTCCACTGCCGACTCTTCGGGAAAACCACCAGCATGAGCTTCCCTGTCAAAGTGCTTTGCAGCCAACTTCGCAGAAACGAGCCCGTTCCCGATACCTTCTCCTGTGAACGGATCGACCAGACTAGCTGCATCCCCAACGCACATGACTCCCGCTCCAGCAGTTCTCCTAGGTTGGAAGGATGGAGCCTTCTTCCTTGGTGATCCGAAGGGCAGTTGCCATCCCTTTCCTGAACCCTCTACAAATCTCGCTCCCTTGAAGCGCTCCTTGAACACTGGGTGCTCCTCGATGACCCACCTCTGTTTCTTCTTCAGGGACTTTCCAGTGCCAGTCTGCTTCCTCTGCTCTGAGATGACCATTCCTATGCCAACATTAACCACCCCTTCTTTGACGGGGAAAAGCCAGAAGTATCCGGGAATCACCTCATCGATGAAGTGAATCTCAATCGATCCTTGGTCTCCTTCGAAGCCCCCGACTCCTTCCCAGTACTCTCTGTACCCCCCACAATAGTGATCATCATCCCTCATTGGCTCCCCATGTACGCCTTCCACAAGCTTGGTGGCAACAGGACACATGTATCCTCCCGCTCCAATCGTTAGCGGCGCCGAGAATCGCATGGAGGGGCCATCCGAGGACCTCCCCCCAAATTTGCCCGAGACTCCAGTGATTCGACCCCCCTCGACGTGTACTTCTTTCACCCCAAAGCCCTGGATTACAGATCCACCCGAACCAATCACTAGCTCCGTGGCTTTCTTGAACATCATGTAATCAAACTGGATTCTGGGCAAGGAGTAGCCCGCCATCTTCTTCTCAAACTCATTTTGTGGGAGCATTACCTTGACGGAGTTCCCATTTGCACTACCGAAGACAATAGAGTCCACCACGAAGTGCGGAGTCTCCTCGATCATCTCTTTGACTCCAAGCTCCTTGACGTGCTGGAGAGACTTGCCACCCACAGCATCACCACAAATCTTGTCACGTGGCCACATCTCTTTCTCAATCAGAAGAACCCTGCAACCGTTCATCGCATTGTAGGCTGCAGCAGCTGAGCCACTGGGCCCCCCACCGACTACAATCACATCGAATCTAGAATCGTTGTCTGGGACCTCTCCGGTTTCGATTGGCCCCTCCCACAACATCATCCCACTCGGTAGGCCGATAGGAGCCCTAGAATTCAATTTATTCCATCGCATTGATTCGTGATGTGCCACACGAAACGATATGGAGGCAGCTGTTTGGGTGGTGCAAACCACCCTACCGGGCGATTGGCCGGAACCTATTGTCGGCCAATGGTCCACTATGCTTGTCGAATCAGGCCTAGCAGCCTGCGTTCAACGCGATAGGGTGACTTCGACCTTCCAGTGGGAAGGGACTCTGGAAAGCTCGGAAGAGTGGCGAATCCAGATAAAGACCACAGCTAGCTCCAAGGATGAACTGATTGAAGTAATTACCAGCGAGCACCCCTATGCAGTGGCGCAGATAATTGCTTGGCAAGCAGAGTCAACGGCCGAGTACACTGATTGGGTGGAAGGATAGTAAGGAGTCCGGTCCTATGCCCGTAATGGATTACCTGCGCCCGGCCAAGAAGGTGCCAACAGTTCGATGGAGCTCGGATGACCCAATGTCAACCAAACCCCGCATATCCACCTTGGTGATTCTCGTTACCGGGGAGTTCCTTTTCGGTCTGGGTGACTCAATCCTGATTGCAGCGGAGATTGGAAACACCCCCTGGACGGTACTCGCCGAGGGCATAGCTTTCAGAATCGATTGGAGCATCGGCGAGGCAACCTTCCTCGTTAGCATCGCGGTACTACTTCTTTGGATCCCAATTAGGGAGGTCCCTGGAATTGGAACCATTTTGAACGCCATTATTATCGCAGCCACCATACAAGTAATGGTCCCGCTGATTCCGACACCGGACAGCGTTCTAGTGTCATATTTCCAGGTCTTCTCGGGCGTAATCCTGATTGGAATCGGAAGCGCCATGTACCTAACAGCCAATCTGGGGCCGGGACCCAGAGACGGTTGGATGACGGGCCTACAACGGGTCACGGGAGTACCCATCGGGAGGGTTCGGATATCCATCGAAATCTCGGTGCTTGTTATAGGCGTGATTCTGGGGGGGACCTTCGGCCCAGGGACAATCATTTTCGCTTTGGCCATAGGACCTGTGGTTGCGGTATGCCTTGCTTCCGCAGGCAGGATTGGATCAAATGAGCGGGCCCACTTGGACGCCGAATAGCAGCACAATCGTGGCAAAAACCGTAATCAGAATGTTGTCGTCTATCGCCCCAAACTCGTAACGTTCAACGAACGTTGCAACCACGGCAGCGATCAGACCCCAGACAGGAATAGACGGCTCGCCCATTTCGGCTACCACCCAACCCATGGGAGCGCTTACAATGAACATGAATACGTTCCCGACGGGACTCTTTGATCTTTTCTTGATTATTGCATTTCGCACTACTCCGGTAATACCATCCCCGAATGCCATGAAAAGTGATGGAATTATGGCGAGCCAGGGGTCCCCGACCAGCACCCAGATCAGTGTGATAGAGGCCCACCACATGAAAGTGAACTTGACGTCGTTTTGGTTCTGTTCGGTCTGGAACCAGAACATTCGCATCCCACTCTGGTGAGCAGAGAATGTGAAGATGGTCAGCAGTATTCCACATACTAGGGGGTACCAGTAATCTGTAAACAGTATGGGGACACAGAAGGATCCGACCCCCCCTGCCATCATGTGCACTATCTTCCTGTTGTAGTAAACCGCCCTGATATCTTCGACGCCATGAGCGACCATCGTGTCATAGGGGATCTTGGTGACAAAGAGTACGAACATGACATAGACACCCATGCCAGCAGCGTAGTAAAGCTGGTTGTCCACGATTGGCTTGGGCCAGCCATACAGCATTAACTGCACAGTTGTAATCGGGCAGGTTCTTGGTGGATTGCTTCTAGCGGTGGCTATGCATGGGCATGGAGTTATTCGTCGCTACAAGGGGTTCCTCCCCGTCACCGATGAAACCCCAGTAGTTTCTCTCAACGAAGGAAACACGCCTCTAATCGAAGCACCCAACATAGTAAACGCACTCGACGGCACATTCCGCCTATACATCAAGAACGAAGGCCTGAACCCGACCGCTTCTTTCAAGGATAGAGGCATGACCCTCGCCGTATCAAAGGCAGCCGAGCGCAGAGTTCGTGCAATAGTCTGTGCCAGCACGGGGAACACCAGCGCTTCTGCTGCAGCATACGCAGCCAGGGCCGGAATGGAATGCATTGTGCTGATTCCTGAGGGTAAGATAGCCTACGGAAAGATGGCTCAAGCCCTTATTCACGGCGCGAAGACTCTTGAGGTTAGAGGTAACTTCGACGATGCCTTGGGTTTGGTCCGCCAGCTGGGCGAGAGGGACGATTTTGAGATTGTTAACAGCATTAATCCCTTCAGGATTCAGGGTCAGAAGACAGCAGCGTTCGAGGTCTGTGACGTGCTAGGGGACTCTCCAGATTTTCACTTCCTGCCCGTGGGAAACGCTGGTAACATCACTTCTTACTGGATGGGTTACAACGAGTACCGCGACGCGGGGACTTCAACCACCCTTCCTCGAATGATGGGATGGCAGGCGGAGGGTTCAGCTCCAATTGTTCGTGGAGAAGTGGTTCAGATGCCAGAGACCGTCGCTACAGCCATTAGAATAGGAAACCCTGCAAGCTGGCAACAGGCCGTCAGAGCAGCCGAGGAATCCTCAGGAAAGATCGATTGCGTCAGCGACGACGAAATCTTAGATGCCCAGAGGATGCTGGCCCGTGCAGAGGGACTATTCGTCGAACCAGCCTCAGCAGCAGGCGTTGCGGGCGTCGTCAAGAGCTTCTCCAGGAAGGAAATACCGGATGACTCCACAGTAGTTGTCACAGTTACCGGACACGGACTGAAGGATCCCGGACTGGCAATTGATAACGCCAAAGCACAGCCCAAAACCATAGATGCCAACATTCAGTCGGCCCTTGACGCAATCGGAATGCAATGAGCATGGTTATTGCCAACCGGCCAATCCCGCGCCATGGAAGACAAGTTCGCTGATAGGTCGTTTGACACCAGAGCTGTCTGGTCTGGAACTAACAATATTGAGGGATCCGCAACCACTCCAGCATTCCTCACCTCCACCTACCAGTTGACTGAGGAACGGTATCGTAGTTGGATGGATAAGGGAGGACAGCACACACTCCTCTACAGCCGCTACTCCAGCGTAAACTCCGAGGCGGTCTCAGCCAAGATAGCCTCTCTGGAGGGGGCAGAGGATGGGGAGACCTTCGCCAGCGGCATGGCTGCAATCTCCTCCACACTGTTCTCTTTACTTTCTCAGGATGACCACATCGTGACGTCTGCGGACATTTATGGTGGCACTTACGGGTTGATGACCTCCGAACTACCTCGATATGGGATTGAGGTTACAATGGCTGACATGAGGGACCCTTCGTCGTTTGAGGCCGCCATCAAGGAGAACACCAAGGTCCTATATGTCGAGACAATAACCAACCCGGTTCTGAAGGTCTGTGACTTGGATGCGATGGCTGCACTGGCCAAGAAGCATGGGATCATCTCCATCGTAGACAACACCTTCGCAACCCCTTGGGCATGCAAACCAATCTCCTTGGGGTTTGATTTAGTAATCAACTCAGGAACAAAGTTCCTCAACGGCCATACCGACCTCACGGCCGGTTTTGTGGTCGGCAGAGCCGACCTAATCGAGCGCGCCTTCCACTTCAAGACACGTTTCGGAGGAAGCGCTGACCCCCACATGTGCTACTTGCTAGAGAGGGGGATGCGAACGCTTCACGCGAGGATGCCAATCCACGTTTCGAATGCTGCAGAGCTCGCGCAAAGGTTGGAGGGCCACCCGATGATTGCAAGCGTCAACCACCCTTCTCTGCAGAGCTCTGCTGATTTCCAGATAGCCCAGAGAATAGTGCCCAAGGGAACTGGTATGCTTTCCTTCGCTGTAAAGGGCGGCGATGAGGCTGCAATGGCTTTTGTTGGAGCCCTGGAAATCGTGTTCGAAGCCACGAGCCTAGGCGGCGTTGAGAGCCTCGTCGAGTGCCCATTCAACACCAGCCACATGTTCGTTCCCGAGGAGGTTAGGATCGAGGCCGGCATCGCACCTGGCTTTGTCAGAATGAGCGTTGGGATAGAGGACGTTGAAGACCTATGGTCAGACATCGATCAGGCATTGGAAGCTGCTGAGCCATTCTTGGGGAATTGAGGATTTGGGATGGAAACCGCCCTTCTAATCGCTACCCTAGGCTTCCTCGTTCCTATGTGCTTCACCCCTGGTCCGAACAACGTCCTGTGTGCTGCCCACGGTTCTCAGCACGGCCTTCGTGGCACTCTCCCTCTAATCGCAGGGATGGCCATAGGCTGGTCTTCTCTCGGCTTATTCGTCGGTGGGGCCACGCTATTCATCGAGGAGAACCAGGAGGCATTTAACGCTCTGACCTATGTGGGGGCTGCTTACATTGCCTATCTTTCTTTCAAACTGGCAACTGCTAAGCCACTGGACGAACAGGAGGAAAGTAGCGAGCGTCTGGGAACACTCACGGGAATCGCCTTGCAGATTGTCAATGGCAAGGCTTGGGTGCACTTCCTAGTCCTGATGACTGCGTTTGGAAACTTGTTTGGTCCGGGATTTGCAGCGAAGGCTACGCTAGTCCTTCTCAATTTGGTTTTCGGCCTTCCAGCTGTGATTTCATGGGCTGCATTCGGCACACTTCTAGGCAGGGTCTTCAGCTCACCAGAGTCTGCAACCACTCTGAACCGCGCAATGGGTCTCTCACTATTCGCGGTTGCAGTCTGGATAGTTACTTCGCACTGAGGGAACTGCAGGAAAACACCGAGTTTCGGTGGAACTCCCCGATTTTGCTGTAACCCAGACTCAGAATGTTCTCGTTGAACCACACCCCTCCCAGAAGCGTGCTGTCCGGCAATTCCTCTAGGATGAGAATCGGAAGGCATCGTCGAATCGTACCCAACGCCCCCATCAAAGCCTCCAATTCATGACCTTCTATGTCAAGCTGGATTATCGAAACGACCCTTTCTGGGCCAATCACCTCGTCTATCGTCAAGACCTCCACCATCTCCGAATTTCCCCCCTCCATCGAGTTCTCACTGACGATGCTAGAAAGCCCACCTAGGGCTTTGCCCCGACCATCCATGGTTCTGAACGGCAGCTCCCCCCTCTCAGAACTGATTCCGGCGTTTCTGAGATCGACATTTTCAATGCCATTCATTTCCAACGTAATTCTAGCACAGCGATAGTTCTCGGGGTTCGGCTCGAAAGCCCAAATCTTGCAACCTTCGGCGCACCCCGAGGACAGAGCGGGTAGGAAATCCCCGAAATACGCACCAGCGTGGACGACATCACCGTCCTGGCAATTGGACATCATGAAGTCAATCGTCAGCGGCTCGTAGACCTGGCCCATCAGGATCTTCCTAGCAGCAGGACGATGTGAAGATGAGAGTGGCACGCAGTACCCTCCAAACCTATTGTATGATATCTGGCACCCTAGGGTAGGACGGCCCCCAAAGTCGTATCTAGAAAAACGCCCCCCTGCAGAAGGGGCTATCCGCTCAACAACTCTTCGTACGAGCCCCCACATTCAACGCAATTTGCAACATTCCTCTAATAAATTCATGCAGATACACGTCTTTGCACCGATTGGTGCAGAGGACAGGATTCGAACCTGCGAAGCACTACGCACTGGGACCTCATCCCAGCCCCTTTGACCGCTCGGGTACCTCTGCTTGAAATTTAGCGAGATGCCGTGCGTATATCAGAATGGCGAAACAACCCCGAATCAGAAATCGAGTCCGTACTTCTGAGCCAGAGGAGGGGCCTCCCCCGTCTTGGCGAAGTAGTACAACGAAACACGGTTCACAGCTTCACATGCAGTGAAGAAAAGGACGGAGGTGGCAATACCCACAAACATCAGTAGCAAAGCCAGCCCTCCGCCAAGTTCACCCAACGCGAATAGGGGCAAGCAGATTATCACAATCAATACGATAACCAAGATGTTGATGACCCCCGTTCCTGTCGACGCGACCACGTCCTCCCCCCAAGTTTGCTTGAACAATTGGGGGCTTCTTTTCATACTCTCGCCAACACCAATGTTATCCAATACAATCATCGGAACAACGAAGAAAGTCGTTATCCACCAAGCCACTTGTACCAAAAACGAGGCGATGCCACCCATGATAGAGATGACGGGATTTTCCGATTCTTTCAAGCTCTCCAAAGCCATTATGATTAGGCCAACCGTACCTGAAATTAGCCCCCAAACGAAAATCTGAGGCAGGCATTTCAGAGCCTGCCGGATTCCATAGGAGAAACTTGGGTTCGTCCCAGCGGTCAGCCTCTCATGGGCACTCGCAACAATGGCTGCATTCCAGAATACCGTGATTATAGCGATAACCATGTAACTGAGGAAAACACCCACGATCATCCCATCCTCAGCCCTATCCTCTCCTCCGGTGAAGTAACCGATCCCACCGGAGAATGAAACGAGTCCAAACGCAGCGATAATAGAGCATATTGCTGAAAAAAGCATGTAGACCATTAGCTCTGGGTCTGCCCTAACCACGTGCATTCCTAGTTTGGTAACCCTCCAACCACGCCTAATCCTCTCCATGAATCCTCTTCTCGGCTGCCCCCGACTCATCATCATGGTAAATCCTCCGCGACGACCCACTTAAGCCTCGCCCAAATTCCTGCCAAAGACTTCATCTCCGGGACTAACCACGCCTTCGCCAATGACCTTCGCCAGCCATCTGGACCATCCGTCCTCCAAATAGTGGTCTATCCTGGAGAATTTCCTTCCCGTGAAAGACTCCTCTATCTTGTTGCAAGGAGCACAAGGCTCGGTGATTTCAAGCGACGCCTCACCGACCTCCAGAACCATGCCGACTTTGAGAGCGGACCAATCCAGCCCTTCGAAGGTCAAGTTCTCACCGGTCGTTCCTACCTCGATCGGATGCCCTTCTTTCTGCAACGCTCGTATCACTTCTAGGGAGTAGATGCAAACCGCGCGAGCTGGGTCACCGCTCCTTCTCTCTGCGCGGAATCTGTTGAAATCTCCTTCAACGCCTTCGAATCCCAACATGGCCGATCTTACTGGTAG
>CESR01047348.1_pt1 | contig 15325 bp, 11 predicted proteins | sample 356351 | NCBI WGS metagenome assembly CESR01 (sample SAMEA2622149, study PRJEB7988) | marine metagenome | isolation source: saline water (ENVO:00002010), including | reverse complement strand
AAAAAAACTCTTACTTACTCGGAATAAACAGGAAAATTCTTGCATAATTTCAGGACATCTCCTTTCACCCTGGAGACCACTTCATTGTCTTCTATATTATCCAGTATATCGGCTATCCAATTTGTCATTAGATGCGTTTCATTGGAACCAAAACCACGTGTCGTTATTGCTGGGGTACCTAATCTAAGACCACTGGTGACAAACGGAGAACAAGGATCATTCGGCACGGTATTTTTATTGACTGTGATATTGGCTCGACTTAGCGTTGCATCGGCATCTTTGCCAGTGATGCCTTTGTCGATAAGACTTACTAATACAAGGTGATTGTCAGTTCCACCCGAAACAATACTGTAACCGCGCTCAATTAGCGTTTCTGCCATCACTTGCGCATTCTCAATGACGCGCCCTTGGTAAGCCTTAAAGTCTTCACTCAACGCTTCTTTAAAAGCCACTGCTTTTGCGGCGATAATATGCATTAAGGGTCCGCCTTGTATACCTGGAAACACCAAAGAATTGAATTTTTTGGTTAACTCAGGATTTTCTCGAGCAAGAATAATTCCGCCTCTTGGTCCACGTAATGTCTTGTGAGTGGTTGAAGTGACGACGTCGGCAATCTCCACAGGACTCGGATAATGACCGCTCGCTACCAACCCTGCAACGTGTGCCATATCAACCAGAAAGTAAGCGCCTACTGAATCGGCAATGTCTCTGAAGCGTTGCCAATCTAATACCCTTGAGTGCGCAGAAAATCCAGCAATTATTAATTTTGGCTGGTGCTCTTGGGCCAATGATTCAACTTGATGATAATCAACTAAGCCCGTATCGGGATCTACGCCATATTGGACGGCATCAAAAAGTTTTCCGGAAAAATTCACGCTGGCACCATGCGTGAGATGACCGCCATCAGACAAACTCATCCCAAGTATCTTGTCTCCGGCATTTAACAGCGCAAGAAAGACGGCTGTGTTTGCTTGAGAACCCGAATGAGGCTGCACGTTTGCATAAGCGGCGCCAAACAATTCTTTGGCACGCTTGATGGCAAGCTCTTCTGCCACGTCAACGTACTCGCAACCGCCATAATAACGTTTGGCCGGATAACCCTCTGCATATTTATTTGTCAACACAGATCCTTGCGCTTCCATAACTCTAGGGCTTGCGTAATTCTCTGAAGCAATTAATTCAATATGCTCTTCTTGTCGATTTTCCTCACCTCTAATCGCTGTATGCAATTCACTGTCATACGCAGCAATCGATGATGTCTTAGCAAACATTTTTCTGTATCTCCTTAACTCATGTATCTTGCATTAATATCGTATTTTACTCATGCTTTGGTATTCATGCCTCATGTTTCTGCGTCTCCATCAAAAAAGATTTCACCACCGCGGTCCAGGCTTTTGCAATATTTTCCAAATTATAGCCACCACCACCCATAGCAACTATCCTTCCTTGGCAAAAACGATCAGCGATCTTACATAATGATAATGCTGCCATACCATGAGATGATTCAGTCAATGCCAATTGAGTGATTGGATCTCCAGCTAAACTGTCGGCGCCACACTGAAGTAAAATAAACTCAGGTTTATTCTCAATTAGGTAATCCTCCACCTTTGACCAAGCTTTAGAAAATTGCTCGTCGTTTGCGCCAGGAGGCAGTGAAATGTTTAATTTAGTGCCAATTGCCTCACCCGAACCAGTTTCTGAGCTATCACCGGTTCCCGGATACAAAGTACGACCATCTTGATGGATGTCCGCAAAAATTAAATCGACATCTTCTTTAAAAGAATAAAAAACACCATCACCATGATGTGCATCGATATCTATATAGGCCACACGAGCTATCCCATAATTTGCCCTTAAGTGCTCTATGGCAATACCGCAATCATTAAACACACAAAATCCACCCGCTTTATCTCGCATAGCATGATGCAAGCCGCCTATCGGAACAAATGCACGCCGCGCTTCATGCTGCATTACCGCATCTACCGCCGACAAGGTAGTGCCAACCACATCTGATGCGGCCTCAAAAACACCGACAAAAGCCGGCGTATCGCCTTGATCTAAAAAACCCTGGCCATCTTTTGATGAGCGCGAGACCTGATCAATGTAATCAGAAGTATGAAACATCGCTAACTGGTCAACGTCAGCTCTTGTGGGACGCTCAATCTGTATCATATTTTCTAATGATAAGTTCGCCAGTTCATCATGAAAAGCATCGTGTCGCTGCGGGCCAAAAGGATGGCTCTTACCAAAATTATATCTGGCTAATCCCTCTCCCTTGTAGACAAATACCGGTTTAATCTTCACAATTCTCTCTTTAAAATTTAATCTGCAGTAATAATAACGAAATACTGCATTAAAAAATGGTTTAAATTTATGGCGCAATACATCTATACCATGAACAGTGTGGCCAAAATGGTGCCACCAAAGCAATTTATCATAAGAGATATTTCTTTGTCCTTCTTCCCGGGCGCAAAAATTGGTGTGCTGGGAATAAATGGTTCCGGAAAATCTACTTTACTCAGGATTATGGCTGGATTGGACAAGGAGTTTGAAGGGGAAGCCAGACCTCAGCCTGGAATTAAAATTGGTTACCTGCCCCAAGAACCTGAACTCGATGAAGAAAAAAATGTTCGTGAAAATGTTGAAATAGGTGTCCATGAAACCAAATCTTTGCTCACGCGCTTTGATGAAATCAGCATGCGTTTCGGTGAGAGTTTAACGGATGGTGAAATGAATGCATTGCTCGAAGAACAAGGAAAGCTTCAAGATGCAATCGATGCATGCGGTGGCTGGGAATTGGATCGAAAATTAGACATAGCGGCTGACGCGTTAAGATTGCCGCCATGGGATGCCAGCATCAAAAAACTTTCTGGCGGAGAAAAACGGCGGGTGGCTTTATGTCGTTTACTTTTATCAGAACCGGACATGTTGTTACTGGATGAACCAACCAATCACTTAGACGCCGAATCTGTTGCATGGCTGGAGAGATTCTTAGAAGAATACAGTGGCACCGTGATTGCCGTGACTCACGATAGGTATTTTTTGGATAATGTAGCCGGTTGGATCTTGGAATTAGATCGTGGTCATGGAATCCCATGGGAAGGAAATTACTCGTCTTGGTTAGAACAAAAAGAGCAGCGCCTCTCGCAAGAAGAAGCCACACAAAAAGCCAAACAAAAAGCCATGCAAGTTGAACTGGAATGGGTCAGGCAGAACCCCAAAGCCCGTCAAGCTAAATCCAAAGCCAGACTTAAACAATTTGCAGAACTCTCATCTGAGAAATACCAAGCACGCAATGAAACCAATGAAATTTTTATTCCTCCTGGACCAAGACTTGGTGACTTGGTTATTGAAGCCAAAGATCTAGCGAAAGCTTTTGACGAAAAAGTTCTTATCGATTGTTTGAACTTTCAACTGCCACCCGGAGGCATAGCGGGAATAATTGGGCCAAACGGAGCCGGAAAGACCACATTATTTAACATGATTAATGGCAACGAAGATACAGACAGCGGCACCATTAGAATTGGCGAGAGCGTAAAGATTGCAAGCGTCGATCAATCACGAGATAGCTTGGATGACAACAAGACCATTTGGGAAGAAATCTCTGACGGCCAAGACATCATTACGGTGGGTAAATATGAAACACCCTCACGCGCCTACGTGGGCAGATTTAACTTTCGCGGCAGTGATCAACAAAAAAAGATTGGTCTGCTCTCAGGCGGTGAACGCAATCGTGTGCATCTTGCAAAAATGTTGAAATCGGGCGGCAATTTATTATTGCTTGATGAGCCAACCAATGATTTGGATGTGGAAACGTTAAGAGCGCTAGAAACTGCACTTTTAGAGTTTCCGGGCTCAGCGATAGTCATTTCTCATGATCGTTGGTTCCTCGATAGGATTGCCACACATATATTGGCATTTGAAGGCAACAGTGAGATAACATGGTTTCAAGGTAACTTCTCCGAATACGATGAAGACCGAAAAAGAAGATTGGGCAGCAATAACGTTCAGCCAAAACGCATTAAATACAAACGCATCTAAAGCTTCATCTTCGTATTCTGATAACTAAAATACGCGTCACGCATCAAAGGATCTTAGATTTATGTTTCACCCCTTTAAAATTGAAAGCTATCTGACCAAGCACGAAAAAAACGTTGCTTTTAACTACTCAGAAAGTGGCGTGCATCCATTGAAACTGGGTGAATTCTTTGAGCTGGCTGATAAAGACATTGATGAATTAATGCAAACCGAGCTGGATTACCCAAACGTGCAAGGAAAAGTTGCGCTCAGGGAAAAAATTGCTGTACTTTATCCTGGCTCAAAGATTGGCAACATACTCACCACAATCGGGGCATCTGAAGCAAATTACTTGGTTGCAAAAACATTATTAGAGCCCGGTGATGAACTCGTAACACTGCAACCTGCCTACCTTCAATTATCTGGCAATGCCATCAACAATGGAATCAAGATAAGAACGGTAGAATTGATCGAAGCGAAGAACTGGGCATTAAATGCTGAGCAGTTAAGTGACGCTGTAAATCCCAAGACAAAAATAATCAGCATCATCAATCCCAATAATCCCACTGGCCATATTCTCACTGAGAATGAAATGGATCTGATCATTAAAGCCGCCGCGAATGTTGGGGCTTGGATTGTTGCCGATGAAGTCTATGCCGGCACAGAAAGAGGTGACACCAAAACGACCCCTTCATTTTGGGGTAAATACGATCGAGTTATCGCGATTAATAGCATGAGCAAAGCTTATGGAATGCCTGGGCTGAGAATTGGATGGATTGTCGCGCCGGAAGCATTAATCCCTGAGTTGCAACTGAGGCATGAATACACCACCATCAGTGCCACCATGCTGGGTAATGTTATTACCAATATTGCGCTAGACCCTAAAGTCAGACCAAAACTCACAGAACGCGCCAGAACATTAATTAATTTTGGCTTTGACACGCTCATGGATATTCTCTCTGAGCATGGCGATACGTATTCAGTGGTGCCTCCAGAAGCTTCAGCAATGTGCATCGTACGTTATGATTTACCCATTGACTCAATGGAATTTGTTGATCGCTTGGTGCATGAAAAGAGCACGCTTGTGGTTCCGGGTAACTGTTTTGGGCTCGATCGACATTTTCGTTGCAGTTCAGCGCTACCTGAAGCCTACTTAAGAGAAGGCATAGCCAAAATCAATGCTTTGGTGAGTGAAATAAAAGCCTAATCAAGGTAACGTCTGGCGTTTTTAAACATATGGAACCAAGGTCCCTCTTCGCCCCACTCATCTGGATGCCATGAATTCTGTGTGGTTCTGGCGACGCGTTCAGGGTGAGGCATAATGATGGTGGCGCGCCCATCTAAACTCGTTAGTCCGCAAATACCATCGATGGAACCGTTTGGATTGGCCGGATAACTTTCCGCTGTATTGCCATAATTATCAACGTAACGAACCGCTATACAATCTTGTGCTTGTTGTTGAAGCTCTTCGCTATCAAATACCGCCCTTCCTTCTCCATGAGAAGTGGCGATCGGCAAGCGAGAACCGGTCATATCAGTTAAGAAAATAGAATTGGTGTCTGCCACCTTCACCAACCCAAAACGAGCTTCAAATTGTTCTGACTTATTTCGTTTAAAATGTGGCCAACACTCAGCCCCAGGGATCAGTTCTTTTAGGTGAGACAGCATCTGACAGCCATTACAGATCCCTAGAGAGAAGCTGTCATCACGAGCAAAAAATGCGCTGAACTGATCACGCAAACTTGAATTATACAGAATTGATTTGGCCCAGCCGCCGCCAGCACCCAACACATCGCCGTAAGAAAATCCTCCGCAAGCAACCATGCCGTGATAATTATCCAATGTATCCGCACCAGAAAATAGATCACTCATGTGCACATCAACCGACTCAAAACCTGCCCTCATGAATGCAGCCGCCATCTCGTATTGGCTGTTCACTCCTTGCTCTCGAAGAATGGCAATCTTAGGTTTTTGACCACCCACCAAGGCAACAGAATCAGTTGAATCCAAATCAAAAGACAGTTTGACACTCATACCAGGATCTTCCTGATCAAGAATGCGATCGTACTCTTCTTTTGCGGTGATCGGGTTATCTCGTTGCGATTGAATTCGGTATGAGGTTTCAGACCATGCTCTTTGAAGCTGCACTCTATTTGCCCTAAAAATAACTTCATCGTCCTCATGCAAAGTGAGCTGCTCATCGGGCTCAACTTCGCCCAGATCAACCCAATGCATTTCCTTGTCTTCCAATAACTCTTTTACTTTTGGTAACTGACTTTGAGCCACCTGAACCACACCGCCGAGTTCTTCATTAAATAAATAACGTATTATCTTCTCTGCCGATCCAGACAACTTTAATGAGGCACCCAAATGTCCGCCAAACATCATTTCGGTTATTGTGGCCAGTAAACCGCCATCGGATCTATCGTGATAAGCAAGCAACAATTTCTCTTTGAGTAAGGCTTGAATAACTTCAAAAAATGCTTTTAAGCGTAAAGGAGTATCAATATCGGGCGCATAGCCGCCATTAAGATTATAAACCTGCGCCAATACAGATCCACCAAGTCGTTCAGTTCCTTGACCCAGATCAATCAACAACAATCTAGATCTCCCGTTAATACGTTTCAAGTCTGGAGTCAGATGATTGCGCACATCTGTAACCGGAGCAAAAGCCGATACAATCAAAGACACCGGTGCCACCACTTGATACTCCTTATCTTCTTCCTGCCAACTTGTTCGCATAGAAAGAGAGTCCTTGCCCACCGGTATCGCAACACCTAAGTCCTTACACAGATCTGAACTGATGGCCTTAACCGTATCGAATAAATTTGCATCTTCACCTGGGTGCCCTGCCGCTGCCATCCAATTTGCAGACAGTTTTACCTTGCTTAAATCTCCGATTGATGCGGCGGCAATATTCGTGATGGCTTCGCCAACTGCCATTCTTCCTGAAGCCGGTGCATTAATAACCGCCAAAGGGGTGCGCTCACCCATGGACATGGCTTCACCGGTTTTGCTCTCAAAACCACTGGCGGTGATCGCCACATCACTAACAGGAACCTGCCAAGGGCCAACCAATTGATCCCTTACGCTAAGCCCACCGACCGTTCTGTCGCCTATATGAATCAAAAAAGATTTATCAGCCACTGCTGGAAATTTAAGTACCCGATATATCGCTTCTTTAATTTTTACTCCACTTAAATCCAGTGCAGAAGATTCTCGATTCACTCTCTCCACAACACGTTGCATTTTTGGTGGTTTACCCAATAACACGTCCATGGGTATATCAACCGGCTTGTCTTCAAAATGCCGATCGGTGACAGTGAGCTGTTTGCTGTCATTGAGTGTTCCCACCAGTGAATATGGGCATCGCTCACGTTTGCATATACCAATAAACTCTTCGCGTCTGTCTTGATTAATAACCAAGACATATCGTTCTTGTGCTTCATTGCACCATATGGCCATCGGGGACATGCCTGGTTCTGCATTATCAACTTCTCTTAATTCCAGCAACGCGCCATGTTTACTGTGATCAACGGCCTCTGGAATAGCATTGGAGAGGCCACCAGCCCCAATATCATGAATCAATAAAATAGGGTTATTGTTCCCCATGGATGCGCAACGATCGATGACTTCTTGTGCGCGCCTCTCTATCTCGGGGTTGCCACGTTGCACTGAGGCAAAATCCAGATCCTCTGAACTGCTGCCACTGGCCAAACTGGAAGCGGCGCCACCGCCTAAACCGATTAACATGGCCGGTCCACCGATAACAATAATTTCGGCATCTTGGGGAATATCAATTTTAAGCGCATGCTCATCACGAACATTGCCCACTCCTCCGGCTATCATGATTGGTTTGTGATAACCGCGGATCTCATTCTCAGGTAACTCAGGCAAGAAGGCTTCAAAGGTTCTAAAATACCCCAGTAAATTGGGGCGACCAAACTCATTGTTAAAGGCCGCGCCGCCAAGCGGGCCATCTGTCATAATCTCTAAAGGTGTTGCCATGCGCTCCGGATGAGCGAATGCTCTCTCCCAGGGTTGCGGATAATCCGGTATTCTTAAATGCGAAACAGTGAAACCGGTCAGGCCGGCTTTTGGTTTAGCCCCCAATCCGGTAGCACCTTCATCTCTTATCTCTCCGCCTGATCCGGTGGCTGCACCGGCAAAAGGTGAGATTGCCGTGGGGTGATTGTGTGTCTCAACCTTCATAACAATATGTACCGGCTCATCCGAAAATACAAACTCTCGATTGGGTAATGATGACATCAGTCTTTTCGTTTTGAACCCCTCTATGACTGCCGCATTATCCGAATAAGCCGAAATCACACCTTTAGGATTTGCTTTAGTTGTGCTTTTAATCATTGAAAATAGTTTTTCAGCACGCGGCTCACCATCAATCACCCATTCAGCATTAAAGATCTTATGCCTGCAATGCTCTGAGTTAGCCTGGGCAAACATCATGAGTTCGGCATCCGTAGGGTCTCTGTTGATGCCCTCATAATGCTCACACAAATAATCAATCTCATCGTCTGAGAGTGCTAAACCTAGATCTTGATTGGCTTCTTCTAAAGCCTTTTTGCCTTTTTCGGTCAGTTCAATGGATATTAATGGTTGCGGTTTGTGTTGGGCAAATAATGCCGCCACAGAAAGATCTTCAGTGAGGACGCTTTCTGTCATTCGGTCATGCAGAGCTTTTTGAATCGCATGCATTTGCTTGGTTTCTAATGATTCAGGGGCGTTAAAGAAAAAACATACGCCACGCTCAATACGCTCAACAGTGTGCAAAGCGCAAGCATGAACAATATCAGTGGCCTTACTAGACCAAGAAGAGATGGTGCCAATTCTTGGTACAACAGTAATGCGATTGGAGGTCTCGTTACCCTTGATGACGCGCTCACCCGATAACAATAAGGCAGACAATCTGTCTAACTCATCCGACTCTAAGACGTCATTAAGTTTGACGTAATATCGGTAGGCGGCATGCTTGAGTATAAGCTCGGCGTGGACTTCTTTTAAAATACTATTTAGTTTCTTGATGCGAAATTCTGAGAGCGCACGTTGTCCCTTAATACACAATATATCCTGTGTTGCTTTATCTGACGACTGTGTTGCTTTTATGGACAAGCTATTAGCTTCCTATTACGCAAAATACATTTCACTGGCTAATCAATTAAAACAAAAATTAAGTTTTCTTGGAGCTCCCATCAGGGGTATACATCGGTATCGGAAACTGCGATACATTCCCACCTTCGAGTTTTGATATTTTACTGGTTCCCTCTTTATCCACTTCATCAATACGAATAACTGAATGCATGGGTACATGCGTTCTTTTGACGCCTTCAAATTCGGTTTTAATTTTTTCCTCAGAAGGATCCACCACCACGGAACTGCGTTTACCAAATACCAGTTCCTCAATTTCGATAAATCCAAAGAGTGCGCCTTGAGAAATACTGTGCGCGTAGATCTCATAGACTTTCCCATGACTCATAAATGATATTCTATATAATGTTTTTTTGGCCATAATTGATTTTCAAATCCATTCTAATTTAAACGATTTTCAGGGCAACTGTGTTAAGTTTACCTAAAATTTAAACCGGATACTCCTTTAAAAATGGATTTTTTATTAATTTTCTTAAAATAATAATTACGTTTGGCTGTTGCAGATATCAATTTCGATTCATGCGGTTGTCGATGAGACTTTCGATTACGGACGGATCGGCTAAAGTCGATACATCTCCCAAATCCGCATAATCATTGGCGGCCACTTTACGCAGGATCCGCCGCATAATCTTGCCTGACCTTGTCTTGGGAAGGTCTGGCGCCCATTGCAAAAGGTCCGGTGTGGCGATGGGTCCGATTTCTTGTCTTACCCATTGTTTTAATTCTTGAAGCAGTGATTCTGAAGGCTCTTCGCCTTGCATCAAGGTAACATAAGCATAGATGCCCTGGCCTTTGATCTCGTGCGGGTAACCCACCACAGCGGCTTCGGCTACTTTCTGATGCGCCACCAATGCGCTCTCCACTTCAGCTGTACCCATCCTGTGACCGGACACATTCAGCACATCATCGACCCTGCCAGTAATCCAATAATATCCATCTTCATCACGACGCGCGCCATCACCTGTCATATATCGATTTTCATAAGTGGAAAAATACGTTTCGACAAAACGTGCGTGATCACCATAGACGGTTCGCATCTGCCCTGGCCAGCTGTCCAATATAACCAAATTGCCTTCTGCCACTCCTTCAAGTATTTGTCCTTCTTGATCCACAATTGCCGGCTGAATACCAAACAAAGGTTTTGTTGCCGAGCCTGGTTTTAAATCGGTCACACCTGGCAATGGGCTAATTAAAACGCCGCCAGTTTCAGTTTGCCACCATGTGTCAACAATGGGACAGCGTGCCTCACCAACAACTTGGTAATACCATTCCCACGCTTCCGGATTTATGGGTTCGCCGACGCTGCCGAGAATGCGCAGAGACTGCCTTGACGTTTTCTCCACCGGGGCATTGCCTTCTCGCATTAAGGCCCGAATTGCAGTGGGTGCGGTATAACATATATTCACTTGATGTTTATCGCATACCTCCCAAAAACGCGACGCGCTGGGGTAATTCGGCACGCCTTCAAACATTAAAGTGATGGCGCCATTGGCAAGCGGCCCATAGACGATATAAGTGTGTCCGGTAACCCAACCAACATCAGCGGTACACCAAAAAACATCCCCAGGATGGTAATCAAACACATATTCATGGGTAAGAGCGGCGTACACCATGTAACCGCCAGTCGTATGCAATACGCCTTTTGGTTTTCCAGTTGAGCCTGAAGTGTACAAGATGAATAATGGATCTTCAGCGGACATCTCCTCACAAGGACAATCATCATGCACCTGTGCTTCCAATTCATGCAACCACTCATCGCGACCTTTCTCCCAGGACACTTCATTGCCTGTATTTTTTATTACCAGCACTTTTTCTAGGCTTGTCACCTGTGGATTGGCGGCGGCGGCATCTACATTGGTTTTTAATGGAATGGTTTTTGCGCCTCTAACGCCTTCGTCTGCAGTAATCACAATATTCGATTCACAATCATTTATTCTTCCAGCAAGTGCTTCGGGTGAAAAACCACCAAATACAACACTGTGCACCGCACCAATTCGTGCACACGCCAACATGGCCACGGCGGCCTCTGGAATCATCGGCATGTATAAGGTAATGCGGTCACCACGTTTGGCACCTATGGATTTTAAAGCATTGGCAAAGAGTGAGACACGCCGATGCAATTGGCCGTAGGTGATTTTTGTATCGCGTGTGGGGTCATCGCCTTCCCACACAATGGCTACATCGTCTTGTTTTTCAGGGAGATGTCGATCCACACAGTTGTAACAGGCATTTAAGGTGCCGTCTGCAAACCAACGAATGTGCACGTCGTCACTGGCATAAGAGACATCTTTAATTTCCGTGAAGGGTTTAATCCAATCTATGCGTTTTGCTTGTGCTGACCAAAATCCCTCATTATCTTCGATTGAAGATTGATACATCGCTTCATAAGCATCGCGATCGAGCAATGCTCTGGATTGTGTTTGTTTGTCCACGGCGTATTTTTTTGACATGACTTAATCTACGGCGATCATTAACATTTACCTTCCATGATCGCTATTCTGCAATTAAATTTATTGCTAAGCTAGCGCTATATATAAAAAACCGCAACATTTGCTAGAAAAGGAGCCGCGCACATGACTGTTTCAAGAAGATTATTCACACAGGCCAGTATAGGGGCCGGTGCATTGATGGCGGTACACCCAAATCTAAATGCCGCCAGCGCTAAGTTAATCGAACGCACCATTCCTGTTTCAGGAGAATCCATTCCAGTAATCGGAGTCGGCACAAATCGCTATGGCGTGGGCGATGACAAGGAGGCACGAGCAACTTTAAAACAGGCCTTGAGTAAATTTCATGAATTAGGAGGCACTGTTATTGATACCGCACCCAGTTACGGCAGCTCAGAAATTGTGCTGGGCGAATTGATCTCTGATCTGGGAATACAAAAAGATTTGTTTTTAGCGAGTAAAGTTGACAGCAGAAACCTCAGCCAAAACACCCAAAGATTCAACGCATCCTTGAAACGTTTTAGCACCGAAAAATTCGATCTCATGCAGGTTCACAATTTCAAAGACTGGGAAAATTCACTGGCATTATTAAAAGAACGAAAAGCCGCCGGTGAAATCCGCTATTTGGGCATGACCACGCACATGACCAGTCAATACGAGTTAATGGAAAAAGCCCTCAGAGAACACGAACTTGATTTTATTCAGGTCAATCTTTCACTGGCAAATCAGCGCAGTTCATCGCAGCGACTTATCCCACTTGCGGTTGATCAAGGTGCAGCAGTTCTGATTAATCGTCCATTTGGTGGTGGCGGTGTCTTCTCCACACTCAATAAAGCAAAACTGCCGGCTTGGTCGGCTGAATTTGAATGCGCAAGCTGGGGTCAATTTTTATTAAAATACGTGGTGTCCCAAACTGGGGTGACGGCGGTTGTGCCGGGTATGACTAAAGCCAGACATGTGATTGACAATATACAAGGTGGCATGGGGGAAATGCCAACTGCGGCATTAAGAAAACGACAAGAAGATTTTTTTGATGCGTTGTAAATTAAACCAGATAACCGGCATCACTTAGAAATTGCTTGAGATTACCGCCCTTAAATAAAAGGCCTTTGATGCCAACCTGCATGGCCGCTTCCAGATCGGTTAACTTATCACCCACCAACACGCTTTGAGATTTCTCAATCGGCCACGATGAAAGTAAATCCTTGAGCATGCCACTGGCCGGCTTTCTGCAATCACAATCGATTTTATATTTAGCGTGGATGGCATCAATATGATGCGGGCAATAGCGAATGTCATCTATGTGCGCACCATGCTGGTGTAAGGCATTTTGCATGTACTCGTGAATACTGTGCACGTCCTCTTCGGTATAAAAACCTCTGCCTACACCGGATTGATTCGTGACCACAAACACCAAATACCCAGCATCGTTACACTGCTTGATGGCTTGGATAGCCCCATCAACCCATTCCCAATCTTTATGTTTGTAGGTATACCCTTTGTCTTCATTAATCACACCATCACGATCAAAGAATACCGCCGGTCGCTTTGTGTGCTCGGATTTTTTTTCCTGGGTCATGCTTTAGCGTAGGCTGTTCTCAGCAATCTCGCAAAGTGTGTGACCCACTGCTATATGCATCTCTTGGATACGTGGCGTTGCCGTGGCGGGAACTTGAATGGCCACATCTGCAAGTTCTGCCGCTTCACTGAACTTTTTACCGGTCAAAGCAATGGTTTTCACTTCACATTTAGCCGCCATCTTAAGCGCTTTGATCACGTTTGGGCTTTGGCCACTGGTTGAAATACCCACCAACACGTCACCGGCTTTGGCCAAACCTTTGAGTTGGCGCGAGAACACATCGCTGTAATCGTAATCGTTTGCAATCGCGGTCAGTGCGGATGCATTGGTGGTCAATGCTATGGCCGGCAAAGGTTGGCGTTCTTTTAAAAAACGCCCTAAAAACTCCGCTTCCAAATGCTGAGCATCGCCCGCTGAACCGCCATTGCCGCAGAAAAAGATCTTGCCACCTTGAGCCAAAGAATCGGTTATTAACTGCGCTGCCGCATCCACTTGATCGGCCACTTCTGCAATCAAAGCAAAGCTTGTGGCCGCCTCATTTAAAATCTGTTTTGCTGAGCTCATTTCCTATCCGCCTTATTGAAGCATTATTAACTCAATCCGCACTGACTGCGCAGGCACTTGCCGGACCGCGTTTAGCAAATACCAGTTCATCTATCCTAACATAGCAAACTTCATTCAAGGTTTTATCCTCAAGAATGGGGCGTCGTTCTCGATTGTTTCGTTCGGACCTTCTGAACAATTTGGTCACATTGAGAGCATCGTAATTGATTCGTTTGCCTTTGAATTGTTCTTGTGCTTGTTCCCGGTACGGCTCACAATCTAAACGACGAACTCGACGAATATTTTCATGAGCAAACCAATCGTCCTCATTCTTGAGGGTAAAAAAAGCATAACAAAGATCAAAATCATTCATAAAATGAATCTCACTGATCTTGGTCTTTGCAAGCGCTGGGTTGTTCGCGCTGGAGCTGGCGCAAGCACCAATTACCAACAACGCCATACCCAGAAAAATTTGCTTAAGCTGCATACTCCCACCAATTTAAAATCAATATCAAGACTGCATTGTAGCGTTTTATCCGCAAAATTTTCATAAAAAATTAACATTTTTACATTATTTTTATTTGCAGTAATTATTAATAAGCAATTGATATATATCATAAATATTATAATAACCTAGATTTTTTCTAGGTTAAATAACTGCAATTTTTGTTCATCTGCGATAGGGTGACACTGTTTTTATGGTGTTTTGCTTAAATGGTGTAAATCAATGAAGCGAAGAGCGATAAAAAAGAAACGTGCTAAACGCACAGTGAACTCTGAGTGGTTCCACATCAGGGTAAGGCACCTCCGACTCTTAACACTCCCAATATTGAGTGCTTTCATTGTTACCTGTTCCACCGAACCGAATCTTTTAGAACAAATAAAAGAACAAGGTGAATTGCACGTGGTCACGCTCAACAGCCCCACCACATTTTACCAAGACGACAATGAAATGGCTGGCCCAGAATTTGACTTGGTCAATGGCTTAGCAGAAAGCCTGGGCGTTAAACTGGTAATCAAAATAGTCGACAAAGTTGCCGACATTCAACCTGTACTTGAATCCGGTAAAGCCCACATGGCGGCGGCAGGACTCACCCCTACTGCAAGCTGGCAACAACAAATGCACTTTGGCTACCCTTACGCGAACGTGGACACGCACTTAATCTACAAACGCGGTAACCCCAAACCTAAATCCATCGGCCAGTTGTTGAATCGTGAAATTGAGATCACCACTGAAATTGATCACGCCGAAGCTTTACAAGATTTGCAAACAGTGCACCCGAATCTCATTTGGTCAATGAACACTCGGCAAGGTGTCGAAGAGTTAATGAATAAGGTAAATACCGAAGAACTCGATTTTACCGTTGCTGACAGCAATGAGTTTGCCCTGCAACGACACACTCACCCAGAGCTAAGGGTGGCACTTGATATCAAAAAGAACAATGAACTCGCTTGGGCGTACAACAAAAAAGGCAGCCGTGAACTCATGGAAAAAGCCGACAACTACCTCATTGAAGCAGAGCGTGAGGGACTGATCGTAAAAATTAATGAACGCTATTACGGTCACGCCGGGGCG
>CESR01015525.1_pt1 | contig 15337 bp, 14 predicted proteins | sample 356351 | NCBI WGS metagenome assembly CESR01 (sample SAMEA2622149, study PRJEB7988) | marine metagenome | isolation source: saline water (ENVO:00002010), including | reverse complement strand
ATGTAAAAGGAGCTATTATTAATAATGTTAGAAAAGAAAACAATATTGACAACAGAAATTCAAACAAGTTAGGCTTAGTAGAATATGGAAATTTCTCCTTCAAGAAAAAGACAAAATTTCAAAAAATTAATCAAAAAATCTTTTTCTCTTCTTCATTATTTTGGATAATCCTCTTAACTCCATTTGCCATTCTATTAGTCATATTATTAATAAAATCATTTTTAAATAAAAATAAAAATGATAAAAATTGGATTAGGGCTAATAATGCAAAAAAATTAGGAAAAAAATATTTATTAGATGCCAAGAAAAATATTGAAAATAAAAACAAATTTTATGAAGCCTTAGATAAGGCTTTAATGAATTATTTAAAATCAATTTTGCTATTTGACAATAGTGAATATAATGCAAAGAAAATAAGAGAATCTTTATTGAAAAAATCAGTAAGTTTAAAAACAATAGATTTATTAGACGACATATTCAATAATTGTCAAATGGCTAGATACACTCCTTTTGATTACGTTGATATGGACAAGGATTATAAGAGAGCTTTAGAGTTAATATCATTAATTGATAATGAAATTCAATAAAATGAAGAAAATTATATTTACTATAAATATTATTTGGATGGTTTTTCCTTCTATTTTATCTGCCCAGATAAATGTTGAGAACACCTTTTCTCAAGCCAATGAATTATATAATAAAGGCAGCTATATTGAGGCTATTAATAATTATAAAGAGATAATTAAAAATGATTTTCACTCTGCTGAATTATATTATAATTTGGGGAATGCTTATTATAGGTTAGATAGTATAGCTTCTTCAGTTTATTACTATGAAAAAGCCCTTCAATTAAATCCAAATGATAGAGAGACAATAGATAATTTAGAATTAATTAATAAAACACTAGTTGATGAAATAGATCCAATTACTACTCCTTTAATAGAATCAATATTAAATAGTATATCAAATATTTTTTATTTTGAAACATGGGGGTACATTTCTATATTTTTTAGTTTTTTAATCGTAGCATTATTTTTATCTTACTACTTTGCCAATAGTAGTAGGGTAAAAAGATTAACATTTGTTCTTTTATGCATATCATCTATATTTATGTTAGTCTCATTAATAAATGGAAATAAAGGATATAATAACTACATCAATAATGAATATGCTATAATTTATTCTTATGAAACTGACCTAAAAACTGAACCAAATTATAGGTCAGAAACTTTATTTATGCTACATGAAGGAACTAAAATACAGGTCTTGGAAAACTATAATAATTGGATTAAAATTCGATTGGTAAATGGTCAAGTTGGGTATATACAATTAATTGATGTAAAAATATTATGATAACAAAAGAGCAAGTTATAAAAGCTCAAAACCAATGGGCTAAAGGAATTATTAAACTAAGCAGCATAAAGGAGACTAATGCTTGCAAAAAACTTGCAATTGAATTTCTAGATGAGTTATATTATTTTGAAATAGGTCCAGTTCTTTTTAAGCCTACTATGGCAGAATTTCAACAATTTAGAAATACAAAAGAAATGGCTTTATCATATTTAATAGGAGGCAAAGATTCTGTTTGTGAAGAAGATGAAGGTTTTGTAAAAAAAGTTGTTTGGACGAATATTAAATTTGAAAATAATAATCTAATACTAGAAAATACTAGAGCAATTGCAATGGGCAATTACTATTTTCAGGCTAATAACAGCAATATAATTAAGGTTGAATATACTTTTGGCTATCAGCTGGTCAATGATAAATTAAAAATTGACTTACATCATTCATCGTTTCCATATAGTTCAGATTCTTAAGTTATTTAAAAAATAGGGGAAATAATTCTTGATTTATATACCTTATATAAGGATAAAAAGTTGAATTGAGGATTGTTAATTCATCTATTATTTTAATTGATGAATTTATTTTGTCAAATAAAAGTATAAATACAACACAGATAATAGAATATTTAATTAACCCAAAAAAAGCTCCAGCAATTTTATTTAGTAACCCGAGAGCCATAGCATCAGCTAGTTTGGTTAAAGACTTTGCAATTAGATTTAAGGAAATTATTACTATAATTAATGTGATTAAAAAAGATAGAATGATTATATAATTTTCTTCTAATGAAATGAGTTCTTTCAAATATTTTCCAATAATTGAATTAAAATTAATTGCGCAGTATAAGCCTAACAACAATCCAATTAATGCAGAGACTTCTAAAAATAAGCCTCTATAAAAACCACTAATAATCCCATAGATTAAAATTATTGATATTACTATGTCAATACTATTTCCGCTCATTAAGAAATCTTAATATTACAAAATAATAAATTTTAGTTGTTATATTAATGTGATATTTGTTAAATGATACATTTTTATAATGGATGATAGATTAAAACAGAGATGGAATAAATTGATTTTAAAATTATCAGGGGATTTTCCTGAAAATGAAATAATTGATATGCAATCAATTATTTTTTTAATTGGAGTTCAGGAATTAGGAGATGTGAAAGCAAATTTCTCTAAAAACAAAAAACTAGATCTAATGCATATAGCGGTATGTAAATTATTAAGTGATTACGGATATTATATTTTTGATTATACTGATAATGATGGATGGCCTCATTACAGAATAATTGAAAAACTTCCAAATCTAAAACCGGGAGAACAGACAATATTAATGAAAGAAGCTATAGTTAACTATTTTTTAAAAATCAATTATATTAACTAAGTTTTATTAAATTTGATTTATTCATATAAACTAATGATTAATAAAATTAAATCTGCTATTAATGAAATTTCTTCTTTTGAATCGAATTCTAGAGAAGACGTTGAATCATTTAGAATTAAATACTTAGGCAAGAAAGGAATAATAAATAAATTTTTTCTTGATTTTAAAAATATTGATAATAAGCAAAAAAAAGAAGTAGGTCAAATTCTAAATAAGTTAAAAAATGTAGCTCATCAAAAAGTAGATGATTTAATTTTAGGATTTTCAAAAAACTCAAAGAATTCTACGTCCATTAATGATATAACTAGGCCAGGAGATCCAATTGAGATTGGGTCTAGGCACCCTATTTCTTTAGTTAAAAATAGGATAATTGATATTTTTGCAAAGATTGGTTTTACTATAAGTGAAGGACCAGAAATTGAAGATGACTGGCATAATTTTACTGCCTTAAATGTACCTGAATATCATCCAGCAAGAGATATGCAGGACACGTTTTTTATTGAAAAAGATTCAGATATATTGTTAAGGACTCACACCAGTTCAGTTCAAGTAAGATATATGGAAAATAACAAGCCGCCAATAAGAACAATTTCTCCTGGGAGAGTTTATAGAAATGAAGCAATATCTGCAAGATCTCATTGTTTTTTTCATCAAATTGAAGGGCTTTGTATTGATAAGGATATAAGTTTTGCAGATTTAAAACAGACTTTAGAATATTTTACAACAATGCTATTCGGAAAGTCAAAAATAAGACTTAGACCCTCCTACTTTCCTTTCACAGAACCAAGCGCTGAAGTAGATGTTTATTGGGGTTTAGAAAATGAAGTAGATTATAAAATGACAAAAGGGACCGGATGGCTAGAAATTATGGGGTGTGGAATGGTTGATCCAAATGTGTTAGAGAACTGCGGAATTGATCCTAAGGAATATTCTGGATATGCATTTGGGTTGGGTATTGACAGAATTGCTCTCTTGTTGCATCAAATAGATGATATTAGATTGCTTAGCGAAAATGACATTAGGTTTATTAGACAATTTAAGTCAACTTTCTAATTTATTTTTTCACATAGATTTTTAAAGGTTTTTTTTGGGCTTCTTCTTAAATAAAGTATGTTATATACTGATTCAATAATTGGAACTTTGGCCTTTTTGCTTGATTCAGAATTTAGCATATAAGCTTTTTTAGCAGCAACATATCCTTCTGCAATCATACTCATTTCCATTTTAGCATATTTTACAGAATATCCTTTGCCTATCATATTTCCAAACAATCTGTTTCTTGAAAAAAGCGAATATCCTGTAACTAATAAATCTCCTAAATATACGGAGTCATTAATATCTCTTTTTAACAAGTATCTTTTTTCTATAAACCTATTCATTTCTTTTATAGCACTACTCATCAATACACTTTGAAAATTATCACCATATCCAAGACCATGTGCAATACCAGCAGCTATTGCATAGATATTTTTTAGCATACTAGAATATTCTATTCCTATAACATCATCACTTGTTTGAACATAGATATATGAGGATGTAAACTTTGAAGCTATCTTTTCTGCCAATATTTTATTTGAAGAGGCTATTGTTAAATAAGACAGTTTTTCAAGAGCTACTTCTTCTGCGTGACATGGCCCGCCAAGAACTAGGAAATTGCTTTCTTTTATTTGAAAATTTTTCTCAAGATGTTCGCCTACTAGTAAATTTGTTTCAGGAATTATCCCTTTTATAGCGGAAATAACAATTTTTTCTGAAATATTAATGGAAACCTCATTAAGGACACTATTTGTAAATTCCGAGGGGACAGCTATAATTAATACATCGGATTTATTGCACACTTCATTTATATCATCATTAGCATGTATTTTTTTAATATCTAGTTCCACCGAACTTAAATAGCTTGGGTTATGATGATTTTCATAGATATAATCAACATTGTTTTTATTTCTTATGTACCAATTAATTTCTTGAAGATTCTCAGATAGAATCTTAATTATAGCAGTAGCCCAGCTACCACTTCCAATTACACCATATTTAAGATTTTTTTTTGTCACAACTTATTTGATTTATATAGATTATTAGTAGTTATGTATTTATATATACTATCAGAAATAAATTGTTTAGCATAGCTTTTGTCATTTATGATACTCCTTATATTAGTTGAACTTAGATCAATTAATGGAGCCTCTATCATTTCTATATTATTACTCATAATTAATTTCATGTCGGGTTTTAATCTAGTCTTTCTAGGGTAAATATATATCTTATAATACTTCATTATTTCCTTATACTCTTTCCACTTTTTAAAATTTACAAAATTGTCTTCACCTATTATTAAACTAAAACTATTATTAGGATAAGCCTTGGAAATATATCTTAAGGAATTTATAGTATAGTTAGGTCTTTTTAAGTTTAATTCTATATCGCTGGCTAGTAAATTAGTATTATCCTTTACTTGAATTTTAACCATTTCATATCTATGCATAAAATCAGTAAAATTATTTGAAGATTTCACTGGGTTTTGAGGAGTTATAACAAACCAAACTTTTTCTACTAAGTCATTATCGATAAGAAAATTGGCAATATTAATATGGCCAAAATGTATTGGATCAAATGTCCCAAAGTAAAGCCCAATATTCATTAGTATTATTAAAGAAAATTATTAATTAGTATTTTTATTTTGGCTACAGTTTCTTCAAGATTATGGTTTTCTATTGCATAATCATATAGCATTGCCATGGACATTTCCTTTGAGGCCTTTGAAAGTCTTATTTTTATTTTTTCTTCTGAATCAGTCCCCCTTTTCCGTAATCTATTTTCTAATTCTTCTAGACTTGGCGGACAAATAAAAATAGTTAATGTGTTTTCGGGAAATTCTTTCTTTATTGATAGCCCCCCAATTGCATCAATATCAAAAATTAAATTTTTACCTAAACTATTTACGTCATTTATTTCTGATTTTAGAGTACCATAAAAAGTATTATCGTATACTTCTTCCCATTCAACAAATTCGTTTAAATTAATTTTTTCTTCAAATTCACCTTTTGATAAAAAATAATAATCTTTTCCATTAATTTCATTTTCCCTTTTTTCTCTGGAGGTGGCTGAAATAGAAAACCCTAAATTCAAGGATTTATCAGAAATCAAATTTTTAACAATCGTAGTTTTTCCAGATCCTGAAGGAGCAGCAATGACTATTAATTTTCTGTTTTTCATTAAAGTATATTAAGAATTTGTTCTTTTATTTTTTCCAATTCATCTTTCATTTCTACTACAATTTTTTGCATACCCGCATCATATGATTTAGCTCCAATAGTATTAATTTCTCTACCAATTTCTTGGCTAATAAATCCTAACTTTTTACCATTTGGCGACTTGGTCTTGATTACACTTGTAAAGAAATTTATATGACTATTTAGTCGAACTATCTCTTCATTTATATCATATTTTTCTAAATAATATATTAGTTCTTGTTCAAATCTGTTATTATCAATTTTGAGATTTAAATTTACAATATCTTCTTTTATTTTCTTTTTTATTTTTATTATTCTTCTATGTTTTAATTTATCTACTTTAATCAATAATTTTTTAATATTCTGTATTTTATTTGTTATATCTTTTTGTATTTCAAGACCTTCATTTACCCTATATTTATCTGCTTGTGTGATAGCTTTTTTTATATTTTTTTGAATTTTATTCCATTCTTTAATTGCAGGACTATCTTTAATGACATTATATGCATTGGGCATTTGAATTGCAATTTTTAATAGGTCTGCTGCTGTATTGCCATCGGCTATTTTTTTAAGCTCATTAATATTATCGCGAACTATTGCAGAATTTATTTTAGTAGGATTATAATTTGAGGCCTTTTCATAGTATAGTATAAAGTCAATTTTTCCTCTTTGGAGATTTTTAGAAATTAATGTTCTAATACTATTATCCCTCTCTTTTAATTCACTTGGTATTTTACAGCTTAAATCTAAATTTTTACTATTTAAGCACTTTATTTCGATAATTACTTTATGGCTCTTAAGATTTAGAATAATTGAGCTATAAGCAGTCATTGATTTAATCATGGTCTGTAATTTGTTTTAACAAATATATAAAAGTGAATTCGATTATTGTATGTAAGAGTTTTAGGAGCTACAATTAGTGCTAAATTTCTCTTATTCATTAAATCTTAAACAGATCATTTTAAAGATAATTGATAGTTTTGTATAGAGCTAATTATAGTTTACATTTGTTTTTAATTTACTGTATTGTATGAAATTTAACACTAAAACTATCCATGGAGGACAGTCACTAGATACTAGCTATAACGCTGTAATGCCTCCAATTTATCAGACTTCAACATATGCTCAATCAAGCCCTGGCAATCATAAAGGATATGAATATTCTAGGACACATAATCCTACTAGAACGGCACTTGAAAAGTCTTTTGCTAGTATAGAAAATGCAAACTATGGATTGGCTTTTGCTTCAGGACTAGCAGCTATTGATGCAATAATTAAATTATTAAAACCTGGAGATGAGGTTATTTCAACCAATGATTTATATGGGGGGACATATAGGTTGTTTACAAAAATATTTAGTACTTATGGAATTAAATTTCATTTTGTAGGCATGCATGATATTATTAGTATTGAAAAATTAGTCAATCAAAATACTAGATTAATATGGGCAGAAACACCCACAAATCCAATGTTAAATATTATTGATATAGCAGCCTTATCTACTATAGCTAAAAAGCATAATATTCTTTTAGCTGTTGACAATACTTTTGCAACTCCCTATTTACAGAGACCAATTGATTTAGGGGCTGATATAGTAATGCATTCAGCAACTAAATATCTAGGAGGACATAGTGATGTCGTTTTAGGAGCAATTATGCTAAATGATAAAGAATTGGTAGATAAATTGCACTTCATTCAAAATGCAAGTGGAGCAATATGTGGGCCACAAGATAGTTTCTTAGTTCTTAGAGGAATAAAAACATTGCATGTTAGAATGCAAAGGCATTGTGAAAACACAAAAAAAATTGCTGACTTTTTAAATTCTAATGCAAGGGTTGATCATGTGTATTGGCCAGGATTTGATTTTCATAAGAATCATGATATTGCAAATAAGCAGATGGATGATTATGGAGGCATGCTTTCTTTTAAAGTAAAGAGCAATAATAACAGGGATGTATTTAGAATTTTGGAAAGGCTTAAAATTTTTACACTAGCTGAATCTCTTGGAGGCGTTGAATCTTTGTGCTGTCATCCTGCATCAATGACACATGCCAGCATACCTAGAGAAGAGAGAGAAAAGTCAGGATTATCGGATTCACTAATTAGATTAAGTGTAGGAATTGAAGATTCTGATGATTTGATTCAAGATTTAAAACAGGCAATAAATTAAGAATTGATTTTTACTATTTTATGAGTAGGTTATTTATTAAATTACTATTTTTAACTATAAATTTTTACCAATTATATAATAATTAATTTTTTTTTCAATTTAAAGTGTTATTATGAAACAAAAGATTGAAGCATTTCTAAATTTAGTAAGACAAAGAAATGGGCATGAATTAGAATTTATGCAAGCTGTAGAAGAAGTAGCTGAAACAGTAATCCCATACATTGCCAATAATGATATTTATCATGGCAATAACATTCTATTAAGAATGTGTGAGCCAGAAAGAGTTATAAGTTTTAGGGTATGCTGGGTTGATGATGGTGGAGAAATACAGGTAAATCGAGGATACAGAATACAAATGAATTCAGCAATTGGGCCGTATAAAGGAGGATTGCGATTCCATCCAACAGTAAATATGAGCATTCTTAAATTTCTTGCTTTTGAACAAGTATTTAAGAATAGTCTAACCACTTTACCGATGGGGGGAGGAAAAGGAGGAAGTGATTTTGACCCTAAGGGTAAAAGCGACAATGAAATAATGAGATTCTGTCAAGCTTTTATGACAGAATTATGTAAACATATTGGTCCTAATACAGATGTCCCTGCAGGAGATATTGGAGTAGGGAGCAGAGAAATAGGTTATTTATATGGAATGTATAAAAAATTAAACAATGAATTTACAGGGGTTTTAACTGGTAAAGGAATTACTTGGGGAGGGTCTTTAATTAGACCAGAAGCAACAGGCTATGGGACTGTTTATTTTGCACAAAACATGTTGTCATTAAAAAAGGATAGTTTTAAAAATAAAAATGTAGTTATTTCTGGATCAGGTAATGTAGCCCAATATGCAGCTGAAAAGGCTATTAGTTTAGGAGCTAAGGTTTTAACAATGTCAGATTCTTCGGGCTTTATTTATGACAGCAATGGGATTGATATGAAGAAGCTAGAATATATAATGAATTTAAAAAATGTCAAAAGGGGAAGAATCAGTGAATATGTAAAAAACTATCCAAAATCTATATTTAATAAAGGAGAAAAGCCATGGTCTACTCCTTGTGATATTGCTTTGCCATGTGCAACTCAAAATGAGCTTGGAGAAAATGATGCAAAAAAGTTAATATCTAATGGCTGTTTTTGTGTTAGTGAAGGAGCTAATATGCCTTCTACTAAAGATGCAATATCAGTTTTTCATAAATCAAAAATATTATTTGCTCCAGGGAAAGCTTCAAATGCAGGAGGTGTTGCTACTTCAGGGTTAGAAATGACTCAAAATTCTTTAAGGTACCATTGGTCTAGAGAAGAAGTTGATGAAAAATTGAAAGATATAATGCTCAACATTCATAATTCTTGTATAAAATATGGTAAGCAAGACGATGGTTATATTGATTATGTTAAAGGGGCCAATATTGCAGGATTTGTTAAAGTTGCAGATGCTATGTTAGCTCAAGGCATAGTTTAATTCAATTTAAACATATTATAGTGATATATTTTTCGTTTAGTACATGAGAATATATATTTTAAATATTTTTATGTATAAGTGTTTCGTATATTTTATTATATTTTTGAATCTTTTTAATTCAACTGCCCAGGAAGTAAATTCTCTTTGGGAAACTCATTTTTCTTATAATAATGTTAATGGTCTAGAATCCAATGAACCGCATATATATGCTGCATCAGATAATTCTATTTTTATATACAATACTCAGACTTCTGAATTGACTAAAATTACAACAAAAGAAGGTTTAGCTGGAGAAGCTATTTCCTCAATTTATTTTAGTTCAGATCATAATAAACTAATTGCCGGGTTTGTTAATGGTCTTATTCAAGTCATTGATTTTAATACAAGCAATATTTTTAGCATTTATGACATTATTGATAAGACTACTATATCTCCAGATAATAAGAGAATAAACAATTTCAATGAGTTTGATCAGCATATATACATCTCTACTGATTATGGAATTTCAGTTTTTAACTTAGATAGTTTAGAATTTGGAGACACCTTCTTTATAGGTGTTAGCGGAGCACAAGTAAGTGTTGCTGAGACCACAGTTTTAGGGGAATATATTTATGCAGCATGCAAGAATTTTGATGGGATAAAAAGATCACTAATTTCTTCTAATTTAATTGATTTTAATAATTGGAGTGAAATTATATCAGGAAGTTTTTATTCTATTTTTTCTGCTGAAAATTCGATTTATTTTTCAGATCAGAATAAAATATATAATATAGCAAATGGAGGTATCTCCGAATTATTTACTTCAAATGAAATTATTAAGGATATTAGATATATATCTGAGAGTTTTATTATTACAACGCATAACAATACATCGATATATGATATTAATTTCAATATTATAAATACTCCAATAATTAGCTCTAATTTTCAGACAAATTTTAATTCTGCATTATTTAATTCAAATAATATATATATAGCAACAGAAGATACAGGGCTATTAAAACTAAATTCTAATAACATTGACAATTATACCTCTATATATCCAGAGGGGCCATTAGATAACAATATTTTTTCAACAGAAAATTTTAATAATGATTTGTGGGTTACATTTGGTGAATATAGCCTATACTATAACCCTCACCCCTTAAAATATAAGGGAGTAAGTAATTATAATTCAAATTGGAACAATATAGTTTATGACAGTTTGCCTTCAAATTCAGTAAACTTAAATAGTATATCCATAGATCCATTTAACAATAATCATATTTTTATTAGCTCATTTCATGGGGGATTATTGGAAATTATTGATAGTGAGACAATTAGTTTACTAGATAATATAAATAGTCCACTAGAATCAATAGACATATCTGATCCTAATTATACTAGTGTTCGAATATCTGATACTGAATTTGATGATTCAGGAGTCTTGTGGATTTTGAATTCAAGAGTTGACAATCCTTTAAAGTCATATGATCCTAATTCAGGACAGTGGAAAAGTTATGATTTTACTGACATAATTCCTGATGGATTAAATGATGAATTGGGATTTAGTGATATTGAAATAGGTCAATTAGGTAATAAATGGATTGGAGGATTAAGATCAGGATTAATAGGATTCAATGAAAATTCAGGATCACCATTATTAAAAAAAATATCTGATTGGGAACAAGCTAATTTGCCATCCCCTTACGTAAGAAGTTTAGCAGTAGATAATAACAACCATCTTTGGATTGGGACGGTTGAAGGATTAAGAGTTCTTTATAATACAACTAATTTTTTTGAGAGTAATGTAATTACGCAGCCCATTGTAATATTGGAGGACGGCATACCAAAGGAGTTATTAGAACAACAATTTATTTCTGATATAGAAGTGGATGGAGCAAATAATAAGTGGATTGGAACAATAGGATCAGGGATTTTTTATTTTTCTCAGAATGGTCAGCAAACAATTCATCATTTCACAAAAAATAATTCACCTATTCCATCAAATAATATAAATGACATTTCAATTGATCAAAATAATGGAATAGTTTATATAGGGACTGACAAAGGTTTAGTAAGCTACAATACTGGAGGATCTGCAACAGAGTCAAATTTCGAGAATGCTTATGTTTTTCCAAATCCTGTTAGACCATCATTCAACATGAAGAATGATAAAATAAAAATTAAGGGAATTACTGAGAATGTAAATATAAAAATTACCGATATTGAAGGAAATTTGGTTGCTGAAGCACAATCCAATATAAATTCAAGATACAATAATTTTAACCTAGAAATTGATGGAGGAACTGCTTTTTGGAATGGAGAGAACTTAGCAGGTAAATCAGTGTCATCTGGTGTATATATTGTAATGTTATCGGAACTGGAGACCTATGAAACAAAGATTTTAAAAATTATGATTATTAGATAATGGTTACATCGACATCAGCAATTGTTTTGTCTAAAATCAGGTATAAGGATAATGACATAATAGTAAAATTATTTACTAAAGAATATGGCGCGATTAGTTTCATTGTAAAAGGGGGGCAAAAATCAAAAAAAAATAAAATTAAGTATGTTTATTTTCAAGAGTTAACTATCCTAGAAATCCAGTTCAATTACAATTCAAAAAGAGATTTACAATACATTAAAGATATTGAGATAAAACATAGTTATACGTCTTCTCATACAGATTTAGTAAAGGTATCAGTAATAATGTTTTTATCTGAAGTACTATCAAATATTATTACGCATCAAAAAAGAGAAATACAATTATATAATTATATAGAGCAATCTTTAATTTGGTATGATATAAATAAGCCTAACCCTTATTTTCATATGATTTTCTTGATTGAATTAACAAGGTATTTAGGGTTTTATCCAGATATACTAAATAATAATTTCAAATATTTTAATCTTGAAGGGGGATCATATGAAAAATCAAAAACTAGCGAATATTCAATTACTGGAGATAGTTTAAATTTATTTAATCAAATTTTAGGCATAAAATTTGATAGTAATCCTTTACCAGCTTTAAACTCTAAAGATAAGATGGAAATTATAAATATTATTTTAACCTATTATAAATTACATATTAATAATTTTAAATCAATTAAGTCATTAGAAATAGTTAAAAACATATTTAGTTAGTATTGAAAAAAATTACATATATAGTATTCTTCTTCTGTAGTATAATAAACTATTCTCAGGAAATTTTTCTCTTGGATTCAGAAACGATGCAACCTATTGTTGGGGTGGCTGCGTATAGTGATACGGGAAACAATGTTTTTTCTGATTTTGATGGTAAGGTCCTGTTAGACTCTTTTGATAATGATGAATTAGTTATTTTTAAGCACTTGTCTTATAAAACGAGATCAATTGAAAAGCAGTTTATTGAAAATGTGGTATTGTTATCAATGAATGCACAATCTTTAGATCAAATTATAATTTCTGCTTCAAGATTTGCTCAAGATATTAAGGAAATACCACAAAGGATACTTCAAATAAATAAACAAGGGATTACTTTAAGCAATCCTCAGACAAGTGCTGATCTATTGAATATGAGTGGCCATATTTATATTCAAAAAAGTCAACTAGGAGGCGGCAGCCCAATAATTAGAGGCGTGTCTACCAATCGTTTAGTATTGTCAGTTGATGGAGTAAGATTAAACAATGCGATTTATAGAGCAGGAAATATTCATAACATAATTTCAATTGATCCATTCTCTATAGAAAATACTGAAATTATTATGGGATCTAGTTCCGTTATGTATGGAAGTGATGCTATTGGAGGAGCAATGAATTTTTATACCAAAAAACCTAAATTTTCAGAAACGCAAACTCCATTAATGCTAATTAATTCTACTTTGCGCAGTGCGTCTGCAAATAATGAAAAAACAGGACATTTTGATATAAATATAGGTTTTAAAAAATGGGCGCTTTTAACTAGTTTTTCACGAAATGATTTTGATAATTTAACAATGGGGAAACATGGGCTATCTGACTATTTAAGACCAGAATATATTGATATTGTAAATGGACTGGACTCAATTATTCAAAATCCAAATCCTAGAGTTCAAAAACACACACAATATTCCCAGTTTAATTTTATGCAGAAAGTATTATTTAGGCCAAATAATAATATTACTGCTGATCTTGGAATTCATTATTCTTCAACATCCAATATACCAAGGTATGACAGGCTGATTAGGTATAATAACCAGAATGATTTATACTACAGCGAATGGTATTATGGTCCACAGGAGTGGCTATTAATAAATAGTCAAATTTCTATAAACACTAAAAATTCAAAGCTATTTGATAGAGCTAAATTTATTACAGCATATCAAAAATTCAATGAAAGTAGGAATAGCAGAAAAACTTATGATATTATAAAGAGCATTAGGGATGAAAAAGTAAATATTTTTTCAATAAACTTAGACTTTATCAAATCAATCTCTAATAATTCGAGCATATCCTATGGCGTGGAATATTTAAATAATAAAATAAATTCTAAATCTCGTTTGCTGAATATAGATGAACTTATCATTTATGAAAATGCTAGTAGATATCCAGATAATTCTACTTGGGAATCAACAGCAACATATTTAAACTATAAGCATAGGCTAAAGGAGAATATTATTTTTCAATCTGGGATAAGGTATAGTCATATATTAATTAAAGCTGATTTGTCAGAAAATAATCAGTTTTTTGATTTGCCTTTTTCAAATGCTGATATTAGTACTGGAGCATTGGTTGGAGGTGTTGGGATAAGTTGGATACAAAATGAAAATTATAGATGGAAACTAAATTTGAACACTGCTTTTAGAGCCCCTAATCTTGATGATATTGCGAAAATTTTTGACTCTGAGCCTGGATCAGTTGTGGTCCCTAATCCTGACTTAAGACCTGAAAGATCTTTTGGAGTTGATTTAGGAGGCTCTATTACCTTTGCTAAAATCAACTTTGACTTCTCTACATATTTTACCTATCTATATAATAGTTTAATAAGAGCAGATTTTGAATTAGAAAATGGAATTACTCAAATTATATATGATGGGGAATTGAGCAATGTTCAAGCTATTCAAAATGGGTCAAGGTCTAATATCTATGGAATTGAAATAGGCTTAACTGCTCAATTAACCACAAAATTAAAGGCAATTACTCAATATAATTTTATTGATGGTAAGCAGAAAGATGATTACTCAATTTCAATGCCCATTAGGCATGTACCCCCTCAATTTGGCAGTCTTCATTTAGTATATACTAGCAAAAAAATTGTTTTAGATGGATTTATTAATTATAATTCAAAGATTCCATTTTATAAATTAGCACAATCTGAAATTGATAAGCCATATTTGTATGCTATAGATAGCGATGGGAATCCGTATTCCCCAGCATGGTATACGATAAACTTAAGGTCAAGGTATCTCATTTCTGATAATATTTCAATTGTTGCCAGTATAGAAAATCTTAGAAATAAGTTATATAGACCATATTCATCAGGAATTTCAGCTCCTGGAATTAATTTTATATTTGCTATTAATTATAGTATGTAAAATGGAAAAAACTTCTTACAAAAATCCTGAAATTTTAAACAAAATAGAAAATTATTGTTCATATCAGGAAAGATGTAAAAAAGAGGTCATAGAAAAACTTTTTACATTAAATTTAGATCAATCAGAATTAGATGATGTTATTAATTATTTAATTAAAAACGATTATATCAATGAGGAAAGATTTGCTTTAGCATTTACTCAAGGAAA
>CESR01048534.1_pt1 | contig 15370 bp, 17 predicted proteins | sample 356351 | NCBI WGS metagenome assembly CESR01 (sample SAMEA2622149, study PRJEB7988) | marine metagenome | isolation source: saline water (ENVO:00002010), including | reverse complement strand
CATAAAATTAGTGCAAAATCCCAACCTTTTTAACTAAGGTATATATATATGGCAAAAGAAGATCAAATTGAAATGGAAGGTACAGTCGTCGAAACATTGCCGAATACAATGTTTCGGGTTGAACTAGAAAATGGCCATCTTATAACTGCTCATATTTCAGGAAAAATGCGTAAACATTACATACGGATCCTCACTGGTGACCAGGTTACCGTTGAAATGACGCCATATGACCTTTCTAAAGGTAGAATTACCTACAGAGCTAAATAAGTCTATTGCCGCATTATTTATTTTTCACTTGTAGACGAGCCGCATTTAAATCTTCGCTCGTATCAATTCCAATCGCTTTATTATTTGCTACAACATCCAAATGAATCTTACCGCCATTATAAAGTATACGTAGTTGCTCTAACTGTTCTACCTTTTCTAACTTACATTTTTTTAATTGAGTAAATTTTTTTAAGTACCCTGCGCGGTACGCATAAAGACCAATATGCTTATAAGCTTCTTCAGGCAATTTACCAGATCTGTCTGATGGTATTGGGGAACGGCTAAAATAAATGGCGCTATTTTTCGCGTCAAAAATAACTTTAACTACATTCGGATTTGTATATTCATTCATGCTTTGAATTCGAACACACAACGTTGCAACATCGAAATTAGTATTTTTTGATAAATTTGATGCCAGTTTGTTTATTAATTGTGCTGGCAAATCAAATTCATCCCCCTGAAGATTTATTATTATTTCTTCATCATTGATATTAAGTTTTTCAACTACCTCAGCAATTCTATCAGTACCAGATTGATGTTCAGATGATGTTAATATTGCTGTTCCACCAAATGATGTAACAGTATCTATAATCTCGCTATTATCAGTAGCAATTAGAATTTTCTCAGCTTGTGTGCTAGAAGCTGTTTCAAAGATATGCTGAATTAAGGGTTTATCTTTTATCAATAATAAGGGTTTTCCAGGAAGCCTAGAGGAATTATAACGTGCTGGTATAATTATAGAAAAATTTGTTGGCACTAGTTAAATTTTTCCATTTCTTCTTCGCTAATTTGTCTAGCCTCCTCTTCAAGCATGATTGGTATATTATTACGTATAGGATAAGCTAGAAGAGCTGACTTAGAAATTAATTCTTGATTTTCTTTATCATATATCAAAGGTCCTTTTGTAACAGGACAAACCATAATTTCGAGTAATTTTTTATCCATTAATGATTTTCTCCATAAGTTTATCTAGATCGTAAATAAATGATTTTGGCAATTCAGCCGAAATTGGTACATACCAATGTTTGTCGCTTGAGTAATTTAAGCATTTTACCGCATCTTTCTCAGTCATAACTACTGGAAAATTATCATCAAATCTTACGTCATCTTTAGTAAATGAGTAATGGTCGGGGAATTTATGAATAATTAGCTCTAATTTATGACTACGAAGATATGAAAAAAAATGATCTGGATTATTTATTCCTGCTATTGCATGTACAGTCATGCCATGCAAATCTGACACAGGAATAGTCTTAGGCAGTTCATTTAATGATACTAATTGGTTATAGGTATAATCCATTTTATGCTCACACGTTCTAGCATTATACTTACTTACAATTAAATCAGCCTTAAATATTCTGTTTTTGGGTTCTCGTAGAGGGCCAGCAGGGAAACAATAATTGTTACCAAAACGGCGCTGGCCATCAATAACGGCGATTTCTATATCTCTAGCAAGTGAATAATGCTGCATACCGTCATCGCATAGAATTATATTACAATTATATTTTTCAACTAATTCCTTTGCTCCTTTTGCTCGTTTTTTTGCAACAACAACAGGGCAATTAGTATTTCTTGCAATTATTACTGGCTCATCCCCTACTAATAGAGGGTTGCTAGTTGGTTTAACTAATTCTATATTTGATAAATATTTGCCACCATAACCTCTACTAACAATACCTGGTAAAAACCCCTTACCCTTAAAATACTTAGCCAACCAAATAACAAGAGGTGTTTTACCTGTACCACCCGCAACTATATTTCCAACAACAATTGTTGGAGCATTAATTTTAGTTATAGAAATTAAACCTAACTGATAAAGCGTGCGTCTAAGATAAATAATAGATATGTATATCAAACTTAACGGGAAAAGAAGTAAACTAAATATATTCTTAGAATGCCAGACTTTTTCAATAAGATTTTCTAAAAAAAAGAATTTCCTCATAAAATTTATATTAGATATCTAATTTTTTTCGTCTTTTAGTATTTGAGTAGCATATGTTATTTTAACTAACTCTAATTGACGAAGTATATCTAATAAACGTACAACTGATTGATATTTAACATTAGCATCTGCACTAATAATTACAGGTGGTTTGTCTGAATATTCAATTTTATCAAGCAACGCAGTTTTTATTGTTTTAAATTCTGAATTAATTAATACAGTTCCATTGATGTAAATATTACCTGCTAAATCCAAGCCTATATTGATTGCGTCTGGCTTTGCATCCACAATCTTATTAGATGCGCTTGGTAACGTAATATTAATTTCAGATTCATGTTTAAATGTTGTTGATACCATAAAAAAAATCAACAGTAAAAATACAACATCGATTAATGGTGTTATATCTAGATTAAATTCATCTTTGTTTTTTGATTTAAAATTCATTAATTCTATATTTATTACGAATTATCCTTTTCTCGAATACCATGCATAACTTCGACCATCTTCAAAGCTTCTTGCTCCATAGTTACAACTAGATCATCAACTTTACCTCGAAAGTACCTATAAAACATCAAGCTTGGAATTGCTACTGAGAGCCCAGCTGCTGTTGTAAGTAATGCTTCTGAAATACCTTCAGAGAGAACACTTGGGTCACCAATTCCCTGAGAAGTTATAACAGTAAAAACTTTTATCATACCAATGACGGTTCCCAACAATCCCAGTAATGGAGTAATCGATGATATTGTTCCCAGTGTATTAAGAAAACGTTCTAAACCATGCGCTACAAGCCGCCCAACTTCCTCAATACTTTCTTTCATGATTTCGCGAGAATGTTTTCGATTTAACAGTCCTGCCGCTAAAATCATTCCCAATGGTGAATTTGTGCGTAAGGCTTGAATACGTTTTGCATCAAGCTGATCTGATTTATGCCATTGCCATACATTAGCAACTAAATTAGTCGGTACTATCTTAGTCTCTCTCAGCGACCAAAAACGTTCGGCAATGATAGCCATAGAAATTATAGAACATGCCAAAATAGGCCACATTAAAAAACCACCGGCACGAATTAGTTCAAACAAATCATCTTACCTCTAAAATTTTCGCTGTTATTCTACCAAGAAAATGAAGAAGCACCTATATTCCCACAGAGAACTATTTAATTTGCTCTTATTACTAAATATTAGGCTATAATAGCGCGCTTTTTATACGTTAGAAATTCTAAAATAAATGACTTTCCGAGATCTTGTTAAGCATTATATACCGCATAAGAAAAGCATAGAAGATAATAAGATCCTGCGGCTACTTGCTGAATATCTGCATGACCCAAATATCTGGCATATCCATAGGCGCTCTTCTGCCGGCGGAGCCGCAATTGGAATATTTTGTGCATTTATACCGTTCCCTATTCAAACATTTAGCGCGGCAATCCTTGCAATTTACCTTAGAATGAATCTACCTATTTCAATACTTTTCTCATTTTTTACTAATCCAATTACAATTCCATTTATCTTTTTTTATTGCTATAAATTGGGCTCAATTATCTTATTGATTGATGAACAAAAAATTGAAAATATTAGCCTAAATAACACAACTTTATACGAGTGGTTTAATACTATATTTCTAAATATTTGGGAGCCTTTGCTGGTTGGTTGTTTTATTTTGGGGTTAATTGCTTCTGCTATAACATATTCCCTTGTAAGGTTGATGTGGCGTTTCGGAGCTATAATAAAATGGGGGCGTAGACATAAATTATAGTAAATGAATTTTATTTATCTATAAGGACTCCATCTCTTAATTCGCAAATTTTATCTGCTCTTTTAGAAAGTTCTACATTATGCGTAACCATTATCAAGCTACTATTATGATTTTGATTGAGCTCTAAGATTAATTCAAAAACCTCATTAGCTGATTTTTCATCTAGATTACCAGTTGGTTCATCGGCAAGTATACATGAGGGATTAGTGACTAGTGCCCTAGCAATTGCAGTACGTTGACGTTCTCCCCCTGACAGTTCCCCTGGTTTATGCGTCATGCGTTCTGATAACCCAACTTCAGATAGTATAACTTCTGCTTTTTCATAGGCAGCACGCTTAGCGCATCGTCTAATTAATAATGGCATAGCGACATTTTCTTTTGCAGTAAATTCTGGCAATAAATGATGAAATTGATAGATAAAGCCAAGATATTCATTACGTAATTGACCTCGCTCTTCATTATTTAATTCATTTATGCTTTTTTTGTTAATAAAAATGCTTCCGCTGTCTGGTATATCTAAACCAGCAAGTAAATGCAGTAATGTGCTTTTACCTGATCCAGAGGTACCAATAATAGCGATGCTTTGATTTTTCTGAATACTAAATTCAATACCCTTTAAAACATCGACAGATAAATCCCCATCATTAAATGATTTTCTAATATTTTGAGCTGCAATCAATATATTACTCATAACGTAATGCTTCGGCTGGTAAGGTGTTAGCGGCCCGAAATGCAGGATAGATTGTCGCTAATAAACATAACACAAAAGAAACAACGCTTATAAGTATAACATCGCTCCAATGCATATCTGAGGGAAGATCGCTTATATAATACACGTCAGGAGAAAGAAATTTGTACCCAAGAATATTTTCTAAAGCAGGCACTAAAGTTTCTATGTTTGATGCTAGCCAGACGCCTCCAATAACCCCTAATAAAATACCAATAGCGCCAATAATTGTGCCTTGTATTATAAATATTTTTAAAATACTTTTCGGGCTTGCGCCAAGTGTTCTTAATACTGCAATATCAGATTGCTTGTCTGACACTGCCATCACAAGTGTTGATATAATATTAAATGCAGCAACTGCAACGATTAACGTTAATATAACAAACATTACCGTCTTCTCAGTTTTTAGTGCACGAAAAAAATTCGAATGCCGTTGTGTCCAGTCTATCACCCAATACTTACTCGATAATTGACTCGCAATTTCTCTGCTGATAGTGGGTGCTTTTAGTATATTATTCGTTTTTAACCGTATTCCAGTAGGATTTGATTTACGAAATAATCGCAATGCATCATTCATATGGATTAATGCTAAACCACTATCAAATTCATGCATACCAACTTCAAAAATACCAATTAATGTAAATCGTTTTAACCTTGGCAAAATACCGGCAGGAGTAAAATTTACTTGAGGGGCTACTAATGTTACTTTATCTCCAATTTTTAAATTGAGTTTTCTCGCAAGTTCAGAGCCCAATATAATATTAAATTCAGTAGATTTTAAATCATTTAAATCGCCTTCAATCATTTTCTCAGCAACAATTGCAACATTCTTTTCTTCATGCGGTAAAATTCCGCGTATTATTACCCCATTAACAATTTTATCTTTAGTTAGCATACCTTCTGCGTGAAAATATGGGGCGGCACCGACAATTTCTGGGTGATCTTTTATATTGTTTATTACTAATTGCCAGTCCTTTAAACCATTCAATTCTTCAATGACAGCATGGGATGCCATACCAAGTATTCGATCCTTGAGTTCTTTTTCAAAACCATTCATAACAGAAATTACAGTAATTAATGCCATGACACCAAGAGCAACGCCAATCATGGATGACATTGAAATAAAGGAAATAAAATGATTGCGTCTTCGAGCACGTACATAACGTAGCCCAATCATAGTCTCAAACGAGTTATACATAGTCATCTATTATAAGGGGGTTATATAAACGTTGAAACTAAAATAAAATGAGAGATTGATTATGATTTATCTTTTTGATATTAAATTTAAGTTATAGTGAATCCTATTACCAATAATTAATTAAATTATGAAAATTCTAGCTATTGAAACAGCAACCGAGGCATGCTCAGCAGCACTCGAAATCGACAATTCATGTGTGTATCGTCATAAAATAGCGCCAAGGAAACATACAGAATTAATCCTTCCTATGATTGATTCTCTTCTTAAAGAAGCAGACATAAGGGTGAATTCTTTGGATGTGATTGCTTTAGGGTGCGGTCCGGGAGCATTTACTGGCGTACGTATAGCAATAGGAATAGCTCAGGGGCTTGCCTTTCCTTTTGATATTCCTGTAATACCAGTTTCGACATTAGCTGCATTAGCGCAGCAATTTTCAAAAGATTACAATTATATTGCAACTGCAATAGATGCGCGTATGAAAGAAATTTATTGGGGGCTTTATAAAAAAAATAGCTCTAACATAATGGAAGAAGTCATAAAAGAAAGCGTATGCCTGCCTAGTAATATTTCATCTCCCACTAAAAATGAATGGTTTGGTGCTGGAACTGGATGGAAAACCTACTCCGAAGAAATTAGATCAAAATTCAAATGTAATATTATAGATTTTAAGGATGATGTTTATCCGCACGCAAAAGATGTAATTGAATTAGCAAAACCAGCTTATCGAGATGGTAAGTTTATTTCTGCCGAACAGATATCGCCAATTTATTTGAGAAATAATGTTGTGAATCAGAAAAATCGTTAATTAAATATTAATTTACTTATTCTTTGGCGCGGCTTACGTATTCGCCCGTTCGTGTATCAATCTTTAAAGAGTCCCCAGCATCAATAAATAGTGGCACTTTAACTATAGTACCAGTTTCGAGTGTTGCAGGTTTTGAGCCACCTTGAGCAGTATCGCCACGCACACCCGGATCTGTATCTTTAATTTTTAAAATGACAAAATTAGGCGGTGCAATTGTAAGCGGTACTTCATTCCAAAGAGTAACAAAACAGATCTCTTCGCCTGTGATCCATTGTTTTGCGTCAGTGATTGCATTTTCATTGGCAGCATACTGCTCAAAAGTATTTTGATCCATAAAATACCAATTTTCACCATCGTTATATAGATATTGCATTTCTATTTCAACAACATCTGCAGCTTCTAGCGAATCACCAGATTTATATGTTTTTTCTAAGACCCTACTTGTTTTTAAGTTACGTATTTTAATACGATTAAATGCTTGTCCTTTGCCGGGTTTGACAAACTCATTATCAATAATAGTGCAGGGATCCCCATCAACGATAATTTTAAGTCCCGGTTTAAATTCACTAGTACTATAGGCCACTAAGGCTTCTCCTAATTATAATATTTATCTTTTATTATTCTATTTATGAGATTTCAGACGAAATTCTTACAACATTTCGGAAGCCACGTTTCAACATGCTCCCCCTACGCCCTCTCTCACCAATATAATGCTCTTGCTCATCAACTTTCATTATCGTGCGTCTTTTATCTGTATAAATGATGAGGTTATCCATTTCACTCATTGCAGTCATTGCAACAACATATTCTTCTCTTGTTTTAAGTTTAGCAGGAGGGATTTGAATTATCTTTAGGCCTTTTCCTTTTGGTAATAATGTCAATTCAGATATAGGAAACATCAATAATCTCCCAATAGAACTTACTGCCGCGACCCAATCATTTTTAATATTATTTACTCTTGTGGGAAGTAAAACCTTGGAGTTGTTTGGTACTTTTATTATTGATTTGCCATTTCTGTTTTTCGTATACGTATCCTCTAATTTTACCATAAACCCGTAACCACTATCTGTTCCTACAAGATAAATAGTTGATGGATCACCTGTCATAACGCCTTCAAAACTAACGCCATCTGGCGGAGTTAGTCTTGCGGAAATTGGCTCGCCAAAACTACGAGCAGATGGTAGTGAATAGGAAGGTAATGAGTAACAACGGCCGCTTGAGTCAAGGAAAACAGCAAGTTGATTGGTTTTTCCCAAACCTATCTGTTTAAAATCATCGCCGCTTTTATAATTTAATGAAACTGGATCAACATCATGCCCTTTTGCAGCACGCACCCATCCTTTTTTTGACAGAATAATACTAACTGCTTCAGAACTAATAAGGCTATTCTCATCAATTACCTTAGCATCTTCCACCTCCTTAATAGGAGATTGACGTTCATCACTAAATAGTTTTGCATCGTTTTCAAGCTCTCGTCTGACTAATGTTTTCAGACGTGATTTCGATCCTAATATAGTTTCTAGCTGTTTCTTCTCTTTTTTTAGATTACTTAATTCAATCTTGATCTTTTGTTCTTCAAGTTTTGCTAATTTTCGTAATCTTAAATCTAAAATAGCATTGGCTTGTATATCGCTTAATTTAAAGTTTTTTATTAAAACACTTTTTGGATTTTCTTCTTTCCTAATTATCTTAATAATTTTATCTATATTTAAATAAGCAATCATTAGGCCATTTAAAATGTGAATTAAAGAAATAATATTATCTAATCTAAACTGTAGTCTCTTGCGGGAAGTTTCAATTCTATATTCTAGCCACTCTTTTAAAATAGTTTTTAAGTCTTTGACTTGTGGGCGACCATTGAGACCAATTATATTTAAATTAACTCGATAACTACGCTCAAGATCAGTTGTTGCAAATAAATGTAACATTAGTTCCTCTATATCTATACGGTTTGAACGTGGCACTAAAATTAATCTGGTTGGGTTCTCATGGTCTGATTCATCCCGAAGATCATCGATCATAGGTAATTTTTTTGACTGCATTTGAGATGCAATCTGCTCTAAAACTTTATTTCCAGAACTTTGATATGGTAACGACGTTATCACAATATTTTCGTCTTCTTTTTCCCAGACTGCGCGCATTTTTATCGAACCATTTCCTGTTTTATAAATTTCATGTATTGATGATTTAGAACTAATAATTTCAGCGTTCGTTGGAAAATCCGGGCCTTTAATATGCTTGCATAATTCAAGCACAGAGCTTTTTGGCGCTTCTAGTAATCTAATGCATGCGCTGATAACTTCTTTTAAATTATGCGGGGGGATATCGGTTGCCATTCCTACTGCAATTCCGGTTGTCCCGTTTAATAAGATATTAGGTAATCTTGCTGGTAATAATTTTGGTTCCTCGAGAGTTCCATCGAAATTAGGGAGCCAATCAACCGTCCCCTGTTCTACCTCATTAAGTAATATGTCAGCATAAGCAGTCAATTTTGATTCGGTATATCGCATTGCTGCAAAGGACTTTGGATCATCCATTGAGCCCCAGTTTCCCTGTCCATCAATTAAGGGATAGCGATAAGAAAAATCTTGTGCCATCAATACCATGGCTTCATAACAAGCTGAATCACCATGGGGATGAAATTTACCAATAACATCACCCACGGTTCTTGCTGATTTTTTGTATTTTGAGGTAGCTTTTAACCCTAATTCAGACATTGCATAGATAATACGACGTTGCACAGGCTTTAGTCCGTCACCAATATGAGGTAAGGCACGGTCCAGAATGACGTACATGGAATAATCTAAATAGGCTTTTTCAGTATATTCCTCTAGCGGCCGTTTCTCATTTTGCTCAAAGTCGAAACTCATCGAATCTGACATATTAATAACCTCTATTATAGATTAAGTATATATTATAATATATTGAATATTATAATAATTCTTAGTAAAAACTATACAATAATTGCCCTGTCACCATTTGCTTCAAGCCATTTTTTTCTATCTGGCGATCGTTTCTTTGCTAGCAACATATCCATGATTTTTATTGCCTGTTTCTCGTTGTCCAAAGTTAGCTGAATTAAACGTCTTGTTGCCGGAGCCATTGTTGTTTCGCGTAGCTGTATAGGGTTCATTTCTCCTAAACCCTTAAAGCGTTGAACGGTTATATTACCGCGCTTCTTTTCAGCTTTGATTTGGTCAAGAAAGCCTTGTTTCTCCGCTTCATCAAGTGCATAAAAAATTTCCTTTGCTATGTCTATTCTAAATAAGGGCGGCATTGCAATAAAAATATGGCCATTTTCAACTAAAGTACTGAAATGCTTTAAGAATAAAGCGCAAAGAAGTGTAGCAATATGAGCGCCATCTGAATCTGCGTCAGCTAATATGCATATTTTGCCATACCTCAAAGCAGATAAATCAGATGAACCGGGATCAACGCCAATTGCAACAGCAATATCATGAACTTCCTTTGAAGATAGGACTTCTCCTGACTCAACCTCCCAAGTATTAAGAATTTTTCCTCTCAAAGGCATCACCGCCTGAAATTCTCTATCTCGGGCTTGTTTTGCAGAACCCCCTGCTGAATCGCCTTCAACTAAAAATAACTCAGAAATATTAATATCCTGAGTTGAACAATCTGCTAGTTTGCCAGGTAAAGCAGGACCTCCGCTCACTTTTTTTCGAACAATTTTTTTATTTGATTTAAGTCGATTTTGTGCGGCACTAATGACCAGTTCAGCAATACGTTCTCCCATTTCAACATGCTGATGCAGCCATTGAATTAATGTATCTTTAACAACACCAGATACAAAGATTGTGCATTCCCGCGAAGATAATTTTTCTTTTGTTTGCCCCGAAAACTGCGGGTTATCCATTTTAATAGACAATAAATAACAACAATTTTCCCAGATATCATCAGCTGTTAATTTTATTCCACGTGGCAATAGATTTCTTGATTCGCAAAAATCGCGCATTGCATCAAGTAAGCCTTGTCGCATACCCGCTATATGTGTTCCGCCTTGAGGCGTAGGCACTAAATTAACATAGCTTTCAGTAATTAATTCTCCGGGTTCCAATAACCAGTGAATAGCCCAATCGACAGTTTCATGTTCACCCTCCATAGAGCCGAGGAATGGTTCATGAGGTAATAATTCGAGTCCATTTAATTGTTCTGTGAGATAAGTTTTAATACCATCGTGATAACACCATTCTTCTTTTTCATGCTTTACTTCGTCATTAAAACGAATAAGTAAGCCGGGGCATAAAATAGACTTAGCCCGCATTAAATGTTTAAGTTTAGTTAATACAAATTTTATAGAATCGAAATATTTTTCATCGGGCCAAAAACGAATCTTTGTTCCTGTATTTTTAACGCCTACTTTACCAATAATTTTTAAAGAAGATTTCTTTTCTCCTCCTTTAAATGACATACTAAATTCTTTACCATCACGTTTAACAAAGACTTCTAATTTTTTAGATAACGCATTAACAACAGAAACTCCAACACCATGTAGCCCGCCCGAAAATTTATAATTTTTATTTGAAAATTTACTTCCAGAATGAAGACGCGTTAGTATAACTTCAACACCAGGCAATTTTTCTCCTGGATGATTATCTACAGGCATACCACGCCCATCGTCTGATATTGTTACTGAATTATCTTTATGTAAGGTAATTTCTATTTTTGAAGCATAACCTGAAATTGCTTCATCTACACTGTTATCTAAAACTTCTTGAACTAAATGATTTGGTTTTGAGGTATCTGTGTACATGCCCGGCCGCTTCCGGACAGGTTCTAGCCCCGTTAATACCTCAATATCAGAAGCATCATATTTTACTGGCAAGTGATTTTATCCCGCTTATGAATATACAAGTCTCATAGAATAAGACAACGCAGGTAAAATATCTAATTATGTGTAAATCTTAGGTTGAGCTGATGTTAGTCTAAATCAGAAATAAGTGATTCACTGATATTTTGCGCTATTGGATTAACCGTGTATTCATATTCAGGATGATTAATGCCCGCAGATAACTCGCATCCGTCTTTCAAGCCATTAATCATTTCGTGATCTAACTGAAACCTTAGGAAGTGTACCGCAGATGTTTTATCCTCATCACTGCGCTCAAGGTCTTCATCTGAGATAGGGTAAATCTCACTGAAACCCTGAATCTTTAACCATAGATTATTTTCAATACCCAGCATCTTTTTTAAAGCAACTCTACGTTCTTCTTCATCGGTGAATTCAATCATAAGAGTTGCTTTCCAGTTATTTCCATCTGGTATCATTGCATTATAAACAGCTAACTCTTCATCAATAGCGCTTGATTCAAAAATTTTTTCCGCTCTTAACATTTCCTGTATTTGATAATGCATAGTTAAATTATCTTCAAAATACAATGTTATATTTGGTCCGATAGCCAAATGACGATTCTTCTTGTGCGACATAATTTTTAGACGAAAATCATTACGAATTTCAGAATATTTTTCTAAAGAAAATAAATCTCCTCGAGTTAATTTTTTCATAAATTATATGCCATAAGCTTCCCTTAATAATGCAAAAGGACTTTCAGATCTAATTTTAATATTTTCAACACCATTATCAATTTGATGGCCAGCCATAGGACAATCACTGATATAGTGATCAATTTTACTTTTTTCAATTTTATTTATAATTGGCCTACAAATTTTCATTGATGTCTCATGATATTCAGTTTTTACTGCGTATGTTCCGTCATGACCTGAACAACGTTCTATTACCGATATATTTGTGTTTGGAATAAGCTCCAAAACTTCTTTTGTTTTTGGGCCAATATTCTGAACACGTTGATGACAAGGAATATGATAAGCAATCTCTCCGAGTGATTCGGTAAAATCTGTATTTAGATTCCCATTTTTTTTTAAAGCCATCAAGAATTCAAAAGGATCGTAAAAAGCATTTTTAACTTTCTGAACATCATTATCTTCTGCAAACAATAACGGAAGTTCTTTTTTAAACATTAAAACACATGAAGGGATTGGCGCAATAATACTCCAATCATCATTCGCTAATTTTAGTAATTCAGGAATATTATAGTCTTTTAAGCGTTCAACCGATTCAAGATCGCCCAACTCCATCTTTGGCATACCACAACATTTTTCTTGTTTTACTAATCTAACTTCGAGTTGATTATGTTTTAATATAGCTATTAAATCTTCAACGACATCTGGTTCATTGCGATTGCCATAACATGTAACAAATACAGCAACTTTAGCTTTATGATTATCATTTATCACTTCATTAACAATCTTTTTATTTTTAAATCTTTTTCTTAGTGAATTACTATAAAATTTAGGTAAAACGGCCTCTGAATGTATTCCAATTGTTTTTTCCATTATTTTACGCATGGGTTTAATGGTGTTTGCGATATTTGCTGTTTGTGCAACAATAGGAATACCAACAAATGAGCCAACTTTGTCCGTTGAAGTTAATATTTTATCCCGTACACCAACATTACCATTACGAAAATTTTGTGCCTTCGCTCGTAACATTAAATGTGGAAAATCTACATTCCATTCATGAGGAGGAACATAGGGGCACTTAGTCATATAACAAAGGTCGCAGAGATAGCAATGTTCTACTACATCCCAGTAATTATCTTTTTTAACGCCGTCAACTTCAAATGTTTCAGATTCATCAATTAAATCAAATAATGTTGGAAATGCATTACAAAGATTAACGCAGCGCCGACACCCATGACAAATATCATAAACTCGTTCTAGTTCATCAAATAATGAACCTTCATCATTAAATTCTCCTGTTTTCCAGTTTATAGGATGGCGAGTTGGAGCTTCTACACCGCCTTCGCGAGTTATATCATTCATGATTTTTTATTTGTTACAAAAAAATAGTTGAGCCTGTTTTCTTGCCGACTCAACTATTCTATGAAAGATTCTTATGAAGATAAATTATCTAATGCTTTTTGAAAGCGATTAGCATGAGAACGCTCAGCCTTGGCTAATGTTTCAAACCAGTCAGCTATTTCATCGAAACCTTCTTCACGAGCAGATTTAGCCATTCCTGGATACATATCTGTGTACTCGTAAGTTTCACCAGCAATTGCAGCCTTAAGATTAAGATCTGTGGAGCCAATTGGTTCGCCTGTTGCTGGATCTCCGACTGATTCTAAGTACTCTAGATGTCCATGAGCATGTCCTGTCTCGCCTTCAGCAGTTGAACGAAACACTGCGGACACATCATTGTAACCCTCAACATCTGCTTTTTGTGCAAAATAGAGATATCGACGATTTGCTTGAGATTCGCCAGCAAATGCCGCTTTAAGATTTTCCTCTGTTTTTGAGTCTTTTAAGTCCATTCTATGTCTCCTAATGATGTAATTTTATTAATATTTAATATAATTATGTTTAGACTTAGTCTAAATTAGAAAGTCTATTGAATACAGCTATAACTGTCAAATTATGGCTGTTTCTTGATCTGAATCAATTTGTTAATAAATCTAAAGATCTTAATTAACAAAGAAAATGAGTGCCACTGAAGATATAATCATCAATTAAAAATTGATTAAAAAAAATAGGGATACCTGTGCCAAAAAAAACTAACGTAATTAATTTTGAAAAAACATTTATCGAGCTTGAAGATCTTGTCAAGAAAATGGAAGGCGGCGATCTATCGCTAGAAGAATCCCTTAAATATTTCGAACGCGGCATGCTGTTAACAAAAAATTGCCAACAAGCCCTAAATAAAGCCGAACAAAAAGTCAGAATACTACTAGAAAAAAACAATAAGAATAATCTTGAGAGTTTCGACTCTGATAATAGCGATTAAATGGTCGATTTCTCAAAACAAATACAGGTTTATCAAAAATCTGTTGAGATGGCGCTTGATTTCTGGCTACCTAAGCCTAGTGTAGATCCAAAAAACTTGCATGAAGCTATGCGATATTCAGTATTAGCTGAAGGTAAACGGATTCGTCCAATTTTACTTTATGCCACCGGTCAGGCATTTGATGTTGAGCTAAATAATCTAAATGGCCCAGCTTGTGCTGTCGAAATTATACATGCTTATTCACTTATTCATGATGATTTACCATCAATGGATAATGATGACTTAAGGCGCGGCAAGCCTACTTGTCATAAAGCTTTTGGTGAAGCAACAGCAATACTAGCTGGAGATGCATTACAAACACTCGCATTTCAAATATTAGCGTCTGATCCAGAAATTAAAACTAATAATGCTCAACGATTAAAAATGATCGAAACTCTCGCTCTCGCAAGTGGCTCAAATGGTATGGCTGGTGGTCAAGCTATCGATCTAGCATCCGTTGGCATAAAGCTAAATATAGAAGAACTTGAAAATATGCATAGCCATAAAACAGGAGCATTAATTAGAGCAAGCGCCGAAATGGGGGCCCTATCGGCCAAACATATAAACTCCGAATTATTTGCATGCATTTCAGATTACGCAAAATACATAGGTATTGCATTTCAAATAAAAGATGACATTCTAGATATTGAAAGTGATACATCGACCTTAGGCAAACCACAAGGCTCTGATCTAGCATTAAATAAACCTACCTACCCCAACCTACTTGGCCTTGATGGGTCAAAAGAAATGGCAAATAAACTACATCAAAAAGCAATAAAATGCCTTGATGTATTTGATGAAAAAGCTAAGATGTT
>CESR01050736.1_pt1 | contig 15376 bp, 12 predicted proteins | sample 356351 | NCBI WGS metagenome assembly CESR01 (sample SAMEA2622149, study PRJEB7988) | marine metagenome | isolation source: saline water (ENVO:00002010), including | reverse complement strand
CTAATGACCGCACCACAGTTGCTTTTGGCTGATGAGCCGACAGGAAACCTTGACCCGAAACGGGCCAACGAAATCATGCGTATCTTTCACGCAATCAATCGGAGTGGCACCACCGTGTTGGTGGCGACTCACGATGCCGACCTGATTGGCACCGTAGGGGGGCGCACAATGATCCTTGAGGCTGGCCGGCTCGTGCCCCCCTTAATGTCCCAGTGATGCGGGCCGATCGCTACTTGAAGCTTTGCTTCGGAGAGGCTTTAAATGGGCTGGTTGGCCGTCGTCGCGCTGCGGCGTCAGCAGTCATGCTCATTGCACTTTCACTTGTGGTACTGGGTGGGTTCTTGTTGGTTTCTCAAAATCTAAATGGCTTGCTTCATCGGTGGCGTGAGCGTGGCCATGTGCAGGTCTTTCTTGAGCCTGGTTTCACTATTCCCCAGCAGCAGGCGGTTGCAGACGCGATTCGGGAGAGTTCGGAAATTGACAGCTTCAGATTTATGAGCGCTGACGAAGCGGCAACGCAGTTCCGAAATGATTTCCAGGAGCTTGGTGACCTGCTTACTTTCCTGGAAGAAAATCCTTTGCCAGCTTCGTTTGTCATTACGGTGCGTGAAAGGTCCCGCAATGAGGCAGCGCTTTTAGCCCTGGCGGAAATCTGGGAGACAATGCCCGGTGTCGATGCTGCTCAATATGACCTAGAGGTTATCCGGCGGCTGGAACTCGGGGTCAATGGACTTCGATTCGTTGGGATGGTTCTCGGTGGGGCTGTATTGATTGCGGCGATCATAACCACGGCGAATGTGATCCGCGTTCTTGTTGTCGCCCGGCGTCAGGAGATTATTGTGCTGCGTTTAGTTGGGGCGACCGAGAGCGTCGTTCGCGGCCGTTTTTTGGCGGAAGGTGCGACTCAAGGGTTTCTGGGTAGTGTATTGGCTCTGCTGATTCTATATGCGATCTGCAGAATTGGGGTTTCGTTTGTAACCGCAGGCGGATCCCCTCTGTTGCCGTTGGTTGAACTGCAATTCTTCAACGCACTTTTGTTTGCTCAGCTGATTGGCTTGGGTGTGACGGCGGGCCTGATCGGTGCCCTGGTGGCTTTTGGTGGAGCAGATAGCTTGGAGTAATAAACGGAAAACACCGTGACGTCATGAACCGCATCGCCGAAGACGCAACCCTTGAAACTCTCGATTTCCCCCTGTTGGTGCACGTCCTTACCAGTTGGGCGCAGACATCCATGGGGAGAGAGAAACTCGAAAAGATTAAGCCGTTTGCCGACCGGCAGACGATTGAAGAACGGCACTCGCAAGTTGCCGAGTTGCGCTCTTACATTGAGCGCGATGGAGCCCTGCCGTTGGCCCCGGCTTGTTCTCTCGAAGAGGTTCTACGAGTGGCAGGCGTTGAGGGAAGGGTGCTCGACTTCGATGAGATGATGGCGGTTTATCGCACGGTGGAGGTCGGGTGTACCGTCCGCCGTCAGTTCGCTGGGCAAGATGGATTGACACGCTTGTCAGCAATGGCGGATTCAATTCCTGACCTAAAACTACTCGCCGAGCAAATCGAGAAGGTTTTCGACAAAGAAGGCAAAATCCGTGATTCGGCTTCGTCAGAGTTGGCAGCATTGCGCCACAAAAAGCGCAAGGCAAGAGTGAAGCTCTTGCACTCACTTGAGCAAATGGTAAAAAGGGACGACCCCCGAGCAGTATTGCGTGACCGTCTGGTTACGCGGCGTGGTGACCGTTACGTTGTGCCGGTACGGGCAGAGCATCGAAGTATTTTTCCTGGAGTGGTGCACGATACCTCCTCATCTGGCCAGACAATCTACGTTGAGCCCCTCGAATTCGTTGATCAGCAGAACGCTCTGGTAGAGTTTGATCGTCAAGAGCAAGAAGAAGTCCAGCGACTTCTGGCCGACCTTACAGGCCACGTTCGAGCTGTATCGGATGCTCTCGCGGCGACTGAACAAACCATTGCTAGTCTCGATGCGTGTCAAGCCATAGCGCAGTTTGCTGACATCATCGACGCCGTGCGCCCAATCGTGACTGATGGAGACTTATCGCTGCGCGGAGCGCGGCATCCACTGATGATCCCAGGCGTGATGGGGAAGAGGAATAAGCTCGGACCCGAAACAACTGTTGGAGAGGAAGAACCGTTCAGCTTTGATGAGAGACATGTGCCTCCCGTGCCTCTCGATGTCGAGATCGATAGCTCCACCCGGGCCCTGGTTATTACTGGGCCGAACACAGGTGGCAAGACAATTGTCCTAAAGACAATAGGGCTACTCACCCTCATGGCTCAGTGTGGTGTGCCCGTGCCTGCCGAAGTGGCACGGTTGAGCTGTCGGCCGAAGGTCTATGCGGATATCGGTGATGAACAAAGTGTCATTGCTAACTTGAGCACCTTTTCTGGCCACCTAACAAGAATTAAACAATTTCTGGACGACTTGCTTCCGGGTAGCCTTGTCGTGCTGGATGAACTTGGCACCGGTACAGATCCGGCGGAGGGGGCCGCTCTTGGAATCGCGGTTCTTGAGCATCTTGCCAACCTTGAAGCGATGACCATCGTTTCGACACATCACGATGCCCTTAAGGCCTTCGCTCATTCCTCTAAATGCTCTGTCAACGCTTCGATGGAATTCGACAGCGAGTCGTTACAGCCTACCTACACCTTGCGCATTGGCCGTCCCGGGCGAAGTAACGCATTTGACATCGCTGAGACGCTTGGCTTAGAAGCATCATTAGTCGAGCGGGCGCGGGGCTTGGTCGATATCAACGCGGCACAGCTTGATTCATTGATTCGCAGTGTTGAGAACGAGGCTGAAGCTCTTGCCTCCGACCGGGAAGAGGTACAGGAACAGCAAAGTGGTCTGGAGAAGGCCCATGCGCAGTATGAGTCGCTTAGCCGCGAGCTGGTTGAATTGCGCCAATCTCTTGTCAACGACGGTAGGGTAGCAATCGACGAGGCGATCAAACGGCTTCGTTCTCGAGGGGACAGCATGCTTACGGCATTGTCTAAAGAGCTTGATGAGACTCGAAAGTCACGTACCGCTCAGGATCGTCGAGCTCGCTGGGCTGCGCGGATCGGGGATGCTGATGCTGATGCTCGCCGGGTTTTGGATGCTGCGGTTGATGCTTCGGTATGGACGATGGAGAAGCTTCGGCCTGACATCGATATTTTGGCTGCGGATACCGTCCAGGAAGCTCATACAGAAGGTGCGGGTGAAACCCTGCAAATCGATGACAACCTGGAGGCGCCGCTCAAGCGTGGGCAACTGGTACTTGTTAAGCCGCTTAATCTTCGAGGGCAGGTTGTCCGCAATTGGGTTGGTGATCCCAAATCAGAGGCCAGTGTTGAGGTCGATGTGCACGGGAAGCGATTGATTGTTTCTCGGGAACAGGTTCGACTTCTCGTAGTCTGAGTATCATTTTCCGGTGGTGCGGCACAGGACTAATCCGGCTCCCAAAATCGTGCTTGCTTGAAGGGCGTCTTCGGGGTAGTACAGAAGGCTATGGCCTACCCACCAAGTTTCGTCGATGAAGTACGACGTAGTACGGACCCCCTGCAGATCATTGGCGAAGTGGTCGAGCTGAAACCTCGCGGTAGTCGATGGGTTGGTCTTTGCCCTTTCCATAGCGAGAAGACACCCTCGTTCACCGTCAATGAAGAGGGGCTGTGGCATTGTTTCGGCTGTACCGCTGGTGGTGACATCTTCCGCTTCGTGATGGATCAGGAGGCCATCGGATTCACTGAAGCGGTCCGCTCTCTGGCGGAGCGTAGCGGCATTCCAGTTCCTCTGGAAGGGGGCCGGAGTCAGCAGTCTGGGCAGTCTGCCGTTGACAGGAACCGGGTTATGGCTGCGCTTGTTGCCGCCGATGGATTCTATCGAGAGCAACTTCATGGTGCTGAAGGCTCCAGGGCGCGCGAGTTCTTAGCAGAGCGTGGTTTCGAGGATAACGTAGTACTTCACTTTGGTCTCGGCTTCGCTCCGGATGAGTGGGAGGCCGTCCAGCAGCATCTTCTGGCAGCCGGTTTCAACGAGCATGAACTAGAGGTCGCTGGCTTGGTAAAACGGCGAGAGACTGGTAAGGGAACTTATGATCGGCTACGGGACCGTGTCGTGTTTCCGATCCGCGACCCGCGTGGGCGCCCAGTTGCATTCAGCGGACGTATCATCGGAGAAGGGGAGCCTAAGTATCTAAATTCACCGGAAACCATCACTTTTACGAAGAGTCAAACTCTCTACGGTCTTTTTGAGGCGCGCGAATCGATTAATTCTAAGGGTTTCGTGCTTCTGGTTGAAGGAAACTTCGACCTCATCGCCTGTGCCCAATATGGTTTACAGAATGTAGTGGCCCCTTTGGGCACGGCGTTCACAGAAGACCATGCTCGAAAGTTATCGCACTTCACGCGAAAAGCTGTTGTTGAATTCGATGGTGACCAGGCGGGCCAAGCGGCTGCTGAACGGACCGCTGGTATCCTTCTAGGGAATGGATTTCAGGTGAATGTGGTGCGCCTTCCCCCCGAACATGATCCAGATTCGTTCTTGCGGACGGAAGGTGCCGAAGGTTTTCGTGCCGCTCTGAGTCAATCAGTCACCGGTTTGGATTTCATGATCCACCGCGCAGGAGAGCGGGCAGACCTTGATACTCCGCGAGGTAAAGCGGAAGCGCTTTCATCGTTGCTTGCGTTTGTCGTACCGATCTCCAATAGGGTAGAGCGGGCCGAGTGGATTGCACGACTGGCTGAACGACTCCAAATAGAAGCCCGATTGGTTGAGGATGCGGCAGCGGATGTTCAGGCTAAGGGAAGGCGCAGGCAAAATCGTGTACGGTCGAAGGCCAAGTCTTCAGAACAACAGGAGAGCGCCAGCTCGTGGAAGGCACAGCTCGACAAGGTAACGTTAGCTGAGAGTGAATTGTTGCGAGCGGTGCTTGAGCATCCTGAGTGGCGTGAACAACTGGAGGAGATCTGTCCTTTCGATGCGATCCGGGATGCTCGGGTCCGCGCGTTACTGGACGCCGCCGCGACATGCGACGCGGACGGAGTTCCAGTGGACACTGGCAACCTTCTAGTGCGTGTCGCGCAAGAAGGTGCCAGCGCATTAATGTCACGGCTTCGACTTGAGGAGAAGAGTCCCTTAGATTGGGATTCCGCTCGCAACTGTGCGCTCGGGATTTACGATGACAGCTTAAGGCGAAGGCTGCGTGAAATAAACAAGGACATACGAGACGCGCTTGAGTCAGGCAACCACGAGTTGTTTGGGCAGCTGAACAAGGAAAAAATAACGCTGGCAAAAAGAATAGGCTCAGTTTAGTCGCTGCGGTACGGTATAGAAGATGGGGAGGAACATACTCTTGAGAACGTGGGCGGATGTTTTGCACTGACTCGGTAACGTATTCAGCAGATTGAAGCCAAAGCGTTGCGCAAGTTGCGTCACTCATCACGCTCGAAGCAGCTCACGAAAAAGCCAAAGAAATAGGGCCCTTAGCTCAGTCTGGTTAGAGCCCCCGGCTCATAACCGGTTGGTCCCAGGTTCGAATCCTGGAGGGCCCATTTATTTTTCCGAACTGCAACGCTCACCGATGTTTCCTCTGAGAAAGAGATCCTTGCGCAATTCTGGACGCGGGTATACAAATGATTGTTCGAGTGTATCGGCTAGCATGCCGAGAGGTGTTCGTAGATTGTTTCTTGGATCCTTTGCGATGAGAGCGTAGTGAGATCTCGAATTTTCAGATTGGAGCGAAACAAAATACTGCCCACCGGTGCGTGCGTCTGCGCTGCCTTGAGCGGTACGGGTGGGCTTCGGCCCGCCCGTTTTTTTGTGCCTGAAGGATGGCTTCAATGAGTATCAAAGATGGCTTGGCGGTTCTGGTAAATGTTCAAGCGCGTGAGCTTGAGCTCAAGTTTATCGACTCCGAGATTGCCGATGTCGAACAAGAACGCGCCGTAGCGCGTTCCGAAATTGAGGCTGCCGAGGGGGAGCTCGATGCGATCAGGGTTGCTCTCGAAGATGTTCGCTCCGTAGCTAAGCGACTTGACATCGATCTTAAATCCGCTGAGGAGAAGGTGACTAAGTTCAATGACCAGATGTTGACGGTAAGGACGAACCAGGAGCTATGGGCGATCCAGGAAGAAATTGGTCATGCAGAAAGAGCAGTTAGTGTCGTTGAAACGAAAATCCTGGAACAGCTCGAACACGAGGACTCTCTTAAGGTTTCCATTGGACAGAAGAGCAATGAACTGGCCCATGTGCGGGAGAGTGTTGATGTCGCCATTGCCAAGGCCAACAATAGGGAAGCGGAATTAATCTCCGTAAAGGCAAAAGTTGATGATGCACTCTCCAACCTGCAGGAACGCATTCCAGAAGACCTTATGAAGAAGTACGGGGATATCAAGATGGTACGTGGAGGACTGGGGGTGGCGGAGATACTTGATGAGATTTGTCTGGTGTGCAATTTCAAGATGCGCCCGCAGCTCTACGCCGACACCTTTAACTTTACTGACATCATGCAGTGCGAAAATTGCGGTCGGATCGTCTATGTTGCCGAACGTCTGGGGATTGTTTCTGCTGCAGATTCAGCGCAAGATGACATCGCTGCATCGAACAGCGACCAACCTGTTGACTCCGAGCCTGCTGCTGCGGGAGACATCACTAGCTGATTGTGGGGGACGTGGACAAGGTAGTTGTTTACGTTGACGGTGGCTCACGTGGAAACCCTGGAGATTCCGCTTTCGGGGTATACGCCTGCGATTCCGAAGACACTCCCATAGCGGCTTTTGGAGGCTTCTTGGGAACGATGACGAACAACCAGGCGGAGTACAGTGCGCTTTTAGCAGCGCTTGAATGGGCTCAAAGCGAAGGCGTCCAAGAACTCCATGTGAGATCGGATTCCCAGCTCATGGTGCGGCAGATGAAAGGTCAATACAAAGTTAAGAGTCCCAACCTTCGGCCGCTTTTCGAAGATGCTGTACAAAGAGCTGACCAGTTTGCACGGTTTACAATCGAGCATGTCTACCGGGAAGGAAATGTCGAAGCCGATAAATTGGCGAACCTGGCCATGGACTCTCGTGGATCGGTCAGAGGATTGCCTTAGCGAATTAATCTAAGAATCCCTGGTCACTCTACTCAAAACATTTCGGCTCATGGCGACCGAGTCGCCATAGGAGAGAAGGCAACTCTGGCATTGCCTGTTTCTAAGCTATGGCCGAGGCGCCCAGACTCAACAGGTCCAATCAAAATTTTGTGAGTAATTTGTTCCCTCGTGTCGCCCCTCCCGATGGCCTGAAGGTTCACTGATGGGTCAACGAAATGCCGCAGAGCATCCGGCCTGCATTATCTCCATCGCGCCGGTAGGACCATAACCAGTCGCTGTTGCATTTCGTACAGACTCCGGCGTTTGCAATATTGGGTTGACGCACACCCAGTTTCTGGGTGATCGCGGATGCGACCGATCCAAGGTTGCAGTGTGGTCGTTCACTCTTCGCAAAGGGTACAGGGGCCTCCGCGTCATAGCCTTGGTTGTTGAACGCGGCAAGGACCTCGGGGCCGACTTCATAGCAGCAGGGTCCGATTGAAGGCCCGATTCCAACCACGCAATCGGTGGGTTTGGTACCAAAGGCCGAAGCCATCAGCCCAATGGCATTCTCAATTACACCGGTAGATAAGCCACGCCACCCAGCGTGTACAGCGGCTATCACACCGGCGACGGGATCGGCGATCAAGACTGGAAGACAGTCGGCGACGGCGACAGCAATCGTGATTTCGGGACAGTTTGTGATAAGCCCGTCAGCGTGAGGCAGAAGATTCGTGCTTGTTTCGAAAAACTCCGAACGATCTGCTGGTTCTTCAGGCAATATGAGGACGTTGGCTCCATGTATTTGTTTAAGACGAGCAATGGGAGTGGGAACCACGTCCTCAAGGTGCCCACAGCGAGTGGCAAACCCATGTCGGATTCCGGGGAGTACCCACAAGTTTTCTAGTTGAACAATACCCTCAGCGTCGGGCGGGTTATGGATCATCACTTGCCTTAGTACCTTGCGAGTCCCGCCCGGTTCTCAACCCGCTTGGATAGGGTGAGTGGTAGGTGCTGAGATACGCGACCCTGTTCACGCCGCTGCATCTACGTTTCCTCCTACGGCTTTATTCCACTGGTTCCCCAGGGCTGCGCTGGAAGCCCCAGTCCGGAGATGGCCCCAGGGGAGGGGATCGTTGGGTTTGAGGGCACGGAACGCAAAGTGGTCGACTGATCCACCGCGTTCTTCCCATGTCCTAACCGCTTGACGCCAGGACCCAGTTTCCGCCCATAATTCAAGCAAGTCTCCAACACGGCGATCACCCCGGGACGTTAAAGCCTGAATTTCCGCAGAACGTGGCGACATTGCCTCGATGACAACGTTGGGGACCTTCGCAAGGCTGCGTCGCAACCAGCGCAATTTGGCAGCGTATTCGGATGGGCGGATTTGTTTAGCCCACTGGAAGGGTGTTGCTGGTTTAGGGATAAGGCAGTTAACTGACAGGGTGATAGTACCTATGCGGCCACGGTCACGGCTTTCCTCAATCATAATTTCACGCATTGCGGTACAGAGACTCACCAGGTCTTGAAGATCCGCCTCAGTTTCACCGGGAAGCCCAATAATGACGTAGTTTTTCAAGTTAAGGACACCGGCCCGAAAGATCATCCGTGTTTTCTCAAGGATCTCTTCGTTAGTAATTTTCTTCATAATCAGCTCTCGCATCCGGTCACTACCCGCCTCAGGAGCGATTGTGATACTGCGCTGGCCCGATTCGACGACGCAGCGCAGCAGAGGCTCACGCAGAGTCGAAATGATGAGACTGGGACTGAACACCTGGAGACCTCGTTCCCGCAGGCTGGAAGCGATCGCCTCAATGTCCGGATGGTCGAGCAGTGCAGTGGCTACTAGGCCAACCCTCTGTGTGGTTGGTAGCCAACGCTCGGCGGCTGCGAGTACGTCGTCCACTTTGTGAACCCGGAACGGCAGGATGTTATAGCCGACCCAGCAATAGCGACAGCCTTTGGTGCAACCACGAGCCACTTCGATCATCGCCCGATCCCCGAATTCTGTTTCTGGTGTCAGGATTGAGGTCGACGCGACTGTCTCGGGGCCCTCGAATACTGCCCTTACCTTGGTCACACAAGGTGGGGCCCCATCCTGAGGTGTAAGTCCGGCAAACGTCGGATAGTCGGACGTTTCCGCTTGGTCGTAACGTGGTTCGTACAAACTCGGAACATAGAAACCAGGGGAGGCGGCTAAGCTTTGCAGCAACGCAGCTCGGGTTGGCAGATCGCTGTCAGTTAATTGTCCGCAAGAGTTTCCAGTTTTCTTGCTGTTAGCCTGGCCCAGAATGCTTTCGATTAACGGACGGACAAGCCCCTCTCCTTCCCCCACACAGCATAAATCGATAAATGGCGCCACAGGTTCCGGGTTTATCGAAACTGTAGCTCCCCCCATAATCACGATTGGGTGGGTTGCGTCCCTCTCCGCGTTGCGCGTTGGTAGATTGGCGAGGATAAGCATCCGGACCACGTTGACGTAGTCGTTTTCAAAAGAGGCAGAAAATGCGATCACATCAGCGTCCGAGACCGGACGTTGCGACTCCACAGTCATCAAAGGGGTGCCGCGCCTTTGATATTCTTCAATCTCGTGCTTGTCGGGTAAAAAGGAACGCTCACAGCACACATCGGGATGGTCGTTAAACAGGCGGTAGAGCGTGTGCATACCAAGATTGCTCATACCAACCGCGTATGTGTTGGGATAGGCAAGTACGACCCGAAGTCGTCCACCTTGGTTGGGTTCTACCAGGCGAATTTCTCGTTGGGCTCTACGGCGCAGATAAAGTGCGGAGTCTGACGACATTGGTGCTTTGTGGGACCAGTGGAACGAACAGAGAGCGAATTGTTTTCCAAGATTCTATCAAGAGATGCCGAAAGACTCCTGAAGGTGCCTTGTGGCCCGTGTTGCCTTAAGATCTCACCCGTTAGAGCGGAGACTTAGTGTTCCTCGCCTGGATTTTGGGTCCGCAGGAATGTTGGGACGTCTAGGTCCTCTTCGGCCGAGGCGTCTAAAGCGTGCGAAGCCATATTTTCCTCTTGACTGCCCGGGCGATAAAAATGGCCGGCGTCTGATGTTGCTCCGTCTGGGCCGTTATTCGTACCAGCACCACCACCGCCTCCGAACGCACCAGGGTAGATATCAACGCGTGACTGGAGTGGTGCCGTGGGTTCGAAACCGGTAGCGATGACGGTGACCTTAACGTTGTTCCCCATATTCTCGTCGATTACTGCACCAAAAAGAATGTTCGCGTCATCGTCGGCAGTTTCGTAGATGATCGACGCTGCTTCGTTAATCTCATGCAGCGTAATATCAGGGCCGCCAGTGATATTGATCAACACGCCCCGAGCGCCCTCGATTGAAGTGTCCTCGAGTAGTGGGCTCGAAATCGCTGCGATCGCTGCTTGCCTGGCACGCTCCTCGCCGCACTGCGTGGCCGTGCCCATGATCGCCATGCCCATTCCAGACATGACAGTACGCACGTCGGCGAAATCCAGGTTAACTAGGCCCGGTACTAAGATCAGATCGGCAATGCCTTGCACACCTTGATGGAGCACTGTGTCGGCTAATGAAAATGCTTCAACCAACGGTGTCTCCGGTCCGACCATGGCCAAGAGACGATCGTTAGGGATTGATATTAGGGTATCTACTGCATCCTCAAGCTCCTGAAGACCTTGATTGGCTTGCTGCATGCGCCGTTGCCCTTCAAAACGGAAGGGTCGGGTTACGACCGCTACCGTCAAGGCGCCGAGTTCGTTGGCAAGCCGAGCGATAACCGGCGCCGCCCCAGTTGCGGTGCCGCCACCAAGCCCGCCGGTGACAAATACCATGTCACTGCCTTCAAGGAGGTCAGCTATCTCTTCTGTACTCTCAAGTGCTGCTTGGCGACCGATCTCTGGGTTCGCCCCGGCTCCGAGACCGCTGGTCAGGTTGGCTCCCAGCTGGAGCTTTTCGGGCGCGTCGTTAGACTGTAGCGCCTGCTGATCTGTGTTGGCAGCGACGAAATCAACACCCTGGAGCCCAGAGCGCATCATCCTTTTGATCGCATTTCCTCCTCCACCCCCGACGCCGACTACCTTTATGTGAGCGCCCCGTAGGAAAGATTCAGGTGGTTGCTGGAGTGGTGTAGGTAATGATTTGGCAACGGTATCCTGGCGCGCCGCTTTCTTCGAAGCCTCACCTTTTTTGACTGGCTTCTTGGTGTCTGCGGCTATGATCTGAGCCTTAGCGCTGCCCGTCCCCTTCTTTTTTTTGTGATCGGGGGGCTCTTTGGAAGAACTTGTGGGTTCCGATGATTTACTTGAGATTGCTTTTGGCTGTGACTTGGAGCGGTGTTTTTTTGGTGCAACCTTTGACTCTTGTGCCTGTCGCCGGTGAAGTTCCTTGTGGAGCTCCGGTTGCCAACCTTTTGGTTCTTCTACCGACATGCTCAAATCTCCTTGCTCGGTCCAGGTTGCCCCCAATCTATCCCGGCCGGTTTGAGAGTCAACCCATAGGCTATCAAAAGAGGTCGCCTAGCCAGCCGCCCAACCATCCTCGCCAACCGCTACCATTTGGTTTGAAATGGTTGGCAGCATCCCGGTTGTAGTGTCCGTACAACACTAAACCGACTGCAGTGGAATAGATTGGGCTCGACACAATATCGATAAGGCCTTCTATTCCGATCGGCTGTCCTTGGCGAACTGGCAGTCCGAATCGTTGTTCGGTGAGCTCAGGGAAACCATCGACCAATGAGCCCCCACCCGTAAGAACAAGCCCAGCGTTGAGTTGGTCAAGAAATCCGGCCCGGTGAAGTTCGTTAGCGACAAGGTCGAGAATTTCGATCGCGCGCGGTTGCAATATTTCACACAAGCGGTCACGGGCCAATAAGCGTGGGCCACGGCCTCCGATGCCGGGAATTTCGATTGCTTGCTCTGGGTCGATGAGGCTGGGTTCGACACAGCCATGGCTTACTTTCAGGACTTCAGCTTCTGTGATCGGTGTACTAAGGCCGACAGCGATGTCGTTGGTTAGGTGGTCTCCACCTGCTGGTAGAACTGCTGTGTGACAGACGCTGCCATCAACCAGGCAAATCAGGTCGGTCGTACCACCCCCGATGTCAACTAGCGCAACGCCGAGCTCACGTTCATCATCGGTGAGCACAGCTTCGTTCGATGCGAGCTGTTCAAGCACGATTCCATGGGCTTCAATGCCGGCTCGATTGACACAGGTGACAAGCGTCTGGATGGCGGAAAGAGCACCCACCACCAAGTGGACCTCAACCTCAAGCCGGCTACCAGACATCCCCAGCGGGTCAACAATGTCACCTTGTTCGTCAACAGAGAACTCCCGTGGCAGTAGATGTAGCAGCTCGCGGTCAGGCGGTAAGTTTAGAGCCCGAGCAGCGTCAACGACACGTCGAATATCTTCTTCGGTGATCTGGCGGGCCCGCCCATTAACGGTCACTGCGCCACGGCTGTTGAAGCCGCGGATGTGGGCACCAGCGATGCCGATATAGGCACGGTCCACACTGGTTCCAGCCATCAGTTCAGCCTCTTCGATAGCTGATTTTATGCTCTCGACTGTTGAGTCGACATCAACAACCGATCCCTTCTTCTGTCCATCGGAGTCAGCAACGCCAACGCCGATGATCTCCAGATCGTTGTCGTCGGTCGGTTCACCGATGACGGCGCACACTTTGGTTGTTCCAACGTCTAAACCAACTATGTATGGATCGCGCCGTGCCAAGACTCCCCCTAATCCTCGTCCGGTTCGAAAGCACGAACCACAAGTATGTCGGTGTAACGAGCATCAATAATCGAACGGTCCTCAGGGGGGTTGGCATGAAGAAGACTGCGCACCGCCTCCATTTTGGCGTCCATACGGCGCTCGTCCCCGAGGACGATGTCAAGTTGTCTGGATGCTGTCACCAGAACAACGCCCGAGGCATCGATACGGATATGGTCGAGTGGCGTGGGGAATTCTGCATCGGTCTGTGCCATCCAGTCGACGATGGCCAGGGCAGAGAGCAATGAGCGACCATGTTTTGGGTCATTCGTCAGGCGTTGTCCAGCTGCTGACTCAAGGCTGCCACCATCGACTAGTCTAATCTTGGGCAATTTCGTCCGTTGCCGGTCATAGGTGTCTAGCACCACCCCTTCACGGTCAATGATGTACGTGTTTCGGTCGCTGACGACGCTCACCTTTGGGTCGCGTGCCTCAACGGATACGATAAGGCTATCTGGCAACACCCTACGAATCCCCGCGCTGTGCACTGCAGGCAGTTCTTCGATGGAGGCACGGAGTGCCTCGAGATCTAGGGCGAGTAGGTTTTTACCGTAGGCCGGCCTCAGGCGAGCCCGCACCGGTTCGATCAACATATTCGGTACCTGGTGCAATCTCACGCTCTGAATCGAGAGGGCCGACGATACCAGAGCTCTTTGATATAAATAGTGAGTGCCGTACGCGAGGGTGCTGAGGACACTCGCAATAACGATTGGGCGGATCATAGCATGCAGATATCCCCGGCGACGGAGCGCTGGCCGGTTCTTGACCTGACGCATGAACTGAGGCGAGATGCTCCGGAATCCATTGCCTGTTGAAGTGGTCCCGAGGCGATTTTTCCTTCGTCGAGTGTAATAAGCTCCGCGTGAACGGCGTCGCGTAGAGGTTCCCCGGCGAAATTGTTTGCTCACCATCTGCAGATTTCTTCTTCCAGGAGGATCCCGGACTGTTCTTTGACAGCTGTTTGAACCTGTGCGATCAGTGTCTCGATGTCAGTGGAGGTGGCGCCACCACGATTGATTAGGAAGTTACCGTGGAGTGTAGAAACTTGCGCGTTACCGACCCCGATCCCTTTGCATGCGGCCTGCTCGATAAGCCGACCAGCCGGATGGTCCGGGTCAGGGTTCTTGAAGATACAACCGGTGTTGCGGACCCCAACGGGTTGATTTTCACGTTTGAGCTGCTGCAACTTGTACGACCGGTCGGTGAGTTGTGAAGGGTCTTCTGGGCGAACATTTACCGTCGCGGAAACGATAACTGCGGAGGGGCCGACGGTCGCGGGCAACTGCAATCGACGATAGCTCCAAGTCAGCTCGTTGTTGTCCAGAGTTCGCCACTTTCCAGCCGTATCGATCAGGTCTATGCGTGCCACGATGTCAGACATTTGGCCACCCCAGCATCCGGCGTTTCCCGCTACAGCCCCACCGATGGTGCCAGGCAGCCCGGTGGACCAGACGAGGCCGGCAAGGCCGGAGCGAATGGTGGTTCGCAGTGCTTGCGCAGTGGGCATGCCGGCAGGCAATTTCGCCATCGTGGCTTGAAGATTGACCCCGTTAATTAAGCTCGTCAGGTTGACCACTGGTTCTACGACACCGGCATCCGAGACCAGCATGTTGCTTCCGCCACCTAGGATGCGCCACGCTAGCCCCCGATCGGCGCACCATTCCAACACTTTTGCTACGGCCTCAGGATGGTTGGGCCAGACCATCAGTGGTGTTGAGCCACCGACGCCCATCGAAGTGTGGCGCCCGAGAACTTCATCTCGCACCGTTTCACAGATCTCCGTGGCACAAACCACTTCCAAATCAGTTAATGCAGCCGAGTCCCAACTTGCCCCAAAGTAAGCATTATCCCAGGCATGTGCGTTGTTTAGCATTACTTCAGGCACCGTTCCCCGAAGCTTCAGTGTGAGATTGCCCCGAATCCAGGTCGGCACGAATGGTGCCGTGACTAAGACGTTTGACCAAATCACGGGCCACCTTCCACACGTCGCCCGCGCCTAACGTCAATACAAGATCGCCGGTCCTCACTATCTTTGATAGCGCTTCAGTAGCTTGCTCAAGGCCATCAATGGTTTGGACCTCCTTATGGCCGTGTTTCACGATCGATGCAGCAAGAGCGTCACTTGTCACATTTGGGATCGGATCCTCACCAGCTGCGTAGATTGGCAAAACGAAGACGGTGTCAGCTTGGTAGAAGGCTCGGCCGAAATCCTCCATCAGCAACTGTGAGCGCGAGTAACGGTGTGGTTGAAAGCAGACAATGGTTCGACGGTCCCAGGCCTCGCGGGCCGCAGAGAGCACGGCCTGAATCTCGGTTGGATGATGCCCATAATCATCAATCACCAGCACATCGTTAACAGTGCCTATGCGTTGCATGCGCCTGTCGGTGCCGCCGAACTCAGCTAATGTGGCTGCGGTGTCAGTGAAATCAATATCGAGTTCACGGGCAACCGCGATCGCTGCGAGAGCATTGAGGGCGTTATGGCGACCATGCAGCCGAAGGCATACTTTGCCAGCCAGCTTGCCGTCGATGTAGCAAGAAAATG
>CESR01004043.1_pt1 | contig 15423 bp, 9 predicted proteins | sample 356351 | NCBI WGS metagenome assembly CESR01 (sample SAMEA2622149, study PRJEB7988) | marine metagenome | isolation source: saline water (ENVO:00002010), including | reverse complement strand
GCCCGTGACCGTTCGGGCCGTCACAGGCAGCCTCAGGGCCCCCTGCCATGGCCGAGGCTCGGCCGGGCTCTGGCCGGACCACGGTCATCCCACCCCCTCCGACAGGTGCGCGCCCGCCAACCGGGGCAGACGCTCCGCCAGCAGCTCTGCGAGTTCGGCGAGCGCACGCTCGCGCACGCACGCGGGCTCGCGCAGGACCTCCCGGCTGGCCTCGGCGATGAGGGTAAGGAGGTACGCTGTTGCGCAGGTCGCAGGTTCGAGTCCTGCTGTCGGCGCCACATCATCCCTGCGTGCGAAAGCCGCAAGTGCCAGCACCGCTAGTGCTGATGGCAGACCGAATCCCGGGGTGCCCCCGGGCTCGTGCTCCGGTTCCACTATGGGCCAAGGGCACCCTGCGCACAACGAACTCAGAACTTCATTCCCAACACTCATTTGCCCCCTCCCCCCGGCGGGGGCATGAGTCACAGACAGACTGCAGACAGCGTCTTGGAGGCGGTCGAAGCATCGGGCAGGCATTACCGCGACGGCCTCCCGATGATTGCCAGCGAGAACATCCTCAGCCCCATGGTCAGGATGGCGTGCAACTCCGACCTGCACGGCCGATATGCCGAGGGGCTGCCCCGAAAGAGATACTACCAGGGATGCGAGGACTTCGACACCATCGAGGAGATTGGTATTGCCAGTGCGAAGAGGGTCTTCAATTGCAGGTTCGCGAACATCCAATCGACTTCGGGGACGAACTCTAACATGGGTGCCCTGAAGGCCCTGTCCAAGCCGGGCGACTCGATCACCGCGGTCTCAACTGCTGACGGGGGGCATATCTCCCACGCCCGCATGGGGGCAGTGGGGCTCAGGGGGCTGGACCTCGTGACCTATCCATGGGATGTCGATCGGATGGAGCCGGACATCGATGCCGCTGCTGCGCTGATACGGGAAACGGAGCCCAGCATAGCCCTCTTCGGCCAATCCGTCTTCCTCTTCCCAACCCCCCTCGGCGAACTGTCCGACGCAGCTCATGAGGTCGGTGCCAAGGTGATGTTCGATGCCGCACACGTCATCGGACTCGTCGCAGGCGGACAGTTCCAGGATCCCCTGCACGAGGGTGCTGACGTAATGACCGGGAGCAGCCACAAGACATTCCCAGGGCCCCAAGGGGGGTTCGTACTGTCCGACTCAGAAGACGAGAAGCTCCACAGGAGGCTCAATAGTGGCATATTCCCGGGAGTCTGTTCCTCCTACCACCTGCATCATGTTGCGGGCAAGGTAGTGGCACTTTCTGAGTTCGAGGCCTTTGGGGACGAATACGCAGCGCACATCGTCTCCAATGCGAAGGCCCTCGGCGCAGCGCTCGCTGCCGAGGGATTCGATGTCCTAGCCGAAGAGCGAGGATACACGGCCAGCCACCAAGTCGTCACTCGTCATGGCGAGGTCGATTCGGGCGCTGGAAGGGACGCAGCTGCCTCCCTCGAACAAGCCGGAATCATCACTAACATGAACATGCTACCTGGTGACACCAAGGCCTTGACTCCAAGCGGACTCAGGCTCGGGACCCCGGAACTGACTCGGGTCGGCATGGGCACGGATGAGATGCAGGACGTAGCCCGCTTCTTCGCGAGGGCCCTATTGGAGGGGGAGGACCCCCAGTCGGTCAGGCACGACGTCGCCGATTTCAAGGGTGAATTCCAGACAGTGGGATACTGCTTCGAGCCCGGTTCTGCTTATCCGGGCCTCGACTAGCTATTGCGAAACATATTCAATCGACGTCTCCCATTAGCGATTGTGCGCAAGGGCGCCTATTCGGCAATCGTGATGACTCTGCTCCTGCTTCTTCCTGGGTGCACGGGGATGCTTGGGAGCGATCCCGAGACAGTACCCGAAGTGGTCACGTGCGAGGGGGATCCAAGCCAGCCCGGGTGCTTCGAGGTGGTGATCACCGAGGATGACTGCTCCTCGACGGAGGTGTTCACCGGAGAGCACTGCAGGCTGATGACTAGGCCAGAGATGCTCGATTTCGGAGAGAGCTCGATTACACTGATTGTCGGAAGCCAGATGCAGACACTCACACCAAGCTTCCACGGCGATGCCCCCGAGAGCTGGATAGTCAACCCGACTCTCCCCGCAGGAATCTCCCTGGACCCAGAATCCGGGATAATTTTCGGCACCCCAACCGCCGAGTCGCAAGGCCTCACTCACACGATCGTAGCGACAAACGCAGCGGGATCAGCCTCGGACACCATCCAGATCACGGTTCTCCCCGTCGCACCTCTGTCGATCGCATACCCTGCCGAAGCCATCCACTGCACCGTGGGACAGGAATGCCCTCTGCAGGCCCCTGAGGTCATGGGGGGTACTCCAGTGGACTGGGTTGTAGAACCGCCCCTGCAAGAAGGGCTGGCTCTTGGGGACTCTGGATCGATCACGGGTGCCCCGACATCAATCGGAGACTCGAACCACACCATCACCGCATCCAACGCCGGTGGTAGCGCATCCGACACACTGCGCATCATCACGCTCCACCAGTCCCCCCAGGCCATCGACTACGGTTCGCAGTCGTTCACCCTCACATACGGTGAGCAGGCCTCCATCACGCCAGACACTTCGGGAGGACAACCGACGTCTTGGTCGATCGATCCTGAGCCCCCTGTGGGAATGGAGCTCAAGGAAGGCGGGGCCATCGAGGGCATCCCACTGCTAATCCAGGATTCGAAGGGCTACTCCATCACCGCCACCAATACCGGCGGCTCTGTGTCGACGACCATCACCATCGAAGTCAGAGACATTCCCGTCGAGGGCCTGGCCTACTCTCCCCACGAGTTCGAGCTCTCCCAAGGGGATGCCATCGGGGCCATCCTGCCCCAGTGGGGTGGGGGCACACCCGTGTCTTGGGAGATCGATCCCCCTCTGCCCTTGGGTTTCCACTTCGACGCATCCAATGGAACTCTCAGCGGAACCGCGCTTCACCTTCAGGGATGGGGGAGTCACACAATTTGGGCCAACAACACGGGGGGCAGTGATTCTACGCATATCAACTTTAGAATCATCAGCAGACCTCCCGCTGACATCACTTGGCCGGACGACGAGTTTGCGCTTGAGGCCAACCAGAGCGTACTCATCCCCGTCACAAACACAGGGCCGGAAATAAGCACGTGGGAGGTCAATCCACCTCTGCCCCCCGGACTCTCGCTCTTGTCAAATGGAACCATATGGGGAACGCCGGACGAACGCACTGACTGGACTCAGTACACCATCTGGGCCAATAACACCGGCGGCTCGGCCGGACAAAGCCTCTGGATGGCCGTCCACGACCTGTCTGCCGACCAGTCCGACCTGCTTCGCGGCATGGGTAACACGAACTGGGGGGGTTGGCCATCACCAGTACTGCCGATAGGGGAATGGGCCTTCCCCGTGGGTTTCACACAGGAGGGATACGGCTCCACTATCCCCGTCATTTCGGCCAGTCACGTCGGCCGGGGCAAGATGCTGGGGTACGGCCACGAGAGCTGGGTCGACGGCGCTGGGCCCAAGGAGACGTCATTCTCGCTCCGAGCCGTCGAGTGGGTCTGCGGCGAGAACTCCGAGGTAGGGCTGGCCTACGGGGCCGGATATGACGGCTTCGAGGACGAGCTGGAGGACGAGGGTCACACCGTCCACCCCTCCGTCACGCCTGACGACCTGTCGGGAATTGATTGCCTGCTCGATGAGTTCTGGAACGGCCACGATGATGCCGACAACCAGAATCTAATTGACTTCATGCTGTCCGGAGGCGGGCTGATAATGGGAGGCCATGCTTGGTACTGGTCCTACTCCAATAGTGATGTCTCCCATAACTACCCGGGCAACAAAATCGCCAAGACCACGGGTCTGTTCGTCTCCAATGCATGGGGTTACAACAACGTAGACTTCAGAGTAACTCCGCACGAACTGACTCGCCCGAAAGCGGCCATCGAGGCGATTCGAGCCGACCGAGTAGACAACCAGCCCCTATCCGCTGAAGACGCGGCGTTCGCCGGCAACTCCCTCTCGATTTGCACGGGGGTCGTCGCCTTGGACTTCCACGACTTCTGGAGCCCGTTGCGCGAAGTCTTCAACCAGACCGGCTGGACAATCATCGAGTATGGGACCCTGTGGGATGATGTTGGCTACAACATGGGGGATGACCCCGTGGCCGATACCTTGCTGCGGATCGAGGCCGCACTGACCCAGGGCCTCCCTGCCAATGAGTTGCCAGCACACCCCAGCCATGCGGAGTTCCCCGGCGAGGTCCCGGCTAACGCCACTAGGACTACTCGGGACGTAACCATCGATGGCAATCAGAGCGGGCTTCCCAGCAACTTCGGCTACTCCAGTGCACGTGCCCACTTGCGTATGACGACCGGCCTGTACGCAGCCCCGGGCGAGGTTGTCACCGTCACACTCCCCCTCGCTATCGTCGACACGGGAACCTATGTGCTGGTCGGTGCCCACAGCGACAGCCTATGGGGTAAGAGCCAGTTGCACAGGCACCCGCAGATAGCCCGATGGTGGTACGTCGACAGCACTACGATGGAGGTCGGAAACGCTTTCGGCGGGCCAATATACATCGCAATCCAAGCCGGCTCGACGCTAGGTGAATTCGATCTCACCATATCTAATGCAGTCAGGGCCCCGAGGTACATCCACGGCCAGACCGATGTCTTCCAGTGGCAGCAGCAGTACAGAAACGACCCAGCTCCCTGGGCTGAGATCGGCAGCAGCCAGTTCATCCTGACAGTGCCGAGTCACGAGATCAGGGAGTTGGACAACCCGCAGGAACTGATGGACTGGTGGGACGAGGCATTGGGGATGGAGCACGAGATTTACGGCTACACCCCATGGCCGAGGGTCGAGAGAGCGGTCTTCGATGCCCAGATCTCAGCAGGCTGGATGCACTCCGGCTACCCCTTCATGGCGCACGATCTGAGCGTCGCCGGCGTGGTCAACGTATCATACATGAGCGAGAACGGAGATTGGGGGATGTTCCACGAGCTCGGACACAACCACCAGTGGATGCCATCCACCCTGCCTGGAACGACTGAGACTGGTTGTAACTTCGCAAGCGTCTATCTAATGGAGGAGCTGGTCGATCCCCCGGAACTGCATCCAGCCGACCCCCCTCAATCCTATTTCGAGGACGGCTCGAACATCTCTAACTGGTCAGTCTGGACGGCACTGGAGACCTTCCTGATCATCAAGGAGGAATGGGGCTGGGAACCGATAACTGAAGCCCTGGCAGTCTACTACACCCTGCCTGCAGCAGAAGTTCCTAACACCGATGAAGAAGAGTTCAATGCGTGGGTCATGCATCTATCGAATACCACTGGTTACAATCTCGCCCCTTACCACGCTGCATGGGGCTTCCCGCTCTCTCAGGATACCTTCGACGCTCTGGAAGGTCTTCCAGTCTGGGTCGACGACCCCCTGAGGGGCGAATACTACGCTTATCCGGCAATTCTCCGAGACCTCTTCTCTCCAGATCCGTCGGGGGCCAACTCGACCACCATATCATGGGAGACTTACGATAACGGAACCAACATCACCCTCACGATTTACTATGGCACCAGCGATGGGGGGAATAGCCCCTCGGCATGGTCTAACAGCTTGGTGGTAGGGGGGGTCGAACTTGGCAATGAATCCCAGGCCATTACGGGCCTAGAATGCTGCGGGACGACCTACTATGCTCGCATCAAGGCCTCCAATAGCGACCGGTCGTCCTGGTTCGGCCCGATTTCGTGGTCTACTGACTACCTTCCAGACTGACTCGTCCTGAGCAGTCTCTCCAAGGAATAACCAGGTATCGCCCTCTCATGGGCCATGGCTAGGGGTATCCACACCAGAGTATGGGATATCGTTACAGTGAATGCGGGGATCAGGCCGAGCCGCGGCTCTCCTTCCAAGGCCATCGCAACTAGCCCAAGGACTGCGAAGTGGGAGACGTAAATGGTCAGAGAGAGGCGTCCCGCTGGCTCTAGGAAATCCAACCTGCCCCCCATGGAGGGCTCGCCGCCTTCGGCCTCCGTTCCTTCCAGCAGCCTCATTGTCAGCATCACCATTGTACCAGATACCACGAGGAATGGCATGCTTGCTGGGAAGAAAGTCAGGACCGCCTCACCAGAGGTCAGGGCCCAAGCGACCTCCTCGACCACGGCTACCATCACCGTCACGGAAGTGGCTAGGAGGCCAATGGCGATATTGCGCTCCCTGATTCTAGGCTGCTTCCCGAGATCGTGAATTATCGTTCCCAGCAGAATGTAGAACATCCACGGGGCCGCAGGGTAGGTTCCGTTCCACAGCAGCCTTGCGACCCATTCTGTGGGATTTCCGGAATCGACCCTATCGAACCACCCCAGGTCGGGACCCGCTGCATCCCCCAGTAGCAGCGGTGATGCTGCCATGGCCAGCATCAGAGCCGATCTCGGGACGATGCTCAGGCGGACGAGAAACGGTGCTAGCATCGCAGCGATAGCAAGGAGCGTCAGCACGCCGGGGGTGTGCCATTCGAACCTCCCCCCCCTCTCGACGTTCAGAAGCAGGTTCACGAGGAGCTGACACAGGGCAAGGACCGCCACCCTAGGCAGCAGCCACCCTACCCAGTCCGCCGGTGAATACCCCTCCTTGGAGCGGCGATGTGCACTGTGGTACATGCCCCATCCGGAGATGGTCACGAACATGGGGGCGGCCATTCCTCCGAAGGCGGCAGCGACGAAGGCCGCGGGATGTCCCACCGTGACTCCTTCGGGGGGTACGATTGCCGCGGTATGGACCTCCACCATGCATAGTATGGCTATGCCTCGCATTCGGTCGATGTGCCCAAGCCTCATCCCATCATCTCCGTGACTCTCGATATGGGTCTCACCTCTTCATCAGATTGGGTGATTGCTGGGGAGGACATGACCCCATGTCCGGATGCCTAGGTTCAATCCTTCGTGGAAAATCCCATCTCGCGCTCACTCGGCCTCGTCGGCATTAGGTAGGGCCCCCTCGTTGAGCATCTCCCGGCCCCCATATGCAATCAGTCCAATTGCGGTGACGTAGAGCAAGGCAATCACGTAGGTCAGGTAAGATAGGGGGGCTCCCGCGTCACCTCCGAAATTGGTCCAGCCCATTGGACCCATATTGTCGGAAACGCTGCCTCTGAATGATGCAGCGGTCTCGTCGTCTAGTTCGGAGAAGGAGCGAATCTCGAACACCGGATGCGTGTCAATCGAACCCTCGCTGAAGTCAGGGTTCATACTTCCAGGGCCTCGCAGGTCATAGTGGAAGGCAGCGAGGACATCACCATACATCACCACACCAGAGACCTTCTCGACACGCATCGTAATGTCCGCGGAAAAATATACTGGAAGGGCACCTGGCAGGACGTCGACGTATGTCCGAGAGCCAATCAGCTTGGCCTGAATCTGATGCTCCGCTGGATCTAGGGCCAAGTGGTGCTCAACCATTTCTATGCCCTTGAACGTGACATCCCCGACGACAGTGGACTCAGCGATCGCATAGCCCACCGCGTTCAGCCTGAATGGGGAGCTTGCGTCATTGACCAACGGAGCCGACTTGCCGCCGATGGCACCAGCAACCACTGTGTTCGTGTTGCCTACGTGGTCGGAGAGCAGGCCGTAGGTGGCTTCCTCGTTGTGAGGGGCTCGCCACGGCAGGTGCTCGGTGAGGCCGTAGGTCTCGTTGGCCTCGCACTCGACATTGTACTCGGCATTGCCGCCGGCATCCATCTTGAAGTCACACAGGCCGTCCCCATCAGAGTTGATGTAGCCCTGAGAAACACTCTGGCCGATGGTGTCGCCCCCGGTGCTCATGACGTAGACAGAGAAATCCCCCGTGCTGACAGAATCAGAGCCGAAATACGTCTCATTCGTCTCAAGGCTAACCCAGCCCACGTTCATGTTTGAGATGTCCCCGTAGACGACATCTGCGACGATAGGATCCCTCCATCCGTAGAGCCAGTTGCTTACCGGCTGCGTGGTGTATGCAGAGCCTCCGTACTGGAAGCCCAGCAGGGCGCCGATAACCTGCTCGAACATGAAGTCCCTAACCCAGCTTCGCAGGGCTGCTGCCTCAGACTCGGAGATATCATAGGCGGCTGCAACGAATGCATCGTCCCATGGCACTACTTCCCCCCCCGTCTCAAAATCCGACTGATCCTCGTTCATCGGCATCGTCGTACCTGCGAGTTCGTTGTACATGAAGACGCTAGCGAAGTCCCCGGTGAGGGCATAGTCTGAGGTGTAGAGGATTTCTCTAGTCTTCTCGATGCTGATGTCGATTGATCCCTCGAATTCAGCACGGTTCAATCCAATCAATAGATATCCACCTGCAATTGGCTCCACGCCTCCGAAGGAGGTCTCCCACCATAGTTGAGCGTTAATCGTCCCAGAGCCACCGACCAGAATCATCGGGAACTCGGCGGGAGTCCCGAGCATGCCTATCCAAGCTCCAGCCCAGTTGGCCAGACTCAGCAACTGGACTAGCCCGATGTTGTATGATATCATAGTCCCGAAGGAATCGGCCTGTGCACCTAGTAGGAACAGGGCCACCCCATCCAAGGGAATCCCGTTGAAGTCCACAGTGGTCAGCAGCCCCGCTCCCAGGCCGGTTTCGGGATCGATCCCGAACATCAGGTAATCTAGGACTTCGGGGCTTGCGATGTCGACACCGCTGACCTCGTCTAGGCGCTGCCTGAGGTCGTCGACGGTCGTCAGGTCGGCACCGCCGCCGTGCTCTAGGAACTCGGCGCCGGCCAAGGCATATACTGCCCAATCAATGTGAGTAAGCGTAGCAGCGTCAGCGCTGCTGTACCCGAGCAGCGCTGCTCGGGTCGCCGTGGTGGCCTCGCTCGGCTCACCCATCCCGGCAATCAGCATCGGTCCGATGTCACAGGTAAGGGCGATGCAGATGCCGGTCGACGGATCGGCCGCATCGAACATGATGCTCTGGGCAGCGACCGAGAAGTCTGGGCTCGCATCGCTCGCGCCACTTTGGGCGAGCCAGCCGTCGTAGGCCCCGTCGAGGACCGCCGCTGGAGCCATCGAATCAGCAACCTCCGCGGAGACGTTCATCGCAGCCTGAATCTGTGCGGACGCGCTCGAGACCGATTCCGCTATGTCCCCGGCAGCCCAGATGCTCGGTGCCTTGTTCTGCAGCTCATTCTCTATCATAGCATTGGCGAATCCGGCCTTGGCGAAGGTCTCGCCGTAGGTGATTCCCGTAGCGAGACCCGCTATCCTCTGGGTGTTCCACAGGATGTTCACGTTCGTGATCTCGGTATCGCCAGAGACAGAGGCCACCTCCGTCCCGTCCTCGTCCGTCCACATGCAGTTCTCGCACCACTCGAAACTGTCGTACTCCGAGTAGGTGACCGTACCGGCTGTCTCGTTGAATTCGAGTACCTCCCTTGTGGTCGTGACCTCGTAGATGAAGGGCCCCATCTTCTCGAAGGCTTGAGATGGATCATCGGAGGAAAGTGCTGTCTCGTCCGTTATCGAGTAAGCGAAGTAAACCCTTTCACCCGTTGAAACAGACCAGTTGCTAGGGTACGCATTTCCATCTTCGTCTTCCCAGTAGGCATCGAAGTCCGCCTGCTCGTCCATAGATTCGGTGACCTGTTCCTCCACCACCCCCTCGATGAGTCCGTCGACGAACCCCGTCACAGCGAGTCCTAAGTTCACTAGCAGGAGCAGAGCTCCGATTCCTATCGCAATTGTCGGTTTGTTGTCCACGGTTACACCCTTTAAGTGCACGAGTGGGCGCCCGACATTAAGCGTTGCACTCGTGAGAAGACCAATGTGCCCAAGGAGTGAGTCTCGCTGGATTTCGATAAGGTTCATGTCACCTTGCACATGGGGGGGCACAAGGACCCGTAGCTCAGTTGGTTAGAGCGCTCGGCTCATAACCGAGTGGTCATCGGTTCAAATCCGGTCGGGTCCACCAAGTCACTCTACCCTGATTTCGACTCATCCCGCGTCCGGCCCGGGCGAAGCCTCAAATACGTTCTAAGTGGGGCATTTTGCGATGAGCGCGTCCTTCAGAGTGCCTCTGATGATCATGGCCGTCTACTTCCTGAGCCTCTGGGGCGGGGTGGCGGCAGTTCAGGCCCAGACTTCACCGGACGTGTCGTTGACTTGCGATCAACCGCAGCCGATTGACGTCTATCCCGGTGCCACGCGGACTACCATAATCTACTGCACCCTGACCAACCCAACGACACTTTCTGAGAAGGTCGAGTTGACCTACCAGTCTGGAGTCATCGCGGTGGCAGGGCCCGGCTCAGCGACAGTCCCCCCCGGAGACACCTCCTTCCAGGTCTCGGCCCGAGCCGACCTGAGGATGCCTGAGGGCCAGCAGGTCGTCACCATAACAGGCACCGTCACTCAGTGGGGGGGCACCCCTGTGAGCGGCGTCTCCTCACCGACCGAGGCGAAGGTAATGACCGTCTTTAAGCAGTTCAGCCGACTCAGGGTAGGCTCGGAGCTGGCCTTCCTGCAGTTGCGCCCCAAGGTGGACTACACCCTGATTTTCGATGTCTACAACGACGGAAACGCTAGGGACAAGTTCAACGTGGAGATCCAGAACTACGACGAGTTGAACGACGAGGGCTTCCAGTTGAGCCTGCCCCTGGTCTCGCAGGAAATCGATTCGCTAGCACCACCTGAGAAGTTCCGAGTCCAGATGAGGACCCCGAAGAATCAGGGTTGGACTGACCAGTACTACTCGCTTCAGTTCAAGGCGACCTCCGAGTACTCGGTGCGCACGGAGGGGATTCCCAACTACCAGATCCAGGTCATGACCATCTACATCCGCGGGGTCTACCTCCCGGGATTCGAGTTGGTTGGTACGATGATGATGGCGGCCCTTGCTGGTGCTGCCGTCGGGAGGGGGGCCCGGGATGATGGTCCCCGAGTCGACCACGAGGGCAATGTCGAGCCCCTAGGCGCCCGGTTGTTCTAGCGAACCCGACAGCCTCGTGCAACCAGTAGGCAACGGATTGATAACTGCCAGTCGTGACGTTCTCTCGGAAACTGGGTGGTTTGGTGAGTAACGGAGGACTCCTCGAGAAGGCGATGTCGCAACAGCCGGAGCAGGAATACTCCGAAGTCATTGAAGCTGAGATTACCTCGCCCCCCATGTCCCCGGTGACTCCCTCGAATGGGCCTATAAACCCACTATTTGTTGGGATCGGACTTGGAGTTCTGGGCTTTTTACTATCTTGGATTTTTGCCTTGCCAAGCATACAGAGCGACTACGCCTTCGCCGGGCTGATTCCAGTAGCCATTCTGGGCGGGTCATTCTACGTAGTTTGGAATTCGATTGATCGAAAAATGGTGGGGGTGCTCGCCGTAGTTTACCTGCTGATGGCAACCAGTCCCTTCATTGCTAGCAGTGTGTCTACCTCTTCAATTACGATTGCCGAGAGTACCCTTTCGTCCGACTCGACAGAAATTACTCTGAAGGTCAGGCAATCCGGGGGCTTCATGTCTCCCTCAATTGATTCTGCCGATGTTTCGATATCATTTGACGGGAGCGAGGTTTGGTCTCAAACTACGAGCTTTGCCATAGACAGGGAGGATGGCTATGGCAAGTACGGACAGTATACTCTGACCGTGTCGGATTTCTATTTGGGAAACGCCGTTAGTGGCCAAGACTATGTTGTCACTGTAATAGCGGGGGGTTCTGAGGATAGCCACACGCTGGAATCATCCCTGCTGATTAGGACGGTTGATGATGCGCAAAACGAGGCCAATGGCTACATGGGAACCGGTGCTGACTGCGAAAGTAATACGGAGACTTGTGTAATAGGGATCATCCTAACATCATGGATTGGACATCAGGCGGTTGGGAATAACAAGCCAGGTGGGATGCCATTTGCCAACTACAATGTAACAGCCACATTGATGGAGGGCAGTGAAGTTGCAGTCCAGTACCCCCTCATAACGATTCAAAATGGCCGGGCATCGTGGGATGATTCCAATGGGGATTACGGTTCTGGATCCGCCATTGTGGGGGATTACGGGTCCGACTTGCCAATGGACGGTTCACTTTCTGCTCCGGAGTTCGAACGCATGTACATACCTACAGATGACTTCCAGTCAGCAGGCGAATACGGCTGTTACTCATTCGTTGTCGAAGTTTCTCAGTCCGCACCTTGGACCGCCCCCTCAGTTGTAACTGATACTACGTATTATGAGTATGACAAGACCGGTGACACAGAGTCTTGGGACTTGGTTAACAGCTGCTGAGTGATTAGTCGTTGATGCTCGAGAGAAACCTCTGCATCCGCTCGGTCTTCGGCTCGTCGATAATCGATGACGGACCCTCCTCGGCCACCACCCCTTCGTCCATGTAGACGACTCGGTCTGCAACGTCCCTTGCGAATCCTATCTCGTGAGTCACCACCACCATCGTCATCCCCTCGTCTGAGAGGCCTCGGATGGTCTCAAGGACCGAGCCGATGAGCTCGGGATCCAGGGCGCTGGTAGGCTCGTCGAACAGCATCACCTCTGGCCTCATCGCCAGTGCGCGGGCTATTGCGACCCTCTGCTTCTGGCCCCCTGAGAGGTTGCCGGGATAGGCATCAATCCTATCCATCATATCGACTCTGCTCAGCACCCCCTTGGCCACTTCGTTAGCCTCGTCCCTGCTCATGCCCCTGACGTGGATCAGACCCAGTGTGATATTGTCTATGACCTTGAGGTGGGCGAACAACTCGAACGACTGGAAGACCATGCCGATCCTCGACCTGACGTCGTTGATATTGGCTGCCGGGGTGTTGATCCGTTCCCCCTTGAGTCGGACGATTCCCTGGGTAGGCTCGATGAGTCGGTTGATACAACGCAGCACGGTGGATTTGCCACTACCGGAGGAGCCGATTATCGCTACAGACTCGCCCTCGCTAACCTCGAGCGAGATGCCACGGACTGCATGGACCCCACCGGCATAGGTCTTGTGCATTCCCTCCAGGCTAAGGACTACGTCCGGCATTCATGCACCCCCAGAGATTCCGAGCCCCGGTATCCTCGTTTTGTTCTCGAGGTACCTGAGCAGTAGTGCTAGCGTCCATGTGACGATGAAGTAGGAGATCATGACCATCCCCCATGTCCAGAATATCTGGAATGTCACGGCGATAATCAGCTTGCCCTGTCTAGTGAGTTCCGCATATCCTATCACCATGGCAAGAGACGAGTTCAGGACGAGATTCACCATCTCATTGCCCAGTGGGGGTATGCAGATTCGAATTGCCTGCGGCATGATCACGAGCCTCATGGTCTGCATGTAGTTCAGTCCGATGCTCCTGCCCGCCTCCATCTGCCCAGAGGGAATGGCCGCTATCGCTCCTCGAATGGTCTCGCACTGGTAGGCTCCAGAATTCAGCCCCAGTGCGAAGATCGCGCTGATATAGGCTCTGTCTGCGAGGATCCCATCCCTCAAGAAGTTGGAGATGAGGTTATCCGAGCCCCCAATCATCTCGAGCCCCGGCCCCTGAATCATCTTGCCCAGTTGCAGTCCGAAGTGGATGAACATGAACTGGACTATCAGGGGCGTGTTGCGGAAGAAGTCGGTGTACAGCGTCGCGATCACGTTCAGGGGTCTCGCACCCCAAGGATTCAGTGAGACTGTCCAGCCAAGATTCGACAGTCGCACTTCCTTGATGGAGAAGTCTCCGTTGCAGGAAATGAATAGCAGCCCCAAAAGCGTCAATGCCGCCCCAATCAGAATCGATGCAAAGGCACCGGGGTCGCCAACGGGCACGTAGATGTGCTCCCAACCATCCAGATTGAGGGCTCTGACGTCATCGATAATGGCGTAGAATGACCAGACCCCAACTGACAACATTACCAGTCCGATGAATTTGACCGCAGGGGTGTTGATTGGCCTCGTGGCAGAAATCTCAGTTGACTTGGCACGCAATGAATCCACATTCGCACCCAGATTTCCGAATGAAAGTACATTGGCCAATGTCGCAAGTGGAATGACCAACTGGTACCGATTGATCTGTGCGACATCTCTCAGGGTCGAGGGCGATGTCTTCAACATGGAGAGAATCACTCCAACGGAGAACCCCAAGGCTATCCCGAACAGTACGATCTTGATGGTGGCGAATAGGCCGTCGATCAGCATCCCCTTGGAGTAGTCGACGAACTGCCCAAAGTCGCCGAAGTCGATTACTTGGAATCCAACCGCCTCTTCCTCGCCCGAGTTATCAGTCCACAATATCGAGCCCCCCTGAGCGATGGCAACCCCATTGAAACCGTCAATCATCGCCACGCCGTTGAAATTGGTATCGTTCGAGATCGGGATCATCTGCTTGCTTACGATATTCCCACCGTCCTTGCTCAGAGACAGATACCCATTGGGCCCCGTGAAGATGATCTTGTAGGTCGATAGCACCTCCATGGAGTTCAACTCCACTCCCAGAGAGGTGCTTCTACCGTGCGATTCGATCTCGACCAGGCTCCAGACGAAGCCCACTGCTACGCTACCCTCCCTGGAGGACCTCAGGATGTGCCCCTCGTCTGTAATGGCATAGGCGCGAATGGTGCTGAAGTAGTCGATTGATATTATGCTATCCGAACTCACCTGGCTTGGCGCATCCCTGTAGTCCCACACCACGCCCCCGTCCGTGGATGCGAGGATCGTCCCGCCATCCCCTGAGATGAGGCCATTGTTTGAATCCAGGAAGGAGACACTGAGCAAATCGTCCCCCACTCCGATGGAACGGTCATGCCATGCGTCGCCATCGTACTGCCAGATCGCACCAGCAGGACCTACTGCCACCAGCGACACGTTGCTAGTCAGAGCGATGCCCGAGACTCCCGTCTTCGTTGGGATGGAGACGTCTTCCCATACTCCTCCGCCCTCATTCATCAGCAGGACGGTCCCGTCGCCCCCAGCCACTGCAAGGGCTCCGAAGGCAGAGTCGGAGGTGATCAGGTCCGAGCTGGTCGGTGAGTCGAAGGACTGCCAGGTCAGCCCACCATCGCCGCTGCTCAGTATCGTCCCGCTTGAGCCGAAGGCCCAGAACGCCTCGGCGTGAACCTCGGCGGTTAGGAGGTCTGACTCCGTTCCGCTTTCGATTTCGTCCCACCCGCTAATGTACGACTGTGCAGTCGCTCCTCCAGTAGCTAGAATGAGTGCGAGAAGGGTCAGGGATACGCCCCATTCGACGCGCTTGGGGACAGAACGATGCCGTTTCAGAGAGGTTCCTGTCAACATTGCCCTCCGATAGTCGTTGCGTCCGGAGGATATAGTCTAGCCGACATCCGTCAGCTATTGAAATCCGCTAATTAACTATCGGTAATGTTCATCGTGGAGGTCTCGCCGATGTGCAATATGGCTGACATGCTCTACCACGGCAAGGTCAAGCAGGTCTGGAGCACCGAAGACCCAGATATCATCGAATTC
>CESR01169753.1_pt1 | contig 15583 bp, 10 predicted proteins | sample 356351 | NCBI WGS metagenome assembly CESR01 (sample SAMEA2622149, study PRJEB7988) | marine metagenome | isolation source: saline water (ENVO:00002010), including | reverse complement strand
CAGGAGTCGCTTCCTGCCACTTCTGCCGCATCCACTCCCACGCACGGACGAAAAACCAGAATGCCCGCGGGAAACGCACTGCAGCCCGCGCTAGCCACTCTACGGTCTTGGTCTTGAAGCTCATTGTCAGATCTTGCCTCCCCAGGAAGCGCTGCGCGCCGACTCTGCCCAACCGCCAAAGGGCAAGCAAACGCTGCGTGTCGAACTTCCACTGGCCCGGCACACGGAGTAACGTTGCCGCCTGTGAACACTTCCAGCTCGATGCTTCCTGAGCTAGGGGTTTATCGACGTGAGCGTACTACTAATTTCCACCTACGAGATGGGGCGCCAGCCATTTGGGCTCGCCTCTCCCGCTGCGTTTCTTGAAAAAGCGGGTTTTGATGTGGTCTGCCTAGATCTCTCTATACAAAGGCTTGACCGTGATGCCGTCGAGCGTGCTGCTCTTGTCGCTTTCTACCTGCCGATGCACACAGCGGCGCAGATCGCTCTAAACGTGCTTGACAAAGTCATGGTGTGGAACCCGGATGCTCACGTCTGCTCCTACGGCCTTTACGCCCCAGCAAGCGCTAAGGTCATGCAACAACACGGCGCATGCACGATCCTCGGTGGTGAATTTGAGGAGGGGCTGGTGAGACTGGCGCAGCGTATCTGCTCCCCAGTACAAGCTAGCCCCAACAACGCAGACCAAACTTCAGAATGCCAGCCCGAAAACAACATTGAGGGAAAGAGGCAAGTCGAACCGACGATCTCGCTGAAACGCCAACAATTCCAGACACCGCGCCGTAATAATTTGCCGGCACTGACAGAGTACGCCCACCTCACCACCTCCAATGGCACGCGTCGAACCGTCGGATACACCGAGACAACTCGCGGCTGCAAGCACCTATGCCGCCATTGCCCAGTTGTCCCAATCTACGGCGGTCAGTTTCGCATCATCCAACCCGAAGTTGTACTTGCCGACATCGAGCAGCAGGTCGTTGCTGGTGCAGAGCACATTACTTTTGGAGACCCCGATTTTCTCAATGGTCCTAAGCACGCGGTCAAGATCGTTACAAGCTTGCACAAGCGATACTCGCATCTGACCTATGACGTGACTGTAAAGGTCGAGCACCTGCTCGCTTATCCTGCCCTGTTGTCGACGCTGCGTGAGACCGGATGTGTGTTCGTGACCAGTGCTATCGAATCGGTCGACAACCGTGTTTTGGAGATCCTCGACAAGGGCCATACACGGGACGATTTCTTTGAAGTTGTGCGGTTGTTCCGGGAAGAAGGTCTGGCTCTACAACCAACGTTCGTCGCCTTTACCCCGTGGACCACACTCGATAGCTATGCTGACCTACTTTCCACGCTCATCGAGTTGAACATGATCAATAACGTGCCGTCGATCCAGTTAGCGATCCGGTTGTTGATTCCGGCTGGCTCGTGTTTGTTGGAGGTACCCGAGGTGAACCGCCTAATCGGTGAATTCGAACCTCGATCGCTCGGTTATCCATGGCGTCATAGTGATTCGCGCGTCGATGAGTTGCAGAGGGAGATTCAAACCACGATTGAGCACGCTGGTAACAGTACGGACCGGCCAGGAATTTTCGCGCGGATTTGTGAGCGCTTGGGTCCAAGGCTCGAACAACCTATTGCCTTGCCAGAAGTACCCAATATAAAACCATGGGCCACAATCCCCTATCTCAGCGAACCCTGGTACTGCTGAGCAGAACCTACCCAGGAGCAGTTAGCTCCTTTCTGACAGGTCACGGTCCTGGCGACGGGTGCAAATCGATGCGGTACTCTGCTGGGACGATCCCAACATACACGTGACCCTACCGCGGTCGACTCGGAGGAAAATCGATGCCACCACGAACTTCTGAAACCTCACTTCATCGCGTCCATCAACGTGCATGCACTGCGCCTGCCATCATGCTGCTCGTCGCTTTGCTGGCAAGTTCAATCGCTTTCGCGGTTCCCCAGGCAGAGATCCCGGCACCAGAAGAGTTCTTTGGTTTCCCGATCGGTACAGATGAGAAGCTCGCCCGCTGGGACAAGATCCTGGAGTACTTCGATCTGCTTGCCGAGACTTCTGGCCGCGTGCGCGTTGACGAATACGGCCCCACAACTCTCGACAACCGCTTCGTCTCGGTGGTCGTGACTGCGCCTGAAAACTTCGCTGACATTGACCGCTACGTAGACATAGGTCGCCAACTCGCCGACGGCCGCAGCCTTTCACAGCAACAGGCACGGGCGTTGGCTCAGGAAGGCAAAGTCACTGTCGTCCTGAACCACAACATTCACAGTTCCGAGATCGGCTCGTCGCAGACCAGCGTGCAACTGATCTACGAGATGGCAACGTCAAACACCCCGCTAATGGACGAGATTCTTGACAACGTAATCATGGTGCTGGTGCCGTCGTCGAATCCCGACGGCCAGATCATGGTTACCGACTGGTACAACCAAAACCTCGGCACTGACTTCGAAGAAGCACCGATGCCATACCTGTACCACCACTATGCTGGCCACGACAACAATCGCGACTTCTTCATGGGCAATCTCGTCGAGACCCGCTATATGTTTAAACTCATGTTTGACGACTGGGCCCCTCAGGTTTACCTCGACCAGCACCAGATGGGATCCGGCGGGGCGCGCATGTTCGTGCCGCCGTTCCCCGACCCCCAGAGTCCTGACATCCCACCGTTGCTGTTCCAAGAGATTCGCCTAGTCGGCGGCCAGATCGTCACCGACCTCCAGGCGGAAGGCAAGAAGGGCATCCTCACCGGCGAGCAGTTCCGCATCTATGGTCAGGAGGGAGCACTGAACTGGCGCTTTCACAACGTCGTCGGCCTGCTTACTGAGACGGCGAGCGCCCGCATCGCCTCGCCAGTCACGCCAAACAGCGGCGGCCGGGCTGGTCGCGGTGGGCGCGGTGGTGGGAGCCGCGGTGGTGGGAGTCGAGGCGGCCGGGGCGGCAGTTCCGAATTTTCTGTCGCCATGGTCGATCCTTGGCGCGGCGGTACGTGGACGCTTGGAGACATCGTTGACTACCAGATGATTGCGGCACGCGGCGTGTTGAAGCAGACAGCGCGTAATCGAGAGGATTTTCTCTACAACCAATGGCTGATGGCTCAGGAAACGCTGAAGCGAGCGGAAGTCGAAGGACCCTACGCCTGGGTGATTCCCATCGATCAGTCCGATCCAAACACCGCCGCCGATCTGGTACAGCGACTAATCAACCAGGGCATCGAAGTCTACCAAGCAGGCGAATCTTTCGAGGCGATCGTCTCTACAGATCCGCTTCCTCTGCCGGGATTCGTCCCTCCTGACCCCGTCGAAGAGGCAGCAGCTGAAGAAGGCGAAAGCGAAGAAATCGAAGAGGAAGAAATCGAAGAGGCTGAAGAAGGCGAAAGCGAAGAAGAGCCCGAAATGGAACCCGAGCCGGTCACCTACGCCGCAGGCTCGTTCATCATTCCTGGGGCCCAGCGAGGCCGTCCTGCCTTGATCGACCTGCTGGAGCCGCGTGCTCCCGAGATCAAGTACCAGTATCGTGACGGCCCAGTTCAGCGACGCTACGATTCCACCGGCTACACCATGTCGATGCAAATGGGAGTCGACGTTGTCCGCGTTGATACTCAGTTCGACGTCACTACCACAACAATCAGCACCGCAGTGGCACCGATGCCGGAGGTCCCTAGCCAAGCACGTAGCGGTTATGCTCTCGATCCGCGAATCAACGAAAGCTACGTTGTCGTCAACCAACTGCTTGCCGAAGGCGTCGAAGTCTATCGAAGCTCAGGACCGCTAACTATCGAAGCCGGTGAGCTACCAGCCGGTACTTTCATGATTTCAAGGCGAACGCCTGAGATCGCCGATCGGATGCAACAGATTGCGTCAGAGATGCGTGTGCCCGTGTTCACTGACCCAGAAGGCACCGGAAACAGCATACCGGGGGAAATCTTCAGTGCCCGCATCGGCTTATACAAGCCCTGGCAGGCATCGATGGACGAGGGCTGGACGCGCTTGACACTCGAGAACCATGGATTTTCTTTCGAGAATATAGACAATGCGCGTATTCGCGAGGGCGACCTCGGTGCCGACTTTGACGTGCTGATCATCCCACAGGGCGTCCAACCTCGGACCTTGATCAACGGGATTTCCGAGGAGCGCATAATGGAGCCCTACGCCGGCGGCGTCGGTGACGAAGGGATCGAGACGATTATCGAGTTTGTCGAAGAAGGCGGCACGCTGTTGACCTTTGAACGCTCGGACCAAATCGTTTTCGAACACTTTAATGTGCCGGTCAAGGACGCCTTGCAGGGCCTTCAGCAACCCGAGTTTTATCTGCCGCCGGCGGTCTTGAAGCTCGATGTTAACAACGAGCACCCGATCGGTTATGGAATGAAAGAAAAAGCCTTTGCCTTTTTCGGTGGTGGCCGAGCCTACGAGCCAGACGGTTGGGACGCGGCGGCCGGCAATATGCGAGTCGTCGCCACCTGGCCGTCTGAGGGCCGTGTGCTCGCATCCGGGGAGATGCTCGGCGATGAGTTCCTAGCCGGCCGCGGCGCTGTCATCGAGGTTGACTACGACGACGGCAAAATCGTGATGTATGGCTTCCGCGTGCAGCACCGGGCACAGACGCAGGGCACGTTCAAGTTGTTCTTCAACGCTCTGTATATGACCCAGTAGAATTCGCGTTTGTTATCGCATCAGTGGCTGTTGATCCATGTAGGATAGCGTCCGCCAAAGCCACTCAAACGGTCCAAACCGAAAGCGTTTTAGCCACCAAGCCGAAAACGGAATCTGAAACGCCCAGATGCCGCACACAATCAAAATCTGTCCGACCCGACTGACCTGCCCAAAGTAGCCAAGCCCATGGCCGTAGAAGATCGTCGTGGCAATGATGGTGTGCAACAGATAGTTGGTCAGAGCCATGCGCCCAACGTTGGCCAGCGCCGAAGTTACCTTGGTCAACAGGCCATACTTGCAGATCAGCATGATGACGCTCGCATACCCGAGGCTTACGAGCAGGCTGGCGAAGTAGTTGTACACCTGGCTGAAGAAGAAGCGTTCCATATTCCATCCGGAGGCGAAGTTCTGGTGCACGCTGTACACAAGGATGGGCAAACCGAGAAACGAGATCCCGATGCACCGCTTGTAGATCCGATTAGATAGTTCGGCGCTGAAGAAACCGATCTTGAACAGCGCCATGCCGACAATCATGAGGCCACTGGCACGCCAGAAGGCCCAATAAATGAACCCCTCCGTGTGCGTCCCGACAGCGGCCTTCACCCGGCTGCGCCCCTGATCGGACCAGCCACCCTGATAGTTAGCAACCTCCTCGGCAATTTGTTCCAGCGTTGGCTGCCAACCAACCATCATTTGCTCAACGTCCTCTTGGAGCCACCATGGTACCGACAGCCCAGCTGTCATCATTAGTATCGGCGAGACCATCAGGACGATCGCCCCGATTATGATCAGTGCCTTGGGCGAACGACGCTTGAGCCAGAACACCCACAGGGCACAGAGGCTGTAGACAAACAGGATGTCGCCCGCCCACACCCCGTAGGCGTGAACAAGGCCGAACACCATGAGCCAGAAGGTGCGCCGGTAGTGAAGCCCCGTCGCCCGACGAGTCTTTGCTTCGGCGCGTCGCCACATCAGCACGATGCCGGCACCAAACAGCGTCGAGAACAGGGCCATGAACTTTTGATCGAATAACAGGTGGCTAACGTACCAGACCCAGTAGTTAGCACCGGTGAGATCGCCATAGACAGTCGGGTTCATGTACGCCGCACCGACCATCGAGAATGCCTGGATGTTCATCACCAGGATGCCGAGCAAGGCGAAACCGCGCAGCACGTCGAGCGAATTGATGCGCTCGGTCTGGTCGACCGGGATGAGGCTCGGTGCCTCAGGATGGGTGGTCATTGCGAGCCAAACTACTCCATCGGCACTTTTTTCGATACCAACTGCGGATGACGAAAGATTGACGCCAGACCCAGCAAACCGAACAGCGTCATGGTCCCAGGAGACAGGACTGGCGTCGCCCCTTTGAGAGATTCCCAGAACAGCTCGAACCCAGTGCGGGACGGGTACATCTCCAGCTCAAATTCAGCGTTGCCGGTGTAATGCTGATAAATGCCAACGATCCCTGCGATGACATATAAAACCATTAAAATTTGCAGAGTACGCAGGCTCGCTGCTCCTGGCCGGGCCATTGACCAGGCGACGACCAACAGACCAACCACCAGTAGATACATCGGCACTAGCTGCCACCAGTCTTCGTTGTGCTCTATTAGATAGAGATCGGCCAGCACTCCGAGCATGCCGAGAAGAAGGATGGCAAGGATCAGGCGGCGCAACATTCCACTTGAAAAATGCTCCGCCAGGTTAGCTTTCGATATCAACTACTGCCCGACATAAACGTAGCGGGCAAGCCGTGCGACCTCATCATCGTCGACGTACTTGCCAATCTCACGCTCGAACTGCGCCATGTTGACGTAAGGCCGATACTCCTCGAACTCGTGCACCATACGGCTGCCGACACCTGGAATGGTGAGGAAGTCCTCGCCAGACGACGTGTTTAGATCCATCGGTACGAAGACGTACTGCTCAAGTCGTGCAACCTCGTCGTCATCGACGTATTTACCAATTTCTCGCCGAAAACGGACAATGCCCCCTTCCCAGGGGCGGTACTCATCGAACTCGTGCGCCATACGCCTGCCGACACCTGGCACCAACATCATCTCTTCTTCGGTGGCGGTGTTGAGGTTAATCGGGACAAATAACTTTACTCGGACTTCGGCGCGTTGTTGGTCGGACAATGAAGTAGCACGCAACGTCGCGTCGAAAGCCGTGGCGACCAAGTATGGCCGTCCGGAAATAATGGCTTGCACTATGGTTGCATCGATATGCGGAACCGTCTGCAACTCGTCTCCACTGGCCAAGTTTGCGTTCAGCACAGTGTTGTTCGTACCCACTTGGGCTGCCGCAAGCACTGAGGCAGCCATGAAGACAAGGGGTAAAGAAATAACTGGTGTGCCGACAATCTGAATTCTTCGCACTATTGGTGTTCCTTTAATCTAATTGAGACTGAGACTCAATAACTATATTGCCCCAAAGCTATTCCGGACGCAAACCTATTGCTTTTAGATGCCGCCAAGAAGATTGGCGTACCCAAACAGTGCTGGTGTGCCACCTGTATGGATAAACAGGACGGTGGCGTGAGACCTCAAGTCACCCCGACGCACGAGACCAACAAGGCCCGCAAAAGCCTTGCCAGAATACACCGGGTCCAAGAGAAGACCTTCACGCTGTGCCGCGATCCTTATCGCTTCCAACGTGTCCTCGGAGGGATGCCCATAGCCTGGTGCCAACCAGTCGTCATGTACGACGACGTCAGTCTTATCCACCAAGTCAGCCACACCAAGGAGCTCCTCTCCAGTGGTGCGCGCGGTGCGGAGAATTCGCTCCGCCTGTCTCTTAGCATCGCGACGCACCGAGATACCGTAGACTGGCACCTCAGATCCGGCGGCGCGCAATCCAACCAGTAATCCCGCGTGGGTTGCGCCACTGCCACTAGGAACGACGATGCCGTCGAAATCGGCACCAAGAATGGCTGCCTGCTCAAGAATCTCCCTGGCAGCCTCAACGTATCCAAGGGCACCAAGTGGCCGGTGCCCCTCGGATAGGTAAATAACGTAGGGGCTCCTTCCCTGGCCACGCAGACGCTCGGCTATTGCATCAAGCTCGGCATCGGCGCCGGTCTCGTCCTCCCCCTCGGGGTAACTATGCAATCGGGCGCCAAAGAGTTGATCCAAAAGAACGTTCCCGGAACGCCGATACATCTCATCCATGCCTTTGACACGCTCTTCAAGCTGAATTTCGCATCCCATGCCAAGCTTGGCAGCCGCAGCGGCAGTGGCTCGGACGTAGTTCGATTGCACGGCACCGGTAATCAGCACGGTGTCGGCACCCTGGGCCAGCGCGTCTCCAAAGTAGAACTCCAGCTGCCGCGCCTTGTTGCCACCCATCCCCAAACCTGTGCAATCGTCGCGCTTGACCCACACATCCGGACCACCCAGATCATCGCTAATGTTCGGCATCGGCTCAAGAGCCGTTGGCCGGTGCGCTAGTGTGGCGCGCTCGAATTCGACAAGGGATCTCATTTTGAATTCATAAACCGGTTACCCACAGACACGAAGCCCCGTCCTAAAAGCGAACGGGGCTCACGATGCTGATTCGGTGCCCGTTTACCTGGCGTCGTCGCGCAACTTAGCAATGAACAAACCTGAACGGCCAGATGTGAAAATCACGACGCGCGACTCGAAGAAAGGATAGTTGCTCCACGAACTCGCACCGGACATTCCCTCAGGACTAGTATCGAAATAACCAATTTCCTTGGGATCCTCCGGGGTCGATACATCGAAGATGCGCAAACCGGCATCGTAATTGCTCTGATACATGAGATCGTCGACCACGTAGAGGTTATGGTCAGTCGACGTAACATCAGCGATGTACTCGCCAGCCAACACCGGATCATCAAGCTCGCGCACATCCCACACCAGTGTGCGTGTACCTTCCACCAGCCCTTGCGGCTCGTCCCCCTCATCGTTCATGTAAAAGTATTCGTGATCCTCGGTCAGCCAGCCCTGATGGGTGTAGGCAACGTTTGGATACGTCGACATGCCGATCGCCACGGGGTTTCGCTTATCGGTAACGTCTGCGATCGACAGCGCCGTCTCGTTGGAACCGAAGCAGATCTCATGCCCCGTGTAGCGGGTATCAGGACCGTTGTAGATGACGCACTGCGCGTCGTGCGAATAACCGGTACCCCGTCGGCCCGTGGTGACGTCGGCGAAACAGCCGGCAAAGGCCGGTTGCTGTGGATCCTCAATGTTGACCATGTGCAACCCGCCGCCGCAGGTCTCGCCGCCACCGCTAGCACCGACAACAAACGCAAATGCTGAGTCTTCGTTAATTACAATGTTGTGGGCGCTGTCGATCAACCCATAGTGGGCATCCTCGTCGAAAACGATCGCCTCTCCAGCGAACTCACGTAACCGGGTCAGATCGAACACCTGCACACCATGCTCGCCAGCACCATCGGAGACAATGTAGGCATGGTCGGCACGCACCTTGACATCGCGCCAGGTGGCTGGGCGCGCGCCCTCGTGCATGTCCAGTGTTCCGACGAAGACCGGATTATAAGGGTCGGTGACATCGACGAACGACATCTTTTCGGTCATGCACACAAGTGCATAGTCTCTGCCGGTCTCCGGGTCGGTCCAGCCCCAGATGTCGTTGGTGGTCATCCCACGGCCACCACCCATATCCCGCATCGGTAAGAACGAGAGGATATCGACGCCCTTGCATGGGTAGCGGTCGATCATTCCATCCGTGCATTCCATCAACTCGCCAGTTAGTGCAGGCAAGCCCTTCCTCTCGCTCAACACCTTAGTATGGTTCCAGCCGTTGTAGCCACGCGTCATGATCATCGCAGTCCCGGAACCGCGGTCGGCACCTGGCATGCCAGCAACCATCACATCACCATTGAATGCTAGCGTGCTGGCAAACTGCGCTCGGCCGCTTAGGCTCCCTGGACCCACTTTAGATACGCCGCCAACGTTGATCTGGCCATTTCCTGTGTCGTGGCTATCGAAACGGTAAATCGCTCCGCCCCCACCAGATCCTGGGGCACCGATAAAGATCTCATTGCCAGCCGCCACGATAGACGATCCGAAGCCTACACCCGAGGTGGCATCAAAAGGCTGCAGACTCAGGCTACTGTTCCACTGTTCCGACTCTTCATCGAACAAATACACGGCCACCGATCCAACACCCCCGTTGGCTCCGGAAGAGCCGATCAGCGCTGAACCAGCGTACATCGTGATCGCGCCCCCGAACCCGGCGCCTGCAGTGCCCTCCTCAGGAAACTTGGCGACACGTTCGAATGAGTCGCCGTCACGACGAAACCCGTAGACGACCCCCGCGCCCCGGTTGGTACCGGGGGCACCGATCAGGACATAGCCACCCTCAGCAGCGATCGCGCTTCCGAAGCGCGGGCCAACGGGACCACGACGGCGCCGTGGCTGCGGTTCCTCATCCTCGGGCGCCGCTTCCGGCACATCACCTTCCAAGCGACCAATTTCACCCCAGCTACTGCCCTGTCGCTCGAAGACATAGGTTGCACCCTGATTCGAGTTCGCTCCGCTCGCCCCGACATAGAGAGTGTCATCAACCAGTACCAATGAGCTACCAAAGCTCTCACCCGTGTTACTGGCGGCGGCGACGATTGTTCCCGCTTCGACCCAGGACCGCCCATCGCGATTGAATATGTAGACGACGCCCTGACCAGCCCTGACAGCGCTGACCAAAAGTTCGTCACCGTTGGCAACCACAGCGGTACCGAAGCCATCACCGTCAGTGGCATCGTCGGCGGTCAGCGCCATGACTTCGACCCAGGTCCCATTCTGGTTCCGGTAGATATAGACAAAGCCAGAGGGAACGTTGTTACCTGGTTCTCCAATGAAAACTTCGTTGCCACTAACCGCGACGGAACGACTAAAGCCAGTCTGAGCCTCGGCCAACGGCACAAAGAACACGATGACAAGCAGCGATACGATCGCAATGGTAAGTCTCTTCAAGGCGCACCTCATTGTACTGGGAAAATGGATCCCAGAGCGTACCGGTAAAAAGTTTCCAGAGCAACAGATTTACAGTCTGGTACCTAGTCACCGAGTTCGAGGAGACCAACGAAGCTGGCTCCGTGTGTGATGTACTAACTAGATGATCACCGGCGCTTGAAGCGAATGTTGGTCACCCGGCCAGCGTTGACCGTAAAAGCGCTTGCCATCTCGGCAGCATCGTGCTCGAAAGTAAGGTTCAAGGAGCCGGCACGAGCCTGGCCGTCTTCCAACTTTCGGAGAAGAAGCGGTGGTGTGTTGCGCAAACGAAGCCATAACTGACCATTTTCGACAGCCAGTTCGTAACTAACATCAAGTTCATCGCTGTAGAAGGTCCCAACAAGCCCAACGATCTCATCATTGTCAAAGGGCTCAGAAGCTGTCGAAGAGTTACTACGCCGCATGGTTGTGCTGCTCGGTACTGCTCGGGCTAGCTGGTCTCCGAGATACACATCGGCAACTTGCTGCGCAAGAAGCATCGGATTGATGGAACCGAGATTACAGGTCGTAATCACAGAAAAACGCTGCTCAGGAAACTGCAGGTAGGCAGCCTTAAACCCCATCATCGAACCACCATGACTAACCGTCTTGCTGCCACGATACTCATCTACGGTCAGCCCAAAGGCATAAGTAATTTCCGAACCATCGTTGAGGACGCCGCGTGTATGGATCAGGTCAAGAAAAGGTTTGGCACCAACATCACCACTGTAAAAATTGCGATCCCACAGCAGCAGGTCCCTAACGGTGGTGTACAGACCACCCGCTCCGACCTTGTCAAAGTTGCCTAGGTAACTAACTTGAAACTCTCGGTGCCCAGTGGCGATGTAATTATCGAAGTCAACATCGGAATCCTGATAGCTGATCGCTCGGCGATCTACGATGTGGCTCGGTCGATCATGAAAGTGTGTGTCCTCCATGCCGAGAGGCGCAAAGATCCTTTCTTCGGCAAATTCGCGAAGTGTCTTGCCGGAAGCACGCTCAACAAGTTGCGCGAGTAAGAAATATCCGGAATTGCTGTACAGATATTCGCTGCCCGGCTCGAAGTTAGTTTCTCGCTGTGCCGCGATTAGTTCGATCGCTTGCTCGTCAGTGAAAACATCCTCAAGGCGAATCCCTGCCAAAGACATTAGTGTATAGATGTCGCGCAAACCGCTGGTGTGGTGCACAAGGTGACGTACGGTGATCGGCCGCACGTACTTGGGAATTTCCGGGAAATATTCCCGTATATTCTCATCAAGATCGACGGCTCCTTCTTCAGCAAGCAACGCAATTACGGCGGCAGTGAACTGCTTCGAAACCGAGCCAACGTAGAAGACTGTGTCGGTGGCACTTGGGATGCCCCAGTCAAGATTCGCGAATCCGTAGCCACGCTCATAGATGAATTCGCCGTCTTCAACGACGCCAAGGGCGCATCCGGGAGAACCAGTCTCATCCCATGGGGCAAAAATCGCGTCGACAGCGGGAATGGTCGTGTCGGTTCGCTGCGCGCGGGCCGGCCCCTCGAGAGCAAAGATCGCGAACATCAAGGAAGTTGCGAGAGCAAAGCGCATAATCGGTTCCTCCTAACGAACACGACCATAGTCAAACGACTGGCGCAATTGCCTTTCCATGTTCGGCGGCACCAAGAAAAGATCACTAGGGTAACGACGGTATTGGGTCATCGCGGTGAGAATTTGGATAGCGTCGTTCTCATCAATAGCCAGGCCAGCGAGATACTGCAAGCGGAGGCTCCGGTCGCGATTGATCTGAGCGTCCATGAGCCATGGCCTGAGGTCGCTCCCCTGCCCGACGTACGAAGTCAATAGGTCAGAGCCCGAATAGAAATCGACATCCGCAAGTGACTGCCGTACGCGGAGGTTGCGGGAAAGGTGTTGCTCAAGCGCTAATAGGTCAAGCTTCATTTCCCCGACCCAGCCAACCATCACGACGTCGTAACCGTTGCCGAAGATATCACTGTTCCATACCGTCCCGTTGGGGAACGCTTCCAAGAAGGTAGCCAAGCTGCTTTTGACAGCTTCCTCGCTTGTCTCATACAGCGGCAGCCATTGAGCAACCACCCCGCCGGGGTTAAGCCGCTGCTTTACGAGCTCGTAATACTCCGCCGAGTAGAGGGCAGCAGAACCACTGACCCACGGGTGAATCGGGTCTGAAGTAATGACATCGAAGGTTTCATCAGTGGTAGCAATAAAGTGGCGCGCGTCGTCAAAGATCAACTCGGTACGGGGGTCCTCGATGATGTCGTAGTTCTCTGGGCCGAGCCAGGCTGCGGCCGCCTGGGGCACTAGCGGTTCGATCTCGCACACAACGATGCGTTCGACCTCATCGTGCACGACGAACGACCCGGCGGTAACCCCAGCACCGAAACCAACCACCAATACCGACTTCGGCCCACCCTGAAACATCGCCGGCAGGTGACCCAACATCCGCTGCACGCGCATGTCGACGCGTCGAGTTGAAGCCACCACCTTGCCACCAACGTGGAAGCTACGAACGTTGTCCTCTGGCCAGTCGGAGACCGCTACTGACGTATTCATTCCTTCGCCGACATAATGGTAGGCGGTAACCGCATCCCAATCCTCAACGAAACGTCCGTAGGCAACCAGCCCGTCTGGCACCGGAGTCACCAACCCGACCAACATGAACGTCAGCGCCAGAACCACCGTTGTAGACCCTGCGAGGCGGGCAATCCCCACCCAACCGCCAGCCCGCGCAAGCATAGACCGGTAATCACTTTCGCTAGTGGTTTCCGTGGGTTGCAACTCAACGGCCCCAGAAGCCGTCAGACGATCGGAAACGAACATCGACGCAGCAGCCAAGCCAGCAAGTAGCGTCAACTTTTGCTGCGACTGGTGAGTGCCAAGTGCTGGAATCATATACATACTAAACATTGCTGAACCTAGGATCGCCCCAGCCGTGTTGGCAGCGTAAACACGACCAACCAAGTCGCCGGGGTCCTGTTCCGGCCGAGCGATCGCCGCTAGCGCCAGCGGAAAGCTCGCCCCCCATAAGCAGGTAGCAACCAGCATTGCGACCGTAGCTCTCATCAAATCGTGACCGTAGCGGAGCGTAATGTCATCGTAGAACTCCGGGTTCAGATACCAAAACGGGAGTTCTTTTGAAATCATGAAGGCCCCGGCCGGAATCGCGAACACCAATAGCAGTTGCGTCCAGCCCAGGGCCATGCCTGGTCGTCGTACCTGTTGAGCAAGAAACGAACCAACGGCACTACCAATCCCCAACCCAATCAAGAAGACCGCCAGGATGATTGAAAAGGTATATACGGTGCCGCCGAACAGCAGTGAGATCAGGCGTGTCCAAACCACTTGAGTACCGAGTGAAGTAAACCCTGACAGTCCAATAACTACGTACACCCAGGGGTTCGGGGCCTTAGTGGAGATGAGAGCCTTGGCCTTGGGCAAAACAAACGGCACACCCCTGACGATGAGCCAAAAAGCAACCATGGCAATCACAATATTGATCGCCGCGGCGACCAGGGTCGCGATTACCATGTCATAGACCCTTAGCAGATAGAACCCGGCGAACAGGCACCCGGCTACCGCGCCACCGATGTTGGCAGTGTACAAGAAGCCAACGCGCGAGATCCCTACCCGGGTCATCTCCATGTAACGTGAGATAGCCGGCAAGGTCGCGCCCATTAGAATCGTTGGCGGAAGCAAGCAAAGCAGACAGATGATGGAGCGCAATAGCACTCCAGCGAACCCGTAGCCAACAATGCCAGAATAAATATGGCCCACCAAAGGTAAAAACAGCAACAAGGCGATACCCATCAAGCCTATGCCGATCTCAAGCACTGCGTAGACCTTTAGCGGATGGTGACGCATCGAAACGTATTTAGAGAACGCTAGGCTGCCGAGAAACAGACCTCCCATATAACTAATCAACAGGATACCGAGCGAGATTGCCGAAGCACCTATTACCTGGCGCAACAGCTGAAACCAAACGATTTCGTAGATCAAGGCGGCGCAACCGCTGCCAACAAACATCAACAGGAGGACAGGCATATAGCGACCGCCGACGTCCACCTTAATGCCACCAGGCCGTTCCATCTAAATAAGGCTCCTGTGGGAAATCGAGCAGGATTCTTTTGAATCCTTCAGAGGCAAGATTCGCAAGAGCGTACGTTAACGTCTCTCTTCACGAAACCTCAGGTCCTTCCTTTGGTTGCCTCATAAACAGACTCAAGACCAACCGGTTGCGCGCGACTAACCAATAGAGTGCCTCTGAAACCAGACGGAAACCCGACATCTTTCCGTAGGCCCAATTTACCCAATCCCAGCCCCGAACATCTTTCAAGGTGTGGCACACAACAGCAGCCCCAGAAAGCACTTCCCCTCCTGCCAAAACTAGATGCACCGCAGCCTCAGCTGATTCTCGTGAGATCTGAGGGAAGCGATCGAGTGCTTCTTGATACGGTACGTATTCAACGGCGGTTCCGGTCAAACCCTGCCAGTGGCATACCCAGCGCTTACAAAAGTCGCAATCACGGTCATAGAGCATCACCGGCACCACTGTAGTTGAAATCACCATGAAGAGGCTATCGCACCATCGTTTGCATAGTCCGAAATCGTCTTGAGATATTAATTCTCCTTGCCGACTGCAGTCCAGATACGGATACTTCTCTAGCAACTACAGCAATTTGACTATAAAGGAAGAACCGATGAACAACCCATTCACTCACATCACGACCTGGATTGTTGCTGGGCTCATCGCCACGGCATTGTTCACCGGCGCAGGCATCCCAGCCCTTGAAAGCAAAGTAGAGGCAAGTCAACAAGTGACTAAGTATGTTCGCTATAGCTACGAAGGCAATACATCCTACGGTGTTCTTGAGGGCACTACTGTATACGAACTCGATGGCGACATTTTTGCTTCACCATCGCGCAGCGGTCGCAGTA
>CESR01169779.1_pt1 | contig 15593 bp, 20 predicted proteins | sample 356351 | NCBI WGS metagenome assembly CESR01 (sample SAMEA2622149, study PRJEB7988) | marine metagenome | isolation source: saline water (ENVO:00002010), including | reverse complement strand
CCAGCTATAGTTGTAATTGGAATCAAAAAACGATTGACACTCTATTGATGGATAACTTTGTTGCAAAATGTAGGAAATGTACATCTAAAATTATTATTCCTGATCAAGGACCTTGTACTGATTTAGAATACATGGATTACATTAATGCATGTGGAAAACAATGTAAATGTGGGCAAAATGATTGGGAGTTACTTTCAGTTTGAATTTTTTAAATTGTTTTGAAATTAATTCTTTTTTCTAGGTCTTCGACGAGGGTTTAACTCATAAAATCTTTCAATATTATCAATCCATTGTTTAGTTTCAGGTAAACGTGAACGTGCATGTGGTCTTTTTCCATTATTTGATAAAACTTCACTATGATCTTTGTAAAACTCATCTATCTCATTTACTAGTACATCTAGAAATTCTGATGCCCCTTTGGCTTCCATACCTTTAGGTTCTCTATGACTAATGATTGATTTAGCTAGTGTGTCTACTTTAGCTATTTTTAATTTAAATTCACTTAATACTCTATGTTCAAAAGAAATCATTTCTTTTATTTCTCCTTTAACTAGTGTATGTATATTTTGGCATATTTTAAAAATTCAATTTTTTATCCATACATGGATTTATCTAGAGTTTCTTCTCCTAAATTATTTTTTGAAGAGAAATTACTAAAATTTGAACGTAGGATTTTTTGCGTATGTCCTGATACTCTTGCTACATTGTCCCAAACATTGTGAAATGAAATTCTATCTAAATTCTGTTCATCTATATGTGAAAATATTGCTAAACCTGCAATACTTTCTCCATCTTTAATCCATTGATGACCTATATTGCATATTGTGCAAATTTCACTAATTTCCATAACTGCTTTTGAAAATGATGGATTTGTCTTAACTAGTAATTTTGAATCTTCTGGAGAGAATCTCATATTTACATTAACATGCACTCTATCTTCTCGGTTTGAATTTTTACTAACAATTACATTTGTTCCTACATGGAATTGCCAATCTACCAAATCACTTTTTTCTTTAATTTTTTCAGTTTGATCTTCATATTTGACATTAGTTATTTTGATAAATTCTTCAACTAATTTTTTCATTTCTAGTGATGTTTTTGTCATAGTTTTTCTTTTTTTTGTTAGTTATATTTTTGATTGAAGAAAAAAGAGTTAATGGCTGTGTCCACAACCACAGGAATCATGTCCTTCACTACCTTGAGATTCTTTTCCTGCACATCTAGAACATTTGTCTGATCCCATTGGAGAAAAGAAGCTAATTCCACATGATACGCATTTCGTATTTGCCATAATATTGCTAAAAAATTGCGCTATTTATTGAATACGCTTTGATTTAAGAAAAATATGGCTATTTGTAATTATTCACTTTTTTGAAAAACACGGTATTCTCCAATTATTGAATTACATTGGTGGCATGTATATTGACCTCTCTCTATTAACGTCAATCCATCTGCAACTGCTTCGTTTGGTTTTTCTTCAATCTGTATTTGAGTTGGACCATCAAATTCAGAATTACATTGTTTACAAAAATGTTTTATCATTTTTGTTGTATCTAGTTTTTCAAGTGAAGCCAAAAAATGTTTATCCATATTTGGAATTAGTTTTGATTTTGTAATTTGTTCATCTGTTAGATCTGCATTTACCCATCCACCTGAACCTGCTAATTGAATTTCTGTCAATTTGTATTGCTACTTTCTTTGGTATTAATAAGTCAAAATGAAATTAATAGTCTTGTTGAAATTAAATTTTTAATGGAGACTTACTATGATTTATCGTTTCTTGATGCTACTTCTGGTCGTGAATTTGAATTATTCGTAATTGAATTATTTGAAAAATTAGGTTACTCTTCAACTGTTACTAATCGTTCAAAAGATTATGGATGCTCTATAATGTTTCAACAAGGAGATTATAGAATTGCAGTTCAAACTAAACGTTCTGAATCTGAATTAACTTTCACATCTGTTCAGAGAGCCTTGGATTCATTGAAAAAATATAATGCCCAATTGGCTATGGTGATTACCAATAACAAATTCATTTCTTCTGCAAAACAATTGGCAAAAATTAAGAATATTACTTTAATTGACAGAAAAAAATTATTGGATTTGATTAAATTATCCAATTTACCTGTGAGCCATACCAAGGATTTCATCTCCTTTACTGAAAAAATCCGTAAAGATGCTATCAAATATGGAATTGACAAAGAGTCTTTCAAGTTTCTTGGTCTAGATGTTCCTAAGACTGATCACAGTCTTTTAACCAAGGATGCTTATGGTCGACCTTATCCTCTTAATAATAAAAAAGAAAAATTGATTGATATTTTTAAAGAAATAAGAGGTGATGATGAAATTTCTGTTCAAAAAGAAGTGTTGCTAAATTCTATGGAAAAATATCCTTTAATGTTTGGTACTCGAAATGACTCTGAAATATTTTTAGACTACATGGTTGAAGAATTCATGATTTTTAAATCAAAAACTGATCATTACAATCTACTTTAATTGTCACTATCATCACCATCTCTGTTAATATTTTCACATTCTGGCATTGATTGGGATAATTGGTCATCTTGCTTAATCCGATAATCTAATGTGTCCATCAAATAATTATTTTTTTATTCTTTTTATTTTTATCTGGACTGATGTTTGATGGTTTTGTTCAAATTTTTATCAAAAAAGTTAATCAACCCAATCAATTCATGATATGTTGTAATGAGTTTAGGTGGCAATTTGTTGTTTTTTGGTTCTGTAATTCTAATTTTAGATGTTTTATTATTTTCAGGATTGTTTCCATCTGAGTCATTAAATGATCCTACTATGCATGAACCCTGGATTCATCTTCCTGTTGTTGGGACCTTATCCTTTGTAGGAGTTCTTACTTTGTTTTTAACAATTTTTGGATCAATAATTTTGCTTAGTGGAATTATTTCGATTAAAAGAAACAGATAATTTTTTCCCAATTTGTTGTTGATGCAGTCACATATACTATTATTTTACGTCTCTTCAATCATGTACTATGGGTAAGATTTCTCTAATTATTGGAATAATTATTGGAATTATATTTTCAGTGGCATTTCCTGAAGTTGCTCAAACCATTAATGATGCAATAATGCCTACAATCCAATCCATAAGTGAAAAAATGATTAATTGGATAACTACATAGTCTATTTTTCTAGTTGTGGACAAAGATTCTTATCTTAAATTTTTAGAAAAATATTATGGCAATAATTAAAAATAAATCTCCTGTTTTATTTTTCTATAATAATTCTAAAAAATGGTTAATGAATATTTCAAAAAAAGAGTCACTTCATACTCACATTGGTGTCCTTAAACATGCTGATGCCATTGGAAAAGAATATGGTTCTCGATTAATGACAAACAAAGACAAGTACGTGTACTTGCTTGAACCCACAATGTATGATTATATTATGAAAATCCAACATGGCACTCAAATTGTTTATCCAAAAGATCTTGGTTACATCGCTGCCCGTGCAGGAATTCAAGATGGTCAAAAAATACTTGAAATAGGAACTGGAAGTGGCTCAATGACTTCTTTTGTTGCAAGTATTGTAAAACCTCGTGGACATGTTTACACTTTTGATGTAGATGAAAATTTCATGAAAATTGCAGAAAAAAATATTCGTAGATCTGGTGTTTCTAAATATGTCACTCAATACAATTTAGATCTAAAAACTTCTAAAGACACTCCAGTTACTGATATGGATGTTGCATTAATTGATCTTGGTGACCCTTGGATTATTATTCCTAAAGTAAGACAGATGCTAAAAGGTAGTGGATCTATATTTGCAATATGTCCAACTATGAATCAATTAGAAAAATTAACCATGGCATTAGTTGAAAATGAATTTACTGATATTGAATCAACTGAGCATATTATAAGAACAATTGAGGCCAGAGATGGAAAAACACGACATTCTTTCCAAGGAATTGGACATACTACTTACTTGTGTTTTGCAAGAAAAGCATTCTTTGGAAGGAAAGCAAAAACAACAACTAAAGCAAAAACAACAACTAAAGCAAAAGCAACAACTAAAGCAAAAGCAACAACTAAAGCAAAAGCAACTAAAAAAAGTACAAAAAATTAGATTAATTTCCACATTTTCTTGAAAACAATATTTATTCATCTAATATCTAGAATGTTGTATATTGGAACTTCAAACACTTTCATCCTCAATCGTTCAAAATTTTATACCTACAAGAAAATCTACATCTCGAAAAGGTGATAATGGAATTGTACTTGTGGTTGGTGGAAGTTACATTTACCATGGAGCCCCAGTATTATCCTCACTTGCTGCACTTAGATGTGGTACTGATTTAGTTTATACTTGTGTTCCAAAAATCAATGTAACTCCAACTCGTGCAATTTCCCCAAATCTTATTGTAATTCCTTTAGTTGATCAAAAATTAACTCTTGGTGCTGTAAAGAAACTTGTTGGTGCTTTGCCTCGTAATCTACATTCTGCAACAATTGGGATGGGTCTTGCAATACAAGAAAAAAATTCATTACTACATCTTGTAAAATCTCTTTTGGATCGAGATGTTAGACTATCTTTAGATGCAAGTGCATTAATCCCAGAAATTTTACCTATTTTAGCTCACAAAAATGTTGTAGTAACTCCTCATGCTGGTGAATTCAAAAGATTGTTTGGTGATGTCCCTTCTGATTCCAATCTTGAACGAATAAAATTAGTTGAAGAAAATGCTTTAAAACATGGAATAACTATTCTGTTAAAAGGTCCTACTGACATTATATCTGATGGTAAAATTACTTATCTTTGTGAAAAAAATACCCCTGCAATGACTGTTGGAGGTACTGGTGATGTGCTATCTGGATTAGTTGCTGGATTATTGTCTACAAATAGAAATACTTTGGAATCTGCAGCAGCAGCTAGCTACATCTGTGGTTTAGCTGGAAAAGAAGTTCAAGAAAAATTGGGACTTCATATTACTTCCATGGATTTGATTGATTCAATTCCTAGTGTGATGAAACCTTTTGATAAAATTGTATGATTAGAATGAATGCATTAAAACATGTAGATACTCACATGGGTGAACTTGTTTCTGATCTTCAAAAACTAATACGACAACCTAGTGTATCTGCAAAAAATGAGGGTATTGAAGAATGTGCAAAATTAGTTAAAACATTATTGAAATCTTCTGGTCTTAAATCTGAAATTTTGCGATTAAAAAAAGGTGTAGCACCAATTGTGTTTGCTGAGATAAAATCTAAAAAAAATCCTGGTAAAACATTGATGTTCTATAATCACTATGATGTTCAACCTGCAGAACCTTTTGATTTGTGGGATGATCCTCCATTTAGTGGAGTGAGAAAAGGAAATAAAATTTTTGGAAGAGGTTCTACTGATGATAAGGGTGAATTAATTACTAGAATTAAAGCCGTTGAGGCTTGTTTGGCGACAACTAGTGATGTTCCTTGTAACATAAAATTTGTAATTGAGGGTGAAGAAGAAACTGGTAGTGCTCATATTGAAGAATATTTGAAAAAATACAAAAAGAAATTTTCTAATGATGGTGTGATTTGGGAATTTGGATATGTTGATGCAAAAAATAGACCCATCATTGGGCTTGGAATGAAAGGATTGTTGTTTGTTGAACTATCTGTAAAAGAATCTATTCGTGATGCTCATTCTAGTTTAGCTGTATTAATCAAAAATCCTGCATGGCGATTAATTGAAACTGTAAAAACACTTAGAGATTCTGATGGAAAAATTCTCATTAAAGATTGGTATAACGAAGTCCTTCCTTTTTCAAAAAAAGATTTAGAATTAATTGAAAAAGAACCTTTTGATCAAAATGTATTCAAAAAAGAATTTGGAATCCAATCTTTTGTAGGGAATAAAAAAAATCTTGATGCAAAAAAGGCTTTAGTCGGTGATGCAACATGTAATATTGCAGGATTTGTTTCAGGTTATACTGGCGATGGAGCTAAAACTGTTCTTCCTGGTGAGGCTTTGGTAAAAATTGATTTTAGATTAATTCCTAAAATGGATCCAAAGAAACAAGTTATTCGATTAAAAAAACATCTAAAATCACATGGGTTCAATGATGTAAAAATTAAAATCTTTCATGGGGAGGCTGCAGCTAGAACTGACTCTTCACATCCTTTCGTATCTCAAGTAAAAAATGCAGCTGACAAGGCTTTTGGAAAATCAATTTTGAATGTTTCAAATGCTGGCACTGGTCCCATGTATCCTTTTGTTGATATTTTAAAATCTCCTTGTATTTCTATAGGAAGTACGTACATGTTTTCAAGAATTCATTCTCCAAATGAATTTGCTAGAGTTGATTTGTTAAAGAAAACTACTAAATGCATTTGTTTGATTATGGAAAATTTTGGAAAAAATTAGTGAAGACATCTAGGAATTTTTTTAATTAGTTGTGATAATGATATTCTTCCTGGACCTATAACAATAATCACTAATGCTACTGCAAGTAAGATTAAATCTAATTCAATTCCTTTGTCCCCTGTGATACTTTGGGCACCTTTAACGTGAAATATTGCTCCCACCATAATTATTGAAATCACTGATGCTGAAATTCTATTCAAAACCCCTATGATTAGTAGTATGCCTGGAATTACTTCAGCTAATGCAATAATTATTGCTAATTCTCCTGGAATACCCATTGATGAGATCCAACCAACAAACCCATCATTACCAAATTTACTATATCCATGAATAATGAAAATTGTTCCCATCACTAATCTTAATCCAAGAAATACCACATCGTTCAAGATTTTTTCTTTAATTTCACTAGTAGTCAATTTATTCAATCTCTTTTTCTATTATTCTCATAAAAAAGATATGGTTCGTTCTAACTTTGTACTACATAATTCTATTATTTTGTAGTATTAATGATCTATTGTTTTTAAATTTTAGCCACAAATTTGATCTGTATTGTAGAAAGCCCTTTATTATGTGATAAAATTATTTGAAATATGTCAATGTATATGCCAGGAGCAACTGCTGTTGGAATTACTTTTGATGGTGGTGTAGTTTTTGCCAGTGAAAAAAGGATCGCATTTGGAAATTTCCTTGTAAGTAAAACAACAAAGAAAACTTTCTCTATTACTGATAAAGTTGGTGCAACTTGTGCTGGCCTTGTTGCTGATATGCAAATTTTAACTTTACAAATTTCAGCTCTTGCAAAGATTAGAAAAATGGATCTAAAGAGAGATGTTCCTCCTAACACTGTTGCTAAAATGATGTCAAATATGATGTATGAGCGAAGATACTTTCCATTACTTACACAAGTAATTATTGGTGGTGTAGTTGATAAACCAATTATGTATACTCTTGATCCTTTGGGTTCAGTACTTCCTGATGAATATGCCGCAGTTGGTACTGGTGCTGAAATGGCATTAGGTGTTTTAGATCCTCAATTCAAACCAAACATGACTAAGGATGAAGCTGTCTCTTTGGCAAAACATGCAGTTCGTGCAGCCGCCTTGAGAGATTCTGCAAGTGGTGATGGATTGGATATACTTGTAATTACTACAGACGGTACAGAAGAATTTACTGAAAGTATTAAATAATTTTTGAGTTAATTGTAAATCGTTTTACCCGTTTCCCAGAATTTATCTGAAATATAATGTATGTTTTGTATCACTTCTCCTTTTTCCATTTTTTCTAATTCTGAACTTGACACCATTGCTTTTCCAACTGCTAAAAATTTATGATGTGTTTCTTCAACAATGCAGACAAGTTTCCCTTTTTCAAACTCTGTAAATTTTTTAATACCTGGTCTCATTAAATTTGCACCTTTACACATGAATTTGACTGCACCCATATCTACTTCTACATTAGGAAATTTTTTTAAAATTTCTGTTTCTGATAAAAATGGCAAGTAGTCTTCATTTATTTTTAATATTTTCAACCCTTCCCCTGTAATTATTTGAGCATCATTCAAAATTTGATGCACTCTAACGTTTTTCATTTTAGGAAATTCTATCCTCCAATCTTCTGATACTTTTTTTAGTAATGCTGATGTTTCACTTTTTGAAATTAAGTTAGATTTCAATTCTTTGCAATCTCTTGTCTAATATCTAAAAGATCTCTTAATATTGAACTTGCTGTTTCAGTCCCTCCTGCACCTTTTCCAATTATTGTTTGAGTTCCAGAATGTTCTGATGTAAATGCAATTGCATTTAATGTTCCATTTACTCCTAATGGGTCATCTTTTGGTATTTCTTTTGGACTTACCATTAGTTCATTATCACATGATGCAATTAATTTTAGCACTGAATTATTTTTTTCAGCTTTTTTAATATCTTCAATTGTTACTTTTCTTATTCCGATACATTTTATGTCTGGCATTGTAACTTTCATCCCCATAATCCAATTGGCAAGAATGACTAATTTTGCAGCAGCATCTAACCCATCTAGGTCTAATGCTTCATCAGCTTCAACATATCCTTTATCTTTTGCATCTTTTAGTGCTTCATCAAATGATAAACCTGTGGTCATATTTGATAAAATATAATTTGTTGTACCGTTTAATATTCCTGCAAACGATGTAATTTTTTCCCCCCTTAAACTATTTTTAGCATAATCTAATATTGGAGTTCCTCCTCCTACTGTTCCACTAAATTTGAACATCACTTGATTGTATGTTGCTAATTCCATTAATGATGGGAATGCTAATGCTAATGGGCCTTTATTTACTGAAATAACATGCATGCCTTTTTTCATTGCAGTTGTTATGTGTGTCATTCCAGGTTCTGCATCTTTGTAATTACTTGCTGTAGTTTCAATTAACACATCTGCTTCTATATTTTTTAAGATTTCATCACCTGTCATACTATTGTTTTTTTCTGAATAATTTTTTACCGTTCCATATTTTTCCTTTATTTTTATTAATTCATTTAATTTTAATCCTGATTGTTCTACTGCACTTCCTTTACTGTCAAAAACTGCTACTAATCTTGGTTTCAACCCATATTTTGCATACAGTTCCTCGTCTCTTGATTCAAATAGTTTTACTAAACTTTGAGCAACAACCCCAAAACCACATAGTATGATTTTCATGTTATTTCATCCTTTTTTGTTATGTAATTATGTTTCATTTTATTTCTCTTTGATTCCTTCTCCTTAATTGTGTTTTATTAATAATTTTTCAATATGGATTATTGAATTGAATCTTTGATTTTTACAGTCATGCTTGTAATTATTCATCTTTTTCATGTTTTAATGAAACTGAATTAATACAATATCTTTGATTTGTTGGCTTTGGTCCGTCATCAAACACATGTCCTAGATGTGAGCCACATTTTTTACAATTAACTTCTGTACGCACCATCCCGTAATCTGTATCTGAAACATATTCTATGTTGTCTTCTGATATTGGCTTCCAAAAACTTGGCCAACCAGAACCTGAATCAAATTTTGTATTTGACGAAAAAAGATTTTCTCCACAACATACACATTTGAAAGAACCTTCTAATTTACTATCGTTATACTTACCTGAAAATGGTGGTTCTGTCCCGTGATTAATACAAATTTCATATTGTTCTGGTGTTAATTGTTCTTTCCATTCTTTAGGATCTTTTGCAATTCTATCTGTCATAGATCATTCTAGATTTATTGCTATTAGAATTTTGTTCTATTTTTTTATCTTTTTTCTTTTTTCTTCTGTTCTTTTTTCAGATTCAAATCTTTCTAAATCATATTCTTTTAAATCCACAAATTTCATAATTTTACTTAAGTTTGGATGAACTTTGTTAATTTGTTTGTACATCTCTTGTGCAACACGTCTGTAATCAATATGTCCTTGTGGTATTGTTCGTAATTCAATTAAATGACATGCTTCTCTTAAATTTAATTTCATAAAATATGGATAATTATATGCAAAATTTACTACATATTGACTTTGTTCAGGAAACTTTTTTCTAATTTTTTCAAAAGTTGTTTTTGTATTATTCATACATTCTTTGAAATCTTTTTCTAATCCTAATATTTTAATTTCTTTTGGTAATGTATATCCATGATCTGTTGTTAGCAATTGTCTTTCTAATGTAAGTGCTCTATGTCTATGAAAATCTCTAAACATTCCAAAATTATTGCACAGATCAAATGTATAATACGTATTTTCAAACGCACGAGATGGTCTATGTCTTCTATTTGTTCTTATTTTTGCAAATTCATTAATAATCTTAATTTTTCTTTTTGCAGATATTTTCTTAACTTGTTGCATAATGCTATGATATGATGTGCTTGGTGATTGTTCATACATAATGGATGTAATGATTGTGTTAAGTGCTTGTTTTTCTGATTCATAGTCTGTTAATTTTGTAATTGCTCCTTTTACTGGATTTGATTTTATTTCTTTAAGTGCGATTGATTTTGATTTATTTTTTACATCTTTGAGATATTCTTGAAATGCTTTTCCATATTTATCGTCTGCTCTTTTAACAAATGATTTGATTGTCGTCTCTAACTCTTTTTTGATTTTTGAGGCTAATTTTTGTTCTTCATCTAGTTCAGATGAGCCTAATACTGTCAAAAGATATTCAAATGCTCTTCCATTTCCTGTAATCCCTACATTTGTTAAAGTTGAGGCTGGCAATAATCCTCGTAGAATATCTAATGCTTTTGCTTTAGTTGAACCTTTGTAAATCATATTTGCTGATTTAACATCACTTTGATCTTTTAATTTGCCAAATAATTTTTCTTTTCCATCTGTCGAATCTTTGAAACTATATTTTTCAATTGGGTATTTTTCTCTAATGTAATTTACCATTGGTTCGATATTTTTAGAATAAATATCAAAAGAAAGATTACAACTATCCTCATACATATTTGCAAATTTTGAATTCATAATTTTTTCATCTCTATAGAATCTGTATTTGCCATTTTCTTTTTTATTCCATGTGACGTACCTTGAAGATTTTTCCAAGTATGATAGTCCAATTCTTCTATCTTCAATTTTTTTTACTGCAATATTTGATAGTCCTTCTATTGCAATTTGGGCTTCACCCAATTCTGCAACAGAATCGTCCCCATATTCTAGTAAGACTCTGTCGTAAAATTCCTCTCCTCTGTTTTTATTTTTTAAAAATTCGTCGAGAAATATTCTTCTCATACTTTTGTTTGTTCTACTATATCTTGACATCAATGCTCCACGATCAACTTGACGTGGCGTAATAATTGCAAATACACTGTCTTCTGTATTTGAAAAATGATCTGATAAAGTTATTTTTTCTTTACTTGAGAATTCTGACAATATGGATAAATAATTTCACAATTATAATACTCTATTTCTTTTTTCCAATCTGAATTAGATCGGGACCTTTTTCTTTATTTTTATCATTCCCTTTAGCTTGCCATCTTAACAACACTTCTTTAAATCCTGCAGCATCAGCTTCGTTTTCTGTATACATTATTGTTGTGACCCAAAATCCGCCCTTAGCTGTTTTTCCACCAATTGAATTCATCCAAAAATCATTTGGCAATCCTTCCATTGCTTTGTTATTTGGCTCTTTTACAGCTGCATCCCATCTACTTGCAACAAAACTAAGAATTTTATCAAGGTCTTCTTTTTGAATCATGTTTTTATTGAAAAACATCTAAATTTTAAAATTTCTATTGAGCACAATATTTGAAATTAGTGAATTTAATCTTACTAAAACTAAAAAAATTTCTTACACTTTGTCGGTTATACAAATCTCATTAGTAACTACCATGACAAACGACGATATCGAAATAATCGGTAAACACGTCAAAGACATGTACGGAACATTCATGGGTAAAGTCGTAGGAACACTCACTGAAATTGACGGTAGTATTCAATCCGTTGGTATTGATTGCGGTTCTCAAGGATTACAGCAAATCCAATATGAGCAACTTGTAGTCCAAGGTGAAACTGTAATCTTCATTCCTAAATGGAGACTCGACTCTCAAAGACTCATTCGTGAAAAACAACTCACTCTACGTCGTCTAGCAGCATTGATGGATATTGTTTCAGAAAATGATGATATGAAAGCAGACGCTGAAATCATTCATGAAAAATACAAATCCAAACTTGCATCATTAGATGAAATGGAATGTGAAATCAAATCTAAACTTGAGGAAAGATTGATTGAGTTAGACACACAAATGAAATCTGCAAAAATGTTATCGTTTGATGCCAAAGTACAATTCAAAAGTAATGAAATCTCTGAGGCAACATTTGAAACTGTGAAATCATGCACAACTGAGGTAATTGAACATGTGACACATGAACAATCTGAAATTTCAAATGTAAAGAGTAGAATTACTGACCTTGAATTGGAAGTGCAAAAGATAACAACACCTGCAGAAGTGGATATTCAAGAATCTGCCGTTTCATATCTGGAGACAAATGAACCACAACAAGTAGTTCAAACAATACTTCCAGAAGCACCAACACAACCAATTGTAACGCCTTCAGAACCAATTGAAGCTCAAGTACCACAAATACCTGAACCTCCAACTGAATCTGAAGTGACTTTTACATTCCCAGACCCACCTCAACAGGTGAAATCAGACACATCTAAAGACGACAACGATAATGATTGGTTAGCTAGAATGGAAGCACAATAATTTTTTTAATTTATTTTTTTAACACTTAGAAAGATCTAACTTTATACACTTTTTGATGTCTGAAAAATATACCATTGGACTTGGTAACAATGATGTAATTTTACGAAAAAAAGCAAATTCTGATTTTGTCTCTTTTTGGGATGAACAGGCTCATAATTTGAGTTGGTTTTCCCCTTGGGATAGAACTCTTGATTGGACTCCTCCTTTTGCTAAATGGTTTGTTGGAGGCACAATTAACGCCTCATATAACGCTCTTGATATTCATCAAAATACCAAATCTGACAAACCTGCAATTTTGTGGGAGGGTGAAAATGGTGATTCTAAAACATATACCTACGGTGATTTATTCATTGAAGTTCAAAAATTTGCTAATGTTTTAAAATCTCTTGGGGTAAAAAAAGGAGATAGAGTAACCATCTATCTTCCTATGGTTCCAGAATTACCTATTGCAATGCTAGCATGTGCAAGAATTGGTGCCATCCATACTGTTGTATTTTCTGGATTTAGTGCTGCATCCATTAAAGATAGAATTGAGGATTCTAAATCTAAAATTGTGATTACTGCTGATGGTGGTTATAGACGAGGAAAAATTGTTAAACTTAAAGAAGTAATTGATGATGCAATTAAGGACTTTGAATTTGTTGAACATGTTATTGTTCTAGAAAGAACAAAAAACAAAATTTATCTTTCTACAAAAGACAAATTATGGAAAGATTTGATGGAAACTATTTCTGATTCTTGTGATGCTGAAAAATTACCTAGTGATCATCCTCTTTACATTTTATACACTTCTGGAACTACTGGAAAGCCTAAAGGAGTTTTACATGGAACAGGTGGATATCTGACGCATCTTTATTCTACTTTCAAATGGGCATTTGACATTAAAGATTCAGATGTATTTTTTTGCACTGCTGATATTGGTTGGGTAACTGGACATAGCTATGTAGTTTATGCTCCTTTACTTCATGGTGCAACTCAAATAATGTATGAAGGTGCCCCTGATTTTCCTGATGTATCAAGAATGTGGGATATTTTACAGAAATATCATGTTAGTATTTTCTATACTACTCCAACTGCTCTTCGAATGTTTATGAAATTTGGCGATGATATTCCAAATTCATTTGATCTTTCTTCTTTACGTTTACTTGGAACTGTTGGCGAACCAATTAATCCTGAAGTTTGGAAATGGTATTACAAAACTATTGGAAAAGAGAAATGTCCTATTATTGATACTTGGTGGCAAACAGAAACTGGGGGTATGATGATATCTTCATTACCTGGAGTGGAAACCATTCCTTTGAAGCCTGGTTCTGGGACTTTACCCATTCCAGGTACTGCTATTTCTGTAGTTGATGAATTTGGAACTGAAGTTCCTCCTAACACTAAGGGTTATCTAATTATTAAAAATCCTTGGCCCGGTATGCTTTTGACATTATGGGGAGATGATGAAAAATACAAAACTGTCTATTGGTCAAAATATCCTAATTGTTACTATCCTGGTGATTATGCTCTAAAGGATGATGATGGATATTTATGGTTACTAGGACGTGCTGATGATGTTTTAAAAATTGCAGGTCATAGAATTGGAACTGCTGAACTTGAAAGTTGTATTGTATCTAATGATGATGTTGCAGAATCTGCTGTATGTGGAATCCCTGATGACATTAAAGGTGAGGTAATTATAGCATTTGTTGTTTTAAAAGATGGAATTACAACTGATAAAAATATTTTAGAAAAAAACCTTCATGTTCAAATCCGAAATGATATTGGGGCTATTGCTTCTCCTAAACAAATCTATTTTGTTTCAAAACTTCCAAAAACACGTAGTGGAAAAATCATGCGACGATTATTGAAATCTATTGGTAATGGTGAAAAAATTGGTGATACTAGTACTTTAGATGATGTTTCTGCTGTAACTGAAATTCAAAGTATTGTTCAAGAAAAATCTAAATAATTTATTTTAATTGTTTTAAATTTATTTCTAGTAACATTTGAAACATTTCTTTTAATCCATCATATTCTGATTTTGAATCTTTGTCTAATTGATCGTATTCTTTCTCTTTGATTTTTTCTAATTTTTGATTTGATTCTTTAAAAAATTCTTCATATTTTTTTATATTTTCATCACTCATCTGTGTTAAATTAAAAATTACTGTATTACTTCCAATCAAATTTTTATTTTCATCATAAAGACTAGTTGCTTGCAGTGACCCTGAAAATGTACTTTTATCTTGTCTGATGAATGTAATTTTTCTATCTGTTACTTTACCTGTTTCAAACCATATTTTTAGAGAATTATTCATTGATTCCCATGATTCTTTTGGTACGTGCTCAAAAATTGGTTTGCCTAAAATTTCTGATTTGGCATATCCTAAGTTTGCTGCATATGTGGAATTACAGTCTAAAATTATGCCTATGGAATTAATTCTTCTCCACATTATTGGTGCATCTTTTAGTGTTTTTCTTGCTTCAGTTTGAGGCATTTCTCAAATTAAACTAACTAGTTATTAAATTGAAATATTATTAAAACCACTGATCTAAATTTTGACTTTTTTTCTCAAGTGCTTTTTTTAATCTGTTTAAGGTTGATTTGATTCTGTCTTCTGAAAAACTTCTTTCTTTTACCAAGTAATTCATAATTCCATCGTAGTCTACTTCATTAAAGGTAATTTCATCCACATTTGCAACATCTGGATTTAGAAAAATATTTCTAATTTGTTCAAATTCTATTTCTACTAATTGCTCTTGAATCTGTGGAATATCTTCTAATCTCTTGTGTTGTCTGATTAATTTCATTGCTGTTTTTGGACCGATTCTTTCAAATCCATTTGGATTGAAATCCGTTCCAATTAAAATTCCTACATCAATTAATTCTTCTCTTGTCATTTTAATTGAATCTAGTGTTTTCTGTGTTTCAATTATTTCTGGAAGAACATCGATGTATGTATTTCTATTTGGAATTTTTCTTCTTCCGCTGCTTGTAAAATTCCTTACTAATCT
>CESR01017554.1_pt1 | contig 15686 bp, 15 predicted proteins | sample 356351 | NCBI WGS metagenome assembly CESR01 (sample SAMEA2622149, study PRJEB7988) | marine metagenome | isolation source: saline water (ENVO:00002010), including | reverse complement strand
TACATCTCTGGTAATTGTGGTTTGAGCTGCTCCTGTTTTTTTGAATTTCATAATTTAAGATTATTTAATTAATTCTATTTGTTTTAATGTCTTTTCTTGTATGCTTTTTGCTTGTTTTAATAACTTACTATTAGGATACTTTTCCGTAAAGTTATTATAAGCATCCATAGTCCCTGCCAACCGCTCCTCTTGTTTGGTGCTAATACTATTCTTAGCTAATTTAAAAGTAGATTCAATAATTAAAAAATAAATTTCTTCCTCATAATCACTACCAGGAAAATCGAGAAGTACATTCTTCAAAGCAATAATTGCAGATTTATAATATTCTGTTTTATAATATTGTTTAGCATTAAAGAATGCTTTCTTAGCTAACTTCCCTCTTAATTCATCTATTAAATCATTACACTTTTGCAAGCTATCATTCTCAGAATAAAGATTAGTAAAAAGCTGTAATTGATTAATAGCTTTGTAGGTGTTTTTACTGTCTAGCTTGTAAATTGGTGATTCTAAATAATAGCAATAAGCAGTCATGTATTGACATTCCTGAGTATGTCTACCGTTAGGATAAGTTTGAGTATAAGTATTAAACAAATAAGATGCTAATAAATAATCTCCTAATGAAAAATGACAATATGCATAATAATAATTGACTTCTTCTGCTTTTGCAGAACCTCTAAAAGCTGTAGAGAGTTCTTCTAGAAGCGGTAAGGCTCTATTGTAATCATCTTTTTCATAGTACATCACTGCTTTTTCAAACTTCAAGTTTAAATCCGAACTTCTAAGAATCTTCTGATACTTACTACAAGAAGTCACTACTAAAGAAAATAAAAGTATAGTTGTTATTTTTCTCATCATATTATTAAAATGGCTGCAAAGATAATTGCATTAATCGAAACTTCCTAAATTATTTTTCAACTAATCTTCCTGATAAGGAACTAAGAAATACAAAAATCATTGTTGTTTATCTAAGGTGATTCACAAACAAAAAATGGCTATTTATTTATGTAAGTATTCAAGTTGTTAAAAGTCTCATTTGTAACAGCCACAAGTGGCGGTCTTAAAATATTCTTACAAATCCCTAAGATATTTAAAGTTGCTTTAATGCCAGCAGGGTTTCCATCAATATAAAGCGGTTCGTAAATAGGATTTAACTTTCCGTGTAAATCTTCTGCTTTTTGAAAATCTCCTGCAAGCCCAGCATTTACCATTGCTGAGAATTCTTTTGGATGCGATTGCCCAATTACTGCAATTACGCCATCCCCTCCCATCTTAATTATTCTTGAAGTTAATCCATCATCCCCTGATAAAATCAAAAAGTCTTTTGGTTTCCTTTTTATGATTTTCTCAATTTGATCTAAATCTCCTGATGCTTCTTTTACTGCAACTATATTCTCAAAATTCTTAGCCAATCTTAAAGTAGTTTCAGCAGAAATATTTGAGGCAGTACGACCTGGAACATTGTATAAAATTATAGGTAGAGGACTTACTTCGGAAAGTAATTTATAATGCAAATAAATCCCTTCTTGAGTTGGCTTATTGTAATAAGGAGAAACAGATAGAATCGCATCAATTCCATCAAAATTTGTATTTTTTAATTCTTCTACTAAAGCAAAAGTGTTATTTCCGCCAATACCTTGAACAATCGGTAATCTGCCATTATTTATTTTTTTACAAAAAGCAACTACCTCTTTTTTTTCCTCTCTAGTAAGAGTAGCACTCTCTCCTGTTGTTCCTAGCACCACCAAAAAGTCTACTCCTCCAGAAATTGTGTAGTTTATAAGCTTTTCCAAACTTGTAAGATCAATGGAGAGATCCTCATTAAATGGAGTAACTAGTGCTATTCCCGTTCCTTTTATTTTGTGCATTTTATTTGTTAATCAGATTTAAATAGTATTTGATCTCTTCCATTAAATGTTCTTCTCCTTTCTCTTTTTCTAGTTTTATCATTAAGTCATATATCTCATACCCATCCTCAAATTGTCCAATTTTAAAATGTGCTAAAGAACTTGCTACCAAATACTTAATAGGAATGCAACTACTATCAGATAAGTTGATAAGTATATCATATTCTTTTTTTACAAAATTTTTTATAATATAGTTTTGTGGTTTGTAGTACCAATTCAAATCTTTCAGATAAAAGAAATCATAATTTAGTTTAGGAATATGACAATTATCTAACTTCTTTTTATTTACATAACCCAATGCCTTTACATCTTTTTTTAAATCAAAAAAATACTTAACAAATGGCTCAATTTTTTTAATCTGTTCAGCATTGGTTGCCTCATATAATATACCGATAGACTTTGCTTTTCCCAGGTTACTTACCTCTTTTAATCGTTTGTTTGCTCTCAAATCTCTTTGAAAAACCCACTGACCTATTTTATGTTTAAAATTTTCTAAAAATTGCATTAATTAATCATTTCTAAGAATTCTAATTCCTCAATAATTTCTAATTCATATCCCTCTTCATTAAACTTTATAATTTTCTTCATTTTAACAGGTCCAGGATTCCTGCCTACAATAATAAAGTTTGTTCTTTTCGTTATATTATGATCAATATCTGCACCTAAATATTTTACTTTATTCGCAGCTTCTTTCCTGCTGATATTTGACAAAACTCCTGTAAAAACTACTTTCTTCATATAAAAAGGGCTGTTACTATCAGCATGTGCAAAATCTGGCTTTAATACACTTCCTTTTATCCTATCGGTTTCCTGATAATCAACTTTAGTATTTGTTAAAATTAAATCATCAAATGAAGTTTCCTTAACTTTTTGTAATTTCATATAAACTTTAGCACACGCTTTCGCATCTTCTAATGCATCATGATGATGTTTTAAATCAATTTGCAAAATATTACATAAATCTTCTAGTGACTTTTTTGACATTCTATAAGTGCATTTATAATTCAATTTTGGCTTCTCAATATTATAATACGCTAAAGTTTGATGAATGCAATCAATATCAAAATCTGTATTATGACATACAATCAAGGTGTTGTGCAATATATGTTTAATTTCTTCCCAAATCTTGTCAAATGTTTTCGCATAAATTGTGTCTTCAGAATTTAGACCATGCACTCTTGTATTATGTATAGAGTATTTGTTCTCAGGTGGCTGCACCAAAAAACAATACTCTTCTTTAATTTTATCCTTCTTCACAACAACAATTCCTATTTGACAAATACTCCACCTCTTCCCAATTGCAGTTTCAACATCTAATGCTACAAAATCCATTATTTAATTTTATTAATAAATTCTTCTTCTGAAATTATGATAATCCCAAGTTTTTCTGCTTTTATTTTCTTGGAAGGCCCCATATTTTCACCAGCTAATACAAAAGTAGTGTTTTTTGAAATGCTGCTTACATTCTTTCCTCCATGTTCTTCTACTATCTTTTTGAGGTCAGCCCTGCTAAATTGAGAAAACATACCAGTAATTACAATTCTCATCTCATCAAGTTTACTGGATTTCTTTTCATTTCTCTCAAAGTAAAGATTTAAACCATTTTCTTTCAATCTTTTAACTAACTCAATATTTCGAGTGTCTGAAAAATAATCAACTATACTTTTTGCAATTTCAGGTCCAATATCACTTACATTCTCAATATCATCAATGTTTTGTTTAAGTAAATTATCAATTGTTTTAAATGATTTTACTATAACCTGTGCTACTCTCTCACCAACATGTCTAATTCCAAGTCCAAAAAGCACTTTTGCAAATGGTTTGTGTTTAGATGCTTTAATACTTTCTAAGAGTTTATCTATTGATTTTTCTTGTAATACTACTTTGTTTCTTTCAGATACTTTAATGAAAAAATCTGATATCTTATTATCTTGATTTTCTAAAAATAAATCAGACTTAAATTTCTCAATTTCATCAATATAGTTACAGCTTAAAACAACCTTTTTTAATTCTTCCAAACTATAATAGTTTATGCCAGCTAATTGAATAGAATTAATAAAAGGAATATATCCTTTTAAGCCAAGATTATTAATATTGTCAAAAAAAGTAATCCAATCAATATTTGTTTTTATAAAACTAATAATTTTTTTACTTTTATCTTCCGCTATCTTCTCACTTATACCATTTATTTGTAATAAATCAAATAATTCTTTTTCATTTGAAATGTCAGATAAATTTTTATAATTAGCTAATATTATTTTCGCAATTTCTCTTGAGAAAATAGTTGGTTTCTTTGTAAACAGAAGTGCATAATTTTTGACTTGTAATTGATTATGAAACTTTACAGAACTATCATATGTTTCTTTAAATTTTGTTAAACCTATTATTTGATTTCTTTTTGAATTTAAAGTAAAAATATCTGATATATCATTCAAAAACTTCTTTTCAATTAACATTTCAATAGTCTCCCCTCCAAGCCCATCAATATCCATTGCTTTTCTGCTAATAAAATGTTCAAATTTTCCTTTTATCTGTTTCGGACAATTGTCAGCATTTGGACAATAATGCTTAGCATCTCCCTCTTTGCGTTCCAACTTAGAATTACATGATGGGCAATGAGTAATATATACTGTTGGTATGGAAAATAAATCCCTATCTTTTAACTCTACTCCAACTACTTTTGGGATAATCTCTCCTCCTTTTTCAACAAATACTCTATCCCCTATTCTTATATCTAATTTTGCAATTTGATCTGCATTATATAATGATGCGCGCTTTACGTTTGTCCCTCCCAACTGTACAGGCTCTAAATTAGCAACAGGAGTTATTGCTCCAGTACGTCCTATTTGATAGATAATTTCCTTTAAAATAGTGGAAACTTGCTGAGCCTTAAATTTATAAGAAATTGCCCATCTTGGAGATTTTGCAGTAAACCCCATTTGCTCTTGTAAGGTAGTATTGTTTACTTTAATTACAATCCCATCGATTTCATAAGGTAAACTATTGCGTCTTGTTTCCCACTTATTAATATATTTAAATACCCCTTCAAGAGATGAGTATTTTTCAATCTCTGATGGAATTTTAAATCCCCATCCCTTTGCTTTTTTAAGATTTTCATAATGATTATTGCTTGGTAAATTATCGCCTAACAAATAATATAAATAACAATCCAAAGGACGCTTAGCAACTTCCTTTGTGTCTAGTAGTTTTAAACTTCCTGAAGCAGTGTTTCTTGGATTTGCATATTGCTCAAATCCCTCTTTCTCTCTTTGTTTATTCATTTTTTCCAAACCAGCAATTGGTAAGAAGATTTCACCTCTAATTTCAAAGTTAGCAGGATAATCACCATCTAATTTTAAAGGTATGCTTTTAATAGTTTTTACATTTTCTGTTACATTATTGCCTTGTGTTCCATCTCCTCTTGTTAACGCTTGTACCAATTGTCCATTTTCATAGGTCAAGCTAATAGAAATTCCATCATATTTAAGTTCGCATACATATTCAAAAGCATCATCTGTTAGTTTGTGTAATCTTGTATCAAAATCATGCAAATCATCAGAAGAATAAGTGTTTCCTAAGGAGAGCATTCTATATTTATGCTTGATGGTTTTAAAGCCATCTAACACAGTACCTCCTACCCTTTGTGTTGGAGAATTAATATCAAATAAATCAGGACTTTTATCTTCTAATTGTTGCAGTTCAAGAAGTAACTTATCAAACTCAGAATCAGAAATTAAAGGAGTATCCAAAACATAATACGAATGATTGTGCTTAGTTAACTCTTTTCGTAAGAACAATATGCGTTCTTTATCAGTCATTTATTTTATAGGGCAAACATTCATAAGTGCTAATCCTAAATCCTCATTAAACTCTCTGTGAATCTCATGATCAATTATTTGCATTACTCCTTCAAAAGTTGCTGAAATAGTCGCCTCATTTAAATGCCCTCCAAAGGCTTTACATTCATTATTAGCTACACTAATGTGAATATGAGGAAATGGTTCTCCATCTTTCAAAGTTATATTCCCAGTAGCTTGAAGAATTTCTAGATTTCCTTCAAAAGTTTTAAAGATATATTCTTTTATATTTAAATCAATATACCCCATCTCAATTTTACTACAGGCTCCAATTCCATTTATAGATGCTAGCCTTACATTTTCAGCAGTTGCAATCCTTTGAGTAGATTCCATTAATCCTTCACCCATCTCTAATCGGAAGACTATCTTATTTTCTATTCTTTTATATTCCATTGTTTATAATTTTTAAGTAATCAAAAATAACTATTTCCAAATGGCTTTTATCATTCTATCCTTATCATTTATATCTTTTTTTAACGCTATGTCAACAAAGCCAATTTTGCTTAGCATTTCTAAAATTTCACTCCCATATTGCTCATTAATTTCAAAAAATAATTTACCTTCAAAATTTAAGTATTTTGCTGCTAAACGCCCAATTTTTTTGTAAAATAATAAAGGATCTTTATCAAATGTAAAAAGCGCCAAGTGTGGCTCATATTGCAATACATTAGCTTTCATATTCTGTTTTTCAGATTCTAAAATATAAGGAGGGTTACTTACTATTACATCCAAATTTAATAAAGAAGTGCTTTGCAGAATATCTTGCGTACAAAATTTAATATCTACTTTATTCAGTTTTGCATTTTCTTTAGCTACTTCTAGTGCTTTCTCACAGTTATCAATTGCAGTAACTTGTGCAGAAGAGTGTTTGGCTAGTGAAATAGCAATACAACCACTACCAGTTCCAATATCAAGTATTGAATTGAAATCTTCCTTTAAAATCCAATCAACCAATTCCTCAGTTTCTTTCCTAGGGATTAAAGTATGTTTATTTACTTTATATTTCAAACCATAAAACTCTGTTTCACCTAAGATATATTGTATTGGTTTGTTTTCTTTTAACTCATTAATTATCTGTTTTATACAATCAGATTTTTTTATTGAAATAACTTTATTCGAATAAATAATAGTGTCAGATCTATTTAACCCCAAAAGATACTGAATAACAAGATATGCCCAAACTGTAATTTCTCTTGCATCAGCAATACCATTTAATTCTTCTTTAAAATATGGTATAATATTGCTAACTTTCATAAGGCAAATGTAATAATTTGGCTATTTTTGAGCCATGCAAAACAGGGAGATTTTTATGAAAAAATGTTTAGAATTAGCTAAAAAAGGAATTGGCTATGTTTCTCCTAATCCAATGGTTGGCTGTGTTGTAGTTTTTAATGAACAAATAATTAGTGAAGGATATCATCAGGAATATGGTGCAGCTCATGCAGAAGTCAATGCTATAGAGAATGTAAAAGATAAATCTTTACTTAAAAAGTCAACTCTTTATGTAAATTTAGAGCCATGTGTACATTTCGGAAAAACACCTCCTTGCGCCAACTTAATAATTGAGAGTGAAATACCAAAAGTTGTTATTGGATGTAGAGATTCTTTTTCAGAGGTTTCAGGAAAAGGAATTGAAAAAATACAAAATACAGGAATTGAAGTAATTGTAGGAGTTTTAGAAAAAGAAAGTAGAGAGTTAAATAAAAGATTTTTTACTTTTTATGAGAAAAAAAGACCCTATATTATCTTAAAATGGGCAGAAAGTAAAGATGGTTTTATGGCGCCTATTAATCAAAACAAACCTTTTTGGATGACCTCTAGTGAATCTAAGAAATTAGTACATGAGTGGAGAGCAGAAGAAGAAGCAATTATAGTTGGTAGAATTACTGCTAAAAAAGACAATCCATCTTTAACTGTAAGAGAAGTTGCTGGAAGCAATCCTATTAGAATTATAATTGACAAAAATTTAAAACTTCCTAGTGATTTAAATCTATTTAATTCTGAAGCAAATACAATAATCTTTAATACCATAAAATCAGAAGAAACTGGCACTAATCAGTTTATAAATATTGACTTTAATTATCTGATAGAAAACCTATTAGAGGAATTACATAAACAAAATATTCAATCTGTTATAATTGAAGGAGGCAGTACAACTTTACAATCATTTGTTGACGCTAATATATGGGATGAGGCAAGAATTTTCAAAGTAAACAAAACATTAGATGATGGGGTAAAAGCACCAACTATTGAAGGAAGAATTATTTCAGAAAAATGGATTGGAGGAGATGAATTAGAAATTATAATAAATAGATGATTGCTTTAATCCTCACTATTATTCTAACAACTGTTTTATTCCTAGTATTTAAAGAATATGCAAAGCGGGATATCAACACCCACCAAGCTATTACTTTCAACTATTTAACAGCTGCACTTTTAGCGCTTTTTATAGGGGGAAATAATTACAATCCTATTATAATAATTAATACAGATTGGTTCTTGCCTACAATAGCATTGGGAGGATTCTTTATTTTTATGTTTAATATCATGGCGCTTACTACTCAGAAATTGGGAATCTCCATTGGATCCATAGCATCTAAAATGTCACTGATTATTCCTGTAATTGGAGCTATTATTTTTCAAAATGCAACTCTTAATTTCCACAAAGCAATAGGAATAATTGTTGCAATTATTGCCGTCTATCTTACTTTCAAAAAAAGTAGTGCTAATACTAAAAATTTGACATTGGCTATTGCATTATTTATTGGTGCTGGAATTCTAGATATGTGGCTCGATTTGATTCGAAATAACTACCTTTCATCAAATATTGATTTTAATCAATTTATTTTTACTGTATTTTTTACGGCTTTCAGTATTGGGCTAATTAAAATAATTTGGATACGAATAAAAATTATAAGAAGAAATGTATTTGCTGGCATCATACTTGGATTGCCAAACTATTTTAGTATTTATTTTGTATTGCTCGCATTGGAAAATTTGGGAGGAGTTGTTGTTTTCCCAGTCCTTAATATTGGTGTGGTATTATTTTCCTCTATAATTTCTTGGCTATTTTATAAAGAGAAAATGAGTAAAACCAATTGGATTGGCGTGACTTTAGCATGCATATCCATTTTAATTATTATGTGGAATTAATGTTATTTTCTGACACATACAAAGAAATAAAATTTACTACAAAAGTAATTTATAAAGAAAAAGGAAGTAAATTTATAGCTTATGCCTTTGCTGTTTTTTCGGAGGATGAAGTAAAAGAAAAACTAGAAGAAGTTAAGAAATTGGAACATGCAGCACGGCATCATTGTTATGCATATATCTTAAACCCTGACAAGTCATCACAAAGAGAAAATGATGATGGAGAACCTTCTTCTACTGCAGGAAAACCTATTCTAGGACAAATACAATATAACGATCTTACAAATATTCTAATTATTGTAGTTAGATATTTTGGAGGGGTTAAGCTGGGGATTACTGGGCTGAAACGATCGTATAAAACGGCAGCAGCAGATGTAATATCTCATGGAATATATGTCACAAAAACCATAAAAGAGCAATATAAAGTTTCTTTTAAATATCCTCAAATGAATGATGTTATGCAACTTATAAAAAAATTTAATTTGGAAGTAATAAATACTAATTTACAACTAGATTGCAATCTTATATTTGCAGTTGCAAGAAGTAAGGTCGATAGTGTAATAAAAACTTTTAAGAAAAATCATAAGGTAAAGATAGAGCCAGTAAGAACTATCTAATAAAAAGCAACTTCTAAAATATTTCCGTTCACAGTTATTGTATCAATCGGGAAACCAGTCCAAGCTTCATACTTTAGCACTTTCCCACTTTGATTAGCATCATTTGTGTAAAGATATTCTACCCAAGTACTATCATTAATTTTTTCAATATTTATTGCAATGCAATTCGCATTAACATTGGAAATATGTAGATTGACACTTAAGCTGGAATTTGCATCTGTAATATAAATACCCTCCTCTGCAGTAAAAAATAATTTGTTTTTGTAAGTGTTAATTGCTAAACTATTTGCGTTATAAATTCCAGAAAGCGGTTTATTAAAAAATGTAGCCATTGTATTATATGGCCAAACCTGATAAATAATCCCTTCTATATTATTAGCAGAATTGTTAACATCATAGATTCCTTTACATAAAACCCATAAATCATCCGTACCAAAGACAGCGCTATTCGGATTATATCCTATATCTAATTTTCCTGAAAAATTATTCCTTTCTACAAAATCATATTTTGTAAAGTAATCTATAGAAACTATAGAACTATCTCGCTCTGCTTTTGTAGAGCCTCCCCCATTCATTATTATAGTTCTGAACCAATTATTTACAATCTTTGTTGGGTGAGTACCATCACCGGTTTCAATATGGCTTTGGATCTGTTGTTTCTCTAAATCAACAATCTTTACGGTAGCATCTCCTTTATCAACAACAAACAACCTATTGTTATCCACTCTTACACAACTTACAGGGTTAAAGAATCCTGAAACACTTCCTAAACTTCCAAAAGTCTCAATATCAACCGAATAAACCTTATCTCCAATTATAAATGCTTGATCCCCTTCTATTATCATACTTTTTGGCTGAGATATATCTGCTCCATTTACAACACTATAGATATTGTTCTTGACTACTCTTAAAGAGTCTGCATCTTCTATATTGCAAAAAGAAACTCCTTGATCAGTAAGAATGTACATTCCTTTCCCGTAATTTTTTGGTAATTCAGGTATTGTGATTGAATCACTATCTTCTGGTCTGCATGAAGAAATAATTACAGATAAAATAAAAAAGTAATTAAGAATTCTCATTTGAAATTTTCAGCAAATATAAAAAAAAGGAAAGCAAAATACTCTCCCTTATCTTTAATAAGATTTATTTACTTATATAAAATTTTTTCTTATTCTTAATATATAATCCAGAAGGCAAATATGCTTCTTGATTCATCCTTCTTCCAGAGAGATCATAGATTATTTCATTCTTGTCAGAATCTAATAACATTGATTCATAAATAGATGTTATATTATTTCTTATATCAAACACAATTGTACCTGGAGAGATCCCACATTGAAAAGTATGTATTAAAGAATTATTCTGATCATAAATATTAACAAGCCCATAAGTAAAATAATCTGTTGAACTTGCATATAATAAATTATTAATTTTATCATAAGATAAATCATAAAAATTTTGATTTAATCCTAATGACACTCCTGTAGTAGGTAGCGAAAGCACATCCCATTCATAAAGAAGTGTGTCACCTGAAATTTGATAGTTTATTTTTCCATCTCGGAGACATGATGTTCCACAACCTGTAGAAACTGTGGCTAAATTAATAGTTGTGGAACCGTAAGTAAGCAGACTCACCTGTGATATTGACGAGCTAGACCAATCTTTATTATTTATTGTATAAATATAATCATCCTCAAAAACCATATTATCTGGATTAATACCGTCTGGACCAAGATCTATTTCATTTAAATACGAGAACGTATTAAGATCTAAGACACCTATAATTCCTTTCTCATTACCCCACTCATAAGCATTATTTATTGCAACATATGCCTTGTTATCATTAATAATAAAATTCTGTGTTGCCCATTTTGGTCCTGTGGTAGTATCTATTTCTAGATATAAACTCAAATCGGAGCTATTATATATTTGCAAATATGAGTTAAAAGATATTGGTAAAAAAGTAGTGTTGTCATAATCTCCTCTAGAAACAATAATCTTATCATCCCAAATAGCTAAATTACGTATACCATCAATCTGCTGAGAGGCTATTAAATTATAATCATTCTTATCATATTTATGTAACATATTATCTGCTGCAACATAAAAATAATTATTATCAATAACTAAATCGGAAGCAAACCTTGATCCATCTATAGTATCAATAGTCAAATAATTTTGTGTATTTGGATTATATACTCCTATTGTTACAGGTTCAATAGACTGATTTAAACTATAATCAAAATAACCTTCATTTAAAACAAAAACTTGGTGCACATAATCTTGTGCAAATACTGTTTGTACCATCATTAGAGATAGAAAAAATAAAATTCTTTTCATAATCCTTTTCTTAAATTTTAAAATTAATAAATATGTTCAATTCCCATATCTTATCTAGAGATAATAACAATATTTATGAGCTAGCAGGTCTTCTGACTTAGTCCTTCTTGGATTGGCCTTCCCATCAACAAGATAATGGCACATGCAGTATCCAAAAAATAATAAAGGACTTTACAGATTCTGGTAAAGTTGAGGGTTTTCACCCCATTCCCTTATACACTATATTTTTTTAGTGCACTAAACACACGACAAAAATATGAATTTAGTTCTCAAAAGATTGTGTAGAGTTTGAAATTCATCCAAATTTATCGACAACTTTTAAACAATGGTATTTAAAATACAAATTCTTGAAGAAAATATTAAAAACCTAATAGACTAGACACTATTAGAAATAGAACTAGTAAGTGTTAATGCCTTGTATAGCTCTTGCTTATTTAGTTCCAAATCTTCTGTAAAATAAGTAATTAGTTTCTCAGTTGGTATATTTCCTATGAGCTTGTTATTAGCCATTGGACAGCCACCATATCCTTTAATTGTAGCATCAAACCTTTTACACCCATTCTTGTATGCTGCATCTATTTTCTCTTCCCATTTATCGGGAGTAGTATGAAAGTGTGCTCCAAATTCAATTGTAGGATATTCACTTATTAATGTACTAAAAAGTGGTGTAATATTTAATGGATCAGATACTCCAATTGTATCTGAAAAAGCAATAATCCCAGCTCCTAATTTATGTAGTTTCTCAGTCAGTTCAGCAACAATGTCAGGATGATAATTTTCTCCATAAGGGTTACCAAAAGCCATGGAAATATACACCACTAATTCCTTATTGTTTTTTAAAGCTAAATCGTGGATTTCTTCAACCGTCTTAAGTGCTTCAGTAATGCTTTTATTCGTATTTCTTTTCTGAAACTCCTCAGAAACCGAAAGTGGAAAACCTAAATAATTAATTTCCTCAAAATTACAAGCATCAATTGCACCTCTTAGATTGGCAATAATAGAAAGTAACTTACTTGATGTATTTGTTAAATCTAATCCTTTTAAAACCTCAGCTGTATCCTTTAATTGAGGAATGGCTGTTGGCGAAACAAAAGAACCAAAATCAATAGTATCAAATCCAACACTTAATAGTTGATTGATATAATCAATCTTCTTTTTTGTAGGAATGAACTCTTTTATTCCCTGCATTGCATCTCTAGGACATTCTATTATTTTCATATTTTTAGTAAAGTCTTGTTGATCCTTTTTACAAGAGTAGGTCCTTCATAAATAAATCCAGTATATACTTGCAACAGAGTAGCTCCTGCCTCCAGTTTTTCAATAGCATCTTTTGCTGAATGTATACCACCTACACCAATAATTGGGAATGCTTTATTGGATTTTTCTGATAAGTATTTAATCACCTCAGTTGATCTTTCTTTAACTGGCTTACCACTTAAGCCACCATTTCCAATTTCCTTTATTTTATTTTTATCCGTTTTAAGCGAACTTCTATCAATTGTTGTATTGGTTGCTACTACCCCATCAATATTTGTATCAGAAACAATTAGAATGATATCATCTAATTGCTTATTTGATAAATCAGGGGCAATTTTAAGTAAAATTGGTTTTCTATTTTCTTTTTGAGAATTTAACTCTTGTAACCTTTTTAATACAACTGTTAGAGGCCCTTTCCCCTGTAGTTCCCTTAATCCTGGTGTGTTTGGAGAACTAACATTCACTGTAAAATAATCTACATAAGGAAAAAGTTTTTCAAAACAGATCTCATAATCATTTACTGCTCTTTCATTTGGAGTGACTTTATTTTTTCCAATATTTCCTCCAATAATGATATTAGATTTTTTTCTTCTCAACCTAGCAACAATAGCCTCAATCCCCTCATTATTAAATCCCATTCGATTGATAATCGCATTATCTTCCTTTAATCTGAATAATCTTGGCTTAGGATTCCCATCTTGTGGCAATGGAGTAACCGTTCCTATCTCGATAAATCCAAAACCAAAAGAAGCTAATTCCTCAAATAGTTTAGCATCTTTATCAAAACCAGCAGCTAAGCCAATAGGATTATCAAATCTTAGTCCAAAAACTTCTCTCTCTAATCTAGTATCATTAACTTTAAATAATAAACGCCACCCCCACATTTTTCCAGGTATAATTGCTCCAAACTTGATTAATTTAAAAGAAAGATTATGAATAAACTCAGGGTTGAAAAGAAATAGAAAGGAACGAACTATTTTATACATGTAGAATTTTTATGCAAAAATATGAAATGAAATCAGATTTTAAGAATTTACTTCATCAAATGAAGAATCATCATAAAAGACTACAACTTTCTCTATATTCTTGGAGACTTGAACTTTTTCAGGTTCTTTTTTAGTATGCATATAGCCAATTCCTGTTATCAGCCAATTGGAGTTTAAGTCAGAATAGGTATTTAATAGTTTTTGAAAAAAATCAATACTTGGTTTATTACGACCTGAAAGTATGTGAGAAATTGTAGCTCTATTTACACCAATATTATCAGCAAGTGCTGAAGATTTTAAACCCTCAGATTTCATCCAATTTTTAAGTCTACTATACATTAATTTTGCTATTTACAAATGTTAATAGCAAAGATAGTATTTTAAATCTAACTTTTAAACTATTTGATTAATAATATCAAATATTCGTGAATTATATACTTAATATAAACTTTATATATATATGATTTACATATATTTACATTTATATTATTATTTCTCCTGTAAAATGGCTAATCTATCTTATAACTAAAAGGTTATTTTGTTTACATAAGTAAAATACACTATGCTAATAAGTGATTTATAAGACACTCTAACCCCCCTACCCTCTATCTAAATTATATATAATTTGATGAGATAAATTGCAAAGAAATTATATACTATTCATACAAGAAACACCTAACCTTAATTTTTATAAAAGTATTTTTTTTACCGTGAAATATAAAGTTTTAGATATATAAGAATAATATACCGATTTATTCTTATTATTGCTGCTTGATAACTTTATATAGAGATAAAAACAATCTAAATGGAAAATCACGAATTGTATAGATGGTTCATTGAACAACATCCTATAATGCAAGCATTATATGCAGGATTATTTACATGGGGATTAACTGCATTAGGTGCTTCACTAGTATTCTTATTTAAAAACTCAAGCAGAAAAGTTTTAGATATATCCTTAGGGTTTACAGGTGGAGTAATGATTGCAGCAAGTTTTTGGTCTCTTCTTTCTCCGTCCATAGCTTATGTTGAAATGCAGAATGAATTTGGATTAAGTAATATGCCAGCATTTTTACCACCTGCTATTGGATTTTTTCTAGGCGCGCTATTCTTATATGTATTAGATAAAATAATTCCACATTTACATTTATTTGCTAAAAGAGAAGAAGCTGAAGGAATGAAAACAAATTGGAGAAAAACAATATTATTAGTATTAGCAATTGCTTTACATAATATCCCAGAAGGATTAGCTGTTGGTGTTGCATTTGGAGCTCTTGCAAATCCTGAACTTTTAGGAATGGATGGACATTCAGTATTTACAATAGGAGGTGCAATCGCGCTAGCTATAGGAATAGGTATTCAAAATTTCCCAGAAGGATTTGCAGTATCTATGCCGCTAAGAAGACAAGGTGTTAGTAGGTGGAAGTCATGGCAATGGGGACAATTATCTGCCATTGTAGAGCCTATATTTGCAGTCATAGGGGCAGCTATTGTAATGCAAGTACTTCCTATCTTACCGTACGCCTTAGCATTTGCTGCAGGTGCTATGATATTTATTGTAGTGGAAGAGGTTGT
>CESR01156252.1_pt1 | contig 15838 bp, 10 predicted proteins | sample 356351 | NCBI WGS metagenome assembly CESR01 (sample SAMEA2622149, study PRJEB7988) | marine metagenome | isolation source: saline water (ENVO:00002010), including | reverse complement strand
ATGCTTGAGCAGATCGACGAGCGTTTGCGTCGGCTAGAGTCAGCTTCGGCCTCACCCTAAGTTGTGATGTGCGGCAGGCGTGCAATCGCATCTGTGAGTGCCGGACATAATCAGACAAACTACGTAATGCCTTCCAGGGATTGGGGCCATGCCCGATGGTAATGTTGCCTCTCTCGAAAAGGACTTGAGCCCCCATGAAATTCACTTCTGTCGTCATGCGCCAGTGGTTGGTTTATGTTTTTGCGGCGTCGATGTTTGCCGTTAGCTGCAATCCAGCAGGGTCAGGCGACACGCCGGGCCCCCAATCTGTTGCCACCATCACCGAGGCCGATGAAGTGATCGCGGTTATTGGTGACTCTGAGGTCACGCTCGGTGATCTTTTTGACCAGATAGGCGGCCAACTTGGCTTGATGGACTTTCAGTACAGTAGCCAGCGGCACCAGGTCATCGAAACGGCGATGAAACAGTTCGTAAGGACGAAGCTTCTCGAATCCGAAGCCCAATCCCGTGGCATTACCGTCGATGTGTTGGTCGCGGAGGTTCTCGGTGGCAAGGTGAGCGTCAGCGATGATGACGTTAATTTCTTCTACATTCAGAATCAGGCTCAGCTCGGTGGGCGGTCTTTCGAATCGCTTGCTCCGCAAATCCGAGCCTATCTCGAGAACGAGATTCGCGACTCGGTCCTCGAAGAGTTTGCCCAAGGATTGGTTGAGGATCACGATGTTAACTACGTGCTCAGCCCATTCCGTGTCAACATCGATACGACTGACTCGCCGATGTTCGGCAACGTTGAGGCACCAATAACGCTCATCGAATTTTCTGACTTTGAGTGCCCTTATTGCCAGTCATTCATCGCAACCCTTGAGCAGATCAAGGCTGAATACCCCGACGAAGTAAAGATCATCTTCAAGCAATTTCCGCTCAACGATATCCATCCGAACGCACAGAAGGCGGCAGAAGCTTCGCTATGTGCTCATGAGCAGGGAAAATTTTGGGAAGCCCACGATCTGTACTTCGCCGAGCAGGATCGTCTCGAGGTTGCCAACCTTGAGGAGAAAGCAGAGCGGCTAGGTCTCGACACCCTGGCATTCAGTGCGTGTCTAGAGTCCGGGGAATACGCTGATGTCATCAGCGCCGACGTTAGCCAAGGCACCGCAGTGGGTGTCAATGGCACCCCGGCGATATTCATTAACGGCCGCCCGCTGCGCGGGGGAGCGGTTCCGTTCGAAATGGCGGCAGAGATGATCGATGATGAACTCAAGCGCCAGAAGCGTTGAGATAAGGCTAGCCACTTTGTGAGCGGCGAACTGATGTTAGAGGACGAAGCGGAACGTGAGCAGCAGGCGGAATACGAGTAGCCTGCTAGAAAAATAAGGCGGAGGGGGTGGGATTCGAACCCACGTCCCGGGGTTATAACCCGAGAACCCGATTTCGAGTCGGGCGCGGTACGGCCAGGCTTCGCTACCCCTCCGTACGAGAATCTCAGACTGGCAAAGGGAGGATAACATCGGGCCGGAGGCCATCCGAGTTGGCGAATCGCTATGCGCCCGGATCCCCCCGAGTCAGACTTTCTTCTCTTAGTTGAGGAGCGCGCCGCTAGTCAGGGCAATATCCGGATTTTGGCGGCGTCACGCCTTGTTCAGCCCGTCTAGCCGTCCTGCAAAAAGGTTGGCAATCGGTCGCGTTCGTTCTCCCCGCTCAAGAAGAATCTTCATCATCGAGGTTATTGGAGTGGCGAGCAGCATGCCAACGATCCCCCAAAGTGTGCCCCAGACCATCAGCGCAAGGAGAATCGTGACTGGATGAAGATCGAGCTCATCCCCCATAACCATTGGCTCAATTACATTACCGATGGTTAGTTGGACCGCCCCGGGCAGGGCGATGGCTAGAAACATGGTCGTCGAGCTCAAGTCTGGGCTAACTAGCACGACAGGTAGTGGTAGCAACGTTGCCACTATCGAGCCAATGCTGGGAATGAAGTTGAGCAGGAAGGCCATTAACCCAAAGGCCATTGCCAGTTCGATGCCGAGGACACTGAGAATGATTCCCACCAATATGCCGGTAAAGGCTGAAATAATGAACTTGAAGGCGACGTATTTCTGCACCCTCTTTTTAACTTCAACCCACATGCTGTTTGCGGGAGCCTCGTGTGCTGAGCCGCCGAGCAGCAAAAACATGAGGAAGATCAAGACGATCGACCCTTGAGACACGAGGGAAACGATCGCGTTAGTGATGCTGATCGCTGCTGTGCTGATCGCGTTTAATGGCAGCGAAAGAAGTTCATCTGGATTAACCCCGAGGTCTTGGAGCGGGAGGTTTGCGAGTGCGCTATCGACCTGGTCCAGTACCAGAGCTTGATACGTTGGAGCGTTTGTTGCCAACCGCTGGGCAGATGTCATGACCAGCATCGCAGCTAGTGTCAACAGGGTGACCGCAAGAATCAACGTCAGTACCACCGCGGCCCACTTTGGAACCCGCAGTTTGCTGGTTAAGTAATCAATCAGCGGTGAAAGCCCCAATGCGATGAATAGCGACAACACGAAAGGCACAAAAACGGCCTGTAACCACCAGAGCATAGCGCCCACCGCAGTGGTTGCCAGGATGACCAGGCACGCCGTTTGAATTCGCTCGTCAACGGTTTGTTGGCTCATTGCGGATCGTTCCAAGGTTCGATCGTGGCGCGCTCGATTGTTGAGCCCTCAAGCACTCGGTCGACAACTTCCATCCCCGACACGATCGTGCCGATTATCGTGTAGTTGTAATCGAGACGAACGTTGTCGGCAAGGTTAATGAAGATTTGAGAATCACCTGTGTCACGTCCGCGCGTGGAAATTCCGACAGTGCCACGCAAGTGAGAGCGATTTCCAACTTCATCTCGGCTATATGGGCCATCACCAACATATTCGTTTGCTCCAGGACTTCCACCTTGGATAACGAAGTTGGCAACCACACGGTGAAAGGTCAACCCGTCAAAGTATCCGTCGCGCACTTGCCGCGCGAAGCGCGCGACATTGGTTGGCGCCTCATAAGGATGAAGTCTGACCTCGATGACGCCACTATTTTGCATCTTCATTCGAACCCTTGCTTGCTCAAGGTTGATGAGATCTTCGGCAGTGGGAAATGGAGCCAGGGGCAAAGGAGTTGGCGAAGCAGAGACAGTGGAACCGGTCCAGGAGAGCAAAATCTGGGCTGCCTCCGCCGCAATTCGTGAGTCAAAATCCTCAATGTAGGGAAGAATGCTGTCGACATTGTCCGCATCGCCAAGTTCTCCGATGCGTCTTAGAATGGCAAGCCGCGGATCACGTGAAGTCTCTTTCTTCTCGAGCGTGACCCGCTCAAGGGCTTCAATCAACATCGCCAAAGCGTCTGGATGCTCAGTGGCTTCCAGCATATCCGCCGCGGTGATCAAACGTTGATAGTCTTCGCTGTTCAGCGCCGCGACGGCGACCCCGTCTGCAGCATGGCCGAGTATTGTGTCGAGGCCTCGGAGTGCTGTGTCAGCGACATTCGGAAACGGGTCCTGTACAAGCTGTTCCAACACATCGATAGCGCCGATGGTGGCCGCAGCTCGAGCTGCGTACATTCGGACCTGCCATATTGGGTTGACGATGGGCACCGAGATTAGCTGTTCAGCAGCATCAGGATGAACGTGGGCAAGCGTGGTTAAAGCATGGGCAGCAGGATGCCAGGTGACGGGCCGACTGACGTTGACCGGTGGGTCCACCAGCATGCGTAACATATTGACAACCGACGGGGCGCTGATCTCAGGGCCGGCGACGTTAACCTCATGGCAACCTTCTGCTAGTAGGTCGATTGCCTGTAGAGCAACGTTCGGGTCGTCATCCTCGACCAATGTAGTAATTGTCGCGCAGTCTTCAGGCTCATGTTCGAGGCGACCGTACCCGCGCAACCCTTCGTAACGGACTTGCCCTTCGGTGTCATCGAGCGCGATCTGTAGCAACAAACGCTGTCGATTTAAATCGTCAACCCCGCTGGCAGCCGCAGCGGCAAGGCGTCGTACCTCGACATCTGGGTCGTAAAGGGCGATCTCGACAGTTTCTGCATTAGCCCTGCCAGCCGCGGTGAGGGTGGCGAGAGCCAACCGACGAACCCGTGCCGCGGCGAACATCGCTTCCAATTCTAGCTGCTCGGCTTCGGTGGGGTTGGCATCCCCCCGACCATAGTGGATAAAGTCAACCAGGCGGTCCCTGACTCCAGCAGCAAGCTCTATATCTGTATTAGTGCGCACCAATGATTCAAATCCACGCAGAGTCGGCACCAACGTTTCAAGAGGTGCATCCCATTGGGCGACATCAAGCAGGGTTGTCTGCGTCTGCTCGATCGTTGTTGCTGAGGCAGAACGTAAGCGGCCGAGTGACTGGGCAAGTGCTCCGCGCACCGCTGGCTCGTGTTCTTCATCGAGGCGCCCGCGCAGGAGACCAGCTGCTGTTTCAGTATCATCATTGAAGACGCTTTGAGCGATTGCCCCTGCGGCGGTCAAGCGCACCACCGCATCGGGATCAGTAAGCGTCCGGCCAAGTACAGCGAGCGCAGCGGGATCTTCGAGGCGGCCAAGGCCCCGCGCTGAAAAGTGGCGTAACAGGGCATTGTCAGAAGCCAGTCCGTTCCGCAAGGCTGTTGCCTGCGCAAACGTCGGTCGTCGGTCTTCTTCAGCCATGATCTCGACAAGCGCAGCCAGGTCTTCGGCACCAAGGTTGGTCACGGAGCTAGTTGGGGTGCCCGAAAAACAACTGCATAGAAAGACTCCACCCACGAAGATTGAACTTCGGCCCCACCCGGGGGTTATTCGACCTGTGTTTGGTGGGAGCTGATGCATCCGTTGATGGTGGCGTTGAGGCAAGGTAACTGTCAAGCGAAGAATATTGGACAGCAGGATGTGGTGTTACGGCTCAGGCATTCCCCAGCCTTCTAATGGCCGGCCAGGTAGTCGTAAGCTGCGGTGACCTCCTTAAATTTCTCTGAAGTCAGCTCAATGAGTTCGGGGCCGAGGTGCGCGACCCGGTCGGGATGGTATTTGGTGCGAAGTCGCTTGTAAGCCTTTTCGATCTCGGCCGGTGTTGCCCCATCATGGAGCCCAAGCGTGGTAAGAGCCACTTGACGTTGCCTTGGAGCGTTGGTTGGCGAGGGTCGGCGATGCCTGCGACCGGGTGGCGCCATGCGCTCGATGACGCCACGAATAATCGTCATCACGACCCAGATGAAAATGAAGGCGAAAATGGCTCTAAAATGCATGCCTCCAGTATGCCAGAGGGGTATCCTGAACCCGAATGCAAGACGCCGCTATTTACCGGCATTCTCTCCTGGCCGCATTACTTTCACGAAGATGATTTTTGATAGTGGACAAGTTTTGGTGAGTTGCGAGCATGCCTCGAATCGTCTCCCTGTAGGCATGAAGGCGTCGCCTGAAATGATGGCACTTCACATTGCTTGGGACCCTGGCGCCCTCAAGATTGCTAGGCGATTAGCAGAAACTTTCAATGCACCTCTGCACGCTGGTGAGTATTCGCGCCTGGTTGTTGATCTCAATCGAACCATCGGCAACTCTGTCCTAGTTCGTCGCGTATCCGATGGCCACAGGATCCCGTTCAACCATGGTCTGAGCAGGTCCGATGTTGAACGCCGGATCAAAGATTACTATCTGCCATATCGGACCGCCGTATCAGAAGCAGTGGAGGGAATCATTCAGGACTGCGGTCGGTGCGTTCACCTTTGCATCCACACCTATACGCCCCAGCTTGGCGACAATGTGCGAGGCAACGACATTGGGCTTCTCTACGATCCACACCGACAACCAGAAGCAGCATTGGTTCGGGAACTACGTGAAGCTCTCATTGAGAGAACCGGCTTGGTGGTGTGGCTAAATCGCCCCTACCAAGGGACCGCAGACGGTATTCTGCCCCGTATCCGAGAGGCCCACGATGCCAAAGTCTATGTTGGAATTGAACTCGAGGTGAATCAAAGATTCGCTGAGGTCCCCGCTGAACTTGACGACATTACCGACGCCTTCAGTAGGTGCGTACAAGACCTTTGTGGCTGGAAGGAAGGGGATGGTCTGCAGTGAAGCTAAGACCGAAGACATAAGCCACCAAAGCTCGCTGGTGGCAAGTGCCTAGCTGGCGAGCTTGCCCCGGTTTTATCGGCGGCGACGGTTCAACTCGTCATTGCGGTCTACCACAGATACTCCTTCGGTGATCCAAGGCTTGGCCGGCTCTCCCTTAAGGTAGTGGCCAAACCAATCGAGGATGCGGTGATGGTAGTCAACCTGGTTCTTCTCTTGCCGGTTGCTATGGTTCTCGTTGGCGTACACCAACATGACGAACATTTTTCCGGCCCGACGAGCGTAGTTGTACATCTCCACACCCTGATGCCAGTCGACTGTGCCGTCATTGTCGCCGAAGGCCATGAGCATTGGGGTCTCAAGCTGCATGATTCCCATCACCGGAGACTCGCGAACGTAGGCCTCCATGTCTTCCCAGTAAGGAACGTCCATTCGTGCCTGTCCCGTTTCAAAATGGCCACTTTCTGGCAGGCCTTGGTTCCAGTGAATGGTTCCGAACATAGAGAAAAAATTGGTTAAAGCGGCGCCTGACACCGAAGCAGCGAAAATGTTTGTCTGGGTGGGAACGTATGCTGCTTCATAGCCACCCCACGAATGCCCGACGAGACCGACACGATCGCTATTTACCATGCCTGTATCGACGACGGTCTGAACAGCGGGCCGGATACACTCGACCGCTGATGACCCTGGCCGACGACCCTGGAAGAAGATGTCGGGCTGCAGAACGAAGTAGCCGAGGCTAGTCCACACGGATGGGTTGTAAGGACTGCGCTCGCTTGGCACGGAGTAACTGTGCACCGATTGCGACAACCGCTCATAAACGTAGGTGATCATCGGGTACTTGTGCCCCGGCACGTAGCCCGCGGGATAGAAAAGAGCACCCTGAACTCGTTTGCCGAACTCACATGAATAGTCGATGAGCTCCGAATATCCCCAGGCGAAACCATCTTGATATGGGTTTGTTTTGGTGACCTGTACTGCTTGCGATAGATCGGGGCCAACAAAGTAGTCGGGGGAATCGTCGAAGTTCTGGATTACGTAGCCGAACTGGTCGACGGCGGTAGCTTTAATTAACCGTCCGACACTGGCATCGAGCCAGACAAGACGGGTTAATTCATGATTCGCTCCTTTAGCGCCAAGGCGAGCGTAGCCTGACATCTTGGTCCACTGACCGAACATGCTCAGATACAGAGGCGCATCCAGGTTGATTGCCGATTGCTCGGGGTCGAGACGAGTGTAGCGATAGCGAATTTCGTCGTCGGCACCATTGGTGAGACGGGTGCTGCCATCGCCGTCGGGGTTGACCGACCAGATGTCATAACGGTCGTATAGCAGCACGGCTTCGTCGTTCTCGGCCCAGCCGACGAGGCCCCAGGAAGGCTTCTGCTCGACCGGATAATCGTAGTCGTGGTTTACGAAATTGGCCGGCAGGCTCGATGTCAGGTCTACGTGTTCGCCAGTCGCGATCTCATAGGCGGTATGGTTATCGTCTTTAAAGTAAAGAAGGTGCTCACCGGTGGCACTACCGCCAGAGAAATAACGCACCCGATCGACAACACGGGTGCGCTCGCCAGTCGCAACGTCAATCAGGTCGACGTCAAACCAGCGACGCCCGAACATGCTGTCGAAGATGTATGGCTTGCGATCTGTTTCGGTAGCGTGGCTTTGACCGTTTAACAGCACGACGGTCTCGTCGAGGTCAGTTCCCAGCTTCACGAAGCGATCATCGTCGATGTGCCAGACTGACATATAACTCTTGGCGCGATCGCGTTGTTCTTGCAACTTCTGCATAGGGATAATGCGCTCGTCGAGGGCGTGCCAAACATCGACGTCTGCGGGCTCGGGTTCTTCCTCGCCACTTTCGCGTGGAACGGAGGCTTGTTCTTCTTCCCCGCTATCCGACCCCCCTCTTTCAGTATTAGCGATTTCTTCTTCTGCGTTAGCTGACTTTTCAGTCCATTCCCGTACGCCAAAGAAGATCGAACTTCCGTCTTTAGACCAGCTTGGCGAGCGGTGTTCAACGACCCGCATGCCGGAGGCGAAACCATTGTGGGAACGGTGGTCGAACTGAAACGTTGTCGATGTGCCGGAGGCAAGATCACGCCACGCGAGCACGACATGGGTCGGTTCTTGATGAGACTGGCTCTCCGTAGAGCGAAGTACAGCGAGATCATCTTCGTCTTCGCGCCACGTGAGTTTTGTGAAGGTCGCGTCGCCTGAGTCGAGGACGAGTAGTGAACTGCTAATTGCATCATAAAGTTGAATCCCGTTCCCGGCGCCGCTCTCAGTTGAAACCGTCATCGCTAACCGAGGGGCGTTATCCTGCCAAGAGAACTCGGAGACATTTCCGAAGTTGATGCTGCTGCCTGACTCGAGGGCGCGGATTATAAGGTCTGACGCTTCGGCCCCCGTTGCTGGGTAGCCTCGAATAGCTAGATATTCACCGGAGTCATCGAAGAGAAATGAAGCTACAGTATCAAGAATCTCTTCCTCGCCACTCACCAAGTTCAGCAACCCCATGCGGTTACGGACCGGCCGATCCTCTTCCCGCATACGTTCCTGCTCAGCCTCTGTGTAGCCAATCCGGTAGGCGAGCCAACGTGCGTTGCTCGCGAATTGCGGAGAGCTTCCGCTCTCGACGACCTTGGGGTCACTAGTTGGCTCGGACTCCAGGTTGGTTGTGCTGGTGGCGAAGATGCGCAGCTCGGATGTGCTATCGACACGGCGAATACTGACCGCTAGGTGGGCACCGTTGGGGGACAGTACGCCGCCACCTAGTGTTTCCCACTGGCCATAGTCTTGTGGAGTGACGGGAGTTCTTTCTTGGACGGTGACTTCTGCCCCTACGGAACCAACCAGTAATACAACAAGAATCCAGAGTGCGATCAGTGAAGTCTTTTTCATCATGCCCCCATTTTCTCAGATGACTTGCTGACAGAAGAATATCGCGGGCAAGGCGCGCGTTCCCGGGAATTGCCGATTCGACACTTGTTTGCCTCGCGGCTATTTAAGTGAGCAGCCTTTACCCATACTGCTCCACCCTGGCTGTCAATGATGTTCTCGCGGGTTACCTTCTGGGGCCGTTCAAGGTTGGGAGGCATTAATAACCTGGACACGTTCGGTGCCTCGTTGCAACCTCTTTATAATGGTTGTTCCTTGATTGTCCTTTCCATGAACTAGGTGCCCCAATGTTCCGAATCGCGCATTTCCTGTTTTTGGCCACATGCCTTGCCGTGGTTGCTTGTGGTGGTCCATCCACTGATGGCGATGGAGGGCAACCGGTGCGTTTTCTGAGCATGGGGACTGCACCTCCAGGGGGTGCTTTCTTTGTTGTCGGTGGTGCCATGGCGGAAGTTTTCAACGAGAACACTAGTGGCTTCAGCATGACCGCCGAAGCGACGAGTGGCTCGCAGGAGAACATCCGGCGGCTTACCAGCGGCGAACTAGACTTCGCCCTTTCGAATTCAGCGATCACCTATTTTGCAGTACGCGGAACTGAGGGCTGGACGCAGGCTTACCCCATGAGAGCTGTGATGACGTTGGCTCCCAACGTAGCGATGTTCGTCGCTGCGGCGGAATCTTCCGTCGAAAGCATCCCTGATCTAGCCGACAGTCGCGTTAGCGTCGGGCCGGCAGGAGCGGGGTTCGAGTACTTTATTCGCCCACTGTTAGCTGCGCACGGGGTGACCTACGATGATTTCTCGCCGGTTAACGCAACCCAAGCAGGGGCAGTGGACTTGCTCACCGATGGGTCGGTGGTGGCGGCTTTCCTCGGTGGTGCGGTGCCGACTGCGTCAATCACACAGGCGGCGGCAGTGCAGGACATTCGCCTTGTTCCTTATGCTGCCGAAGCAATGCAGCAACTCGTCGCAGAATACGTTTTTTTTAATCCAGCGACGATTCCAGCTGCTACCTACCGTGGAATAGACACCGAGTATAAAGGTCTCGATGTTGGGTCAATGCACTTTATAACTAGTGTCGACATGGACGAAGAGATTGTCTACGAGGCCACTAAAGCGCTGTATGAGAACCGAGAGGCAGTAGTCGCGCGGCATGCTGCTGGCCGCGCCATCAACGCGAACAATGTGGTCCGTGACACTGGCACCGAGTTTCACCCTGGTGCCATACGGTTCTATCGGGAGATCGGCATCTGGTCGCAATGACCGTTAACGAGGCCCCTAGCACCCGACCAGCTGAGCGCCCAGTCGTTATCGTATTGGGCTCGGCGATGTGCCTGCTCACGCTGATCGAGGTGAACTACCCACATCTTGCCCCACCTGCACAGCTGTCACTGTTCTCTTTACTCGGCTTGTTACTGTGTTTTTTGACGGTGTCAGCGCACAAGAAGTTCCAGCACAATAACTGGTCGCGCATGCTCGATTTCGGACTCGCTGGCCTCACAACGATTTGTTTCGGCTATGTTTTTACGCAGAACGAGCCGTTGCTTGGCAACCTTTGGATTGGCGGCCAGTCGCTCGGCAACCGTGCCGGGTCAGAGTCGAGCGCAGAGACAGTTATTGGTTTGCTGGGCCTCGTCCTTATTCTGGAGGCAGCGCGGCGGTCGCTTGGTTGGGCACTACCTATCCTAGCCAGCGTTTTTCTTGCCTATGGATATCTTGGCCCCTACTTGCCGGCATGGCTATTTCCACACCGTGGCTACAGTTTAGAGCGCCTTGTCGCTCAGACGTTCCTGCACAGCCAGGGTGTTTTCGGCATCGCGATGAACGTCATGTTCACATACGTTTTTCTGTTTGTGGTTTTTGGGGCCTTCTTGCAAGCAACTGGAGCGACCCGTTTCATTATCGGTTTTGCGGACAGCATCTTTCGCGGAAGCCCCGGGGGTCCGGCGAAAGTAGCCGTAGTTAGCTGCGGCATGATGGGTTCTCTGTCGGGTAGTGCCGTTGCTACCTGCGCCGTAGTTGGAACCCTAACGATTCCAAGCATGCGGGCAGCAGGTTTTCGATCCAGAGTCGCAGGGGGAATCGCCGCTGCGGCCAGCTCGGGTGGCGCCCTAATGCCTCCAGTGATGGGTGCCGGTGCCTACATGATGCTAGAAATCGTGCAACCTTCTGTGACTTACCTTCAGGTCATCCGCGCCGCATTGTTGCCAGCGATTCTTTACTACTCGTCGTTGCTGCTTATTGTGCACTTCACGGCACGCCGATTGGTTGGAGATATGGCAACCGAAGGCCAGGTTGTCGAGACGGAAACAGCGTCGCGATTTCGTGTTCAGTGGGAAGGCATGATCTTCGGAGGCGCATTGGTGGTTCTGATTGCCTTGCTGCTTTTTGGTAACACACCATTTCGGGCGGTGACCATGGCACTCGCGACAGTGGTGGTCCTTGGCATGCTGAATGAGCGTACCCGAATGAAAGCCCCTGATTTTTTCAGGGCCTTTGGTCAATCTGCTGTCGACATGCTGCCGCTCGTAGCGGCAGCAGCATGCGTGGGTGTTGTTATTGGAGTCGTCACCCTCACTGGCGTGGGCACCCGCCTTCCAGCGACGATCATTCCGCTTGCAGAGCAGAGTTTGTTGCTCGCCCTTGTACTCATCATGACTTGTTCAATCGTTCTTGGCATGGGCTTACCGTCGGCAGTCGTTTACCTTCTGCTAGCTACCCTCATCGGTCCGGTTCTTGGCAATCTCGGTGTTGTGCCACTTGCCGCCCATTTGTTCATCTTTTACTTCGGGATGATGTCGATGGTGACGCCACCGGTTGCTCTCGCTGCATACGTAGCTGCGTCGATTGCAGGCGCTGACATTATGCAAACGGGGTGGCACGCTTTTCGTTTCGCCCTCGTTGGTTTCACGCTGCCGTACATTTTTGTGTTTCGCCCCGAGCTGCTAATGCTTTCTAGCGACGGCAGCACCGCATCGATTGGGGCGATTGTTTACGCAACCACAATAGCGGCGTTGGGCGTCTTGGGTTTTGCTGCCGGGCTCGCTGGCTTCTTGTTCAATAATTTGTCGCCTGCAGCGCGTGGTTCCGTGATCGCGGCGGCTGCATTATTGCTCGTTCCCGGGCAGGGTATTGAGTTATACGGCACCCGAATCCTGGTTCTTGACCTCGCTGGTATCGTGCTGCTTAGTGTCGTGGCGGTCACGAGCTGGAAGTCGCGCGGTTGATTCCCAATGGTCTTTCCCGCGACAATTCATTCAACCTGCTAGGCGGGCCGAAGGCCAGCCTAGCGACGGCCGTCTTTTTACTTACTGGTTAGGCTTCCTTCAGAAACGGAGTCGCCCAATGATTATTTATCGCACCTTTGTCGTCATTGCGTTAACTGCCATCGTTTCCATGCTGCTTGTGGCACAAACGACCATTGCGTCGCAGTCCGAAGCGCCGCAGGAAGAAAATCGCCGCATGATGACAGCATGGGATACGCAGAACTTCACAACGGTGGGAAGCCCCCGTATCTCGCCAGATGACCAGTGGGTCCTATACACGCAGAGCGTCCGAGACTGGGATGACGATGAACTTGACCGGGCTACGCACATATGGAGGGTTCGCACCGACGGTACTGATCGTCGCCGACTCACCTTTGGCGAGTCAGACACAGGATCACCGGCTTGGTTTCCGGATGGCAGCAAGATTGCATTCGCGTCTGGCCGAGGAGAAGGTGAAGAACCCCAAATCTTTTCCATGTATGTGGACGGCGGCGAAGCGTGGCAAGTTACCGAGCACGAAGGAGGTGTCTCTCAGTTTTCGATCGCACCAAATGGCGAAAGCATTTTGTTTACTGCGCGCGACCGCTTGAGTGAGGACCAGAAAAGGCGTCAAGAAATACACGACGATGCCGAAGTAGTCGATGAGAGTTTTCGGATGACCCACCTCTGGTTTTTTGACATCGATTCGGGCGAGAGCAAGCGTCTGACCAGCGGCGATTTCACCGTCTCGGATCCCCAGTGGGCCCCAGATTCTTCGAAGATTGCGTACGTTACCCGGCCCACCCCTAAGGTCGATGATTCATCATGGAGTGACGTGTGGGTTGTTGATCTTGAAGGCAACGCTGAACTGTTTTATGAAAACGAAGGGCCCGACGGCAGTCCCCGTTGGTCGCCCGACGGCAACACATTAGCTATGGCATCGAATCCGCAACCGGGGAATACGCAGTGGTATAGCAAATTGCATCTATTCCCCGCTGATGGCGGTGAACCCATCATTATGCTCGACGACTTTGATCTTGCCTTCGGGCAGCCGATGTGGGCGCGCGATGGCCAAACGATCTACTGGTCGACGGGGCAGGGTACGGTCACCAACCTATTTGGTGTCGACCTGGACTCCGGTGAGTTGACCATCAGGCGCGCTCCGGTGCGCGGCGCCAACGGCCAGTGGCAGTTGTCACACGACGGCAACTTCTGGGTGTTTAGTCACAGTGACCCTGCACGCCCCGGCAACCTTTGGGTTGCGGCGAGAGAGGGTGATGGTTTCGGACCTGCTGTGCAACTTACTGACGCCAACCCGTGGGTTGGACAAGAAGAAGTAGAGCTCGGCAAGGTCGAATCTGTCCGCTGGACCAACTCCGATGGTGGCACAATTGAAGGGGTCTTAACCTATCCGGTTGATTTCCAAGAAGGCACACAATACCCCCTCATCGTCAACCCTCATGGCGGCCCCAGTGGCGCCTCTATGGAAAGCTTCAGTTCGACTAACCACATGTTTGCTGGCAACGGATTCCTGGTACTTCAGATCAACTTCCGTGGTAGCTCCAACTACGGCCAAGAACACCTCAATGCGAACCAGGACAACTGGGGCATCCGTGATTACGACGACATCATGACCGGTGTCGACTACGTCATAGGACAAGGCTGGGCTGACCCCGATCGTATGGTTGCTTATGGATGGAGCTACGGTGGCTATATGACATTCTGGATGTCGACGCAGACTGATCGGTTCAAGCTGATTTCACCGGGCGCCGGTTTGTCGAACCTCTATTCTATGTATAGCACTACGGACATCCCCGCTTACCTGGGTTGGTTCTTCGGCACCCCCTGGGACAATGAAGACATCTATCGGCAGCTCTCCCCGATTCGTCACGCGAATAAGGTCACCGCCAAGATCTTGATCATGCACGGTGCTAATGACGAGCGTGTGCCACCAGAGCAGGCGGTGGAGTTTTATAAAGCTCTGACCGACCTTGGCAAAGATGTTTCTTTTGTTCGCTACCCGCGGCAGGGGCATGGCATCAGCGAACCGCGTCTGGCGATGGACCGACTGCGTCGTTACGTGTGTGCTTTTACCGATGTATTGGGCATGGAAGAGGCCACCGAGCAGTGTGACGGTGGAGTGCCAACGGTTGATACCGGAGACGGTGAAAACATGGACGACAAAGGGATGATTGAAGTTGGTTTACCAGAGAGCGCTGTCGACATTGAGTTGCTGCATGGTGAGGGGCTCGACTGCGGGATCTTTGAGGTGAACTGTTATCTCAAAGATGAGTAAATGCCTGCCGTTGCAGTCCAGAATGCTTGATGGGTGTTACGGAAGCCTGGGAAAATCAGGACGTGACTGAGCCGACCATCGACAAATTTGGGCGCCCGCTGCGTGACCTTCGTGTCTCGGTAACCGACCGGTGCAACTTTCGGTGTCGCTACTGCATGCCTCGCGAAGTGTTCGGCGAAGGCTATGAGTTTCTCCCGCGACGCGCGATCCTTCGGTTTGAGGAGATCCAGCGTGTCGTGCGCATCGCGGCTGAGTTCGGGGTACGGAAGGTACGCATAACGGGAGGCGAACCGCTACTGCGGCGCGACCTGCCTCAACTCATCACTATGCTTAACCAGGTCAAGGGCGTGGAGTTGGCATTGACGACCAATGGAGCTTTGCTACCCGAGCAAGCTCAGGCACTTGCTGACGCTGGGCTCAAACGGGTCACCGTGAGCTTGGATTCTCTAGACGACAAAACTTTTCGGGCCATGAACGATGCGGACTTTCCAGTCGCTGATGTACTTGATGGCATCGAGGCAGCAGTTGTTGCTGGACTAGCCCCGATCAAGATCAACGCGATGGTGCAGCGTGGCGTCAACGAAGACTCGGTCGTCGAGTTGGCGCGATATTTCAAAGGGTCTGGCCATATCGTGCGATTCATTGAATTCATGGATGTGGGTATGACTAATAATTGGCGGCCTGAGGATGTTTGTGGGGGGGCTGACACCGTCAAGCGCATTACGGCTGAGTTGCCTGCCGAACCGGTGTCCCCGGCCTACCGTGGCGAGGTTGCCAAACGCTGGCGCTACATCGATGGCGAAGGAGAATTCGGCGTCATTACCTCAGTGACGGAGCCGTTCTGCGGTGATTGCACACGCGCCCGCCTTTCCGCGGAGGGTGTTTTATACACGTGCCTGTTCGCGGGCGAAGGAACTGATCTGCGCGATACTCTGCGCTCCGGAGGGTCTGACGGAATGCTGCGCACCCTCTTCTCGGATATCTGGTCAAACCGGGAGGATCGTTACTCGGAACGGCGCTTCAAGGAGAGCAAGTTGCCATCCCGTATCGAAATGTCTTATATCGGGGGCTAATTGAGACGGGCCCGACTTCTGTTTTGCATACAGGCAGGATAAGCCGCCACTCAGACGTTAAATGATCCGCCCTTCCCCTGCGTAAAGTAAGGGTTTTGGCCAGAGGCATGGTCGGTTGTGTCGTAGACGCTCTCGATTTCCGGGATCTGTTCCTTGAGCATGCGCTCAATTCCGTGTTTTAGGGTTACGTCGACCATGCCGCATCCCTGGCAGCCACCGCCAAGCTCGACGTAGGCAATGCCTTC
>CESR01168771.1_pt1 | contig 15866 bp, 16 predicted proteins | sample 356351 | NCBI WGS metagenome assembly CESR01 (sample SAMEA2622149, study PRJEB7988) | marine metagenome | isolation source: saline water (ENVO:00002010), including | reverse complement strand
TCGTGATAGAGGCGCGTGAGGGTACCTCTGTTCAGGTCGGTGGCTTTCGCGACATCGCTGATTTTCAGCCTTCGTTCCCCGAGGAGGCGCGACAGGTGGCATTTGATCATCTGCTGCTCCAAAAAAATCCATTAAAAACCGTTGCCGGCGTTAACACACCAAAAGTGTCGTTATAGTCAATTCAGAAGATTGAAATGGCTCTCTAGTAGCTATAACGATCTTCTGTAGATCAATTTGACTGAGGTTAGACATTATGGTGCAAACATATCTGACTACTGAAGAGCTGGCATCTCGCATCAAATACGATGTGAGGACTATCCGTAACAGACTGAAAGACTCGGTCCTGCTTGAGGGGGTGCACTATCTACGACCGTTTGGCGGTCGCAAGATTCTGTTTATCTGGGAGGCCGTCGAAAAGGACATGGTGAAGTACTCCCGCTCTGCTGGATTGGTGCCGATGGCTGGTGGAGGAATCTGCCATGGGTAAAGTTCGCTCCCGTACAGAAACCGATAAATTGTTCTTTGATTTTATCTACCTGGGCGAGCGCTGTCGCGAGCAGACAGCACTATCTGACACACCAGCGAACAGGAAAAAGCTGGAGAAGATTCTCGAACGCATTGAGGCGGAAATTACCCTCGGGACATTCGATTACGCTGCGTACTTTCCGCACAGCAGCCGCGTTCAGGCATTCAAGCGCCTGCAATCCGGCAGTGCGTTTCTGACCTCTCCGCTATTCGGGGATTTTGCTGAGCGTTGGTTCGACGAGAAGCGTGTGGAGTGGCGCGACACGCATATTGCTACCGTTCGCCAAACTCTGGATAAGCACCTTCTGCCAGCGTTTGGGAAGCACGAAGTCAGCGCCATCACCAAGGCAGAAATCCTATCCTTCCGCTCGGCTCTCGCCAAAGTACCCGGGCTGAAGGGGCAGACTCTGTCGGCGACGCGAATCAACCACATCATGACGCCATTGCGCATGATTCTCGGTGAGGCAGCTGACCGGTTTGAGTTTACGTCACCGTACCTGAACATCAAGTCGTTAAAGGTGCCCAAAACAGATGTGGAGCCGTTTACGCTTCAGGAGGTCCTGCAAATCCTCGATACGGTGCGTGACGATTTTCGCGGCTACTACACACTCCGATTTTTCACCGGCATGCGCACAGGAGAAATCGATGGGCTGCAGTGGAAGTATGTGGATTTCAGTCGCCGTCAGATTCTTATCCGCGAGACTTGGGTGGGTGGTCGTCTCGACTACACGAAGAATGACGGCTCTCAGCGTGAAATAGAAATGTCTGTTCCAGTGTACGAGGCCTTGCAAAAGCAGCGGGAAGTCACCGGTGCGAGTCAGTTCGTTTTCTGCAGCCGTGAAGGGACACCGTACTCCTATCGAAACATCAATAATCGGGTCTGGTATCCGCTGTTGAGGCACTTGGGTTTACGTAAGCGCCGGCCTTATCAGACGCGCCACACCGCCGCCACTCTCTGGCTTGGGGCTGGCGAGAATCCGGAGTGGATAGCTCGCCAGATGGGGCACACGACCACCGAAATGTTGTTTAGGGTGTACTCGCGTTATGTCCCTAACCTGACACGGCGCGATGGCTCTGCGTTCGACAATCTCATCCAAGCAAATCTCAAGGCCTGAGGGGGAGTACCCAAATGACAATGATCAATCAAAGCAACCTGAGCCATATGCCTTCAGAGCCGGAGGCGCGAGAGCGTCAGCACCTGAACAACCTTGTATCTGCAATTAGTCGCCACTTGCAGCATCCTGACGGGACGGATCTGGTATGCGTTCTGGGTTCCGGGTACGAAGAAAATAACCGCCAGGCGCTGGAAACTTGGGTTACTAGCCAGAGCCAAGAGCTCAAGGAGAAGCGCTTGGAGGGCTATCGTCCCTTGGAGCTTTTGATGGATAGGCTTGAGACTCTGTTGTGCGAGTGAGCTGAAAGGGGGCGCAAGCCCCCTTGTTTTTCAAGCGCCGGGCTCAAGTTTGATACGCAGAAACCCGGGATTCCGCGCATGCGCGGAAGTTGATACGTATGGCACGAGTTACGCTTGGCATGTGGCAATGCGGGTTCTACCGTGCTTCCGCGGACAGTTTTTCCAGATCATGCGGCAGTGAGTGCGGCGTCATGCTTTAGCCCAGCTGTTCAAGGCACAGCTGAATCGGAGTGGTGCTCAGATTGTGAGGTACGCGGGATAGCATTTGCAGAATCGCAAGAGAACGGAGAACGGTATTGCGTTCGCTTGAACGAGCGCCCTGTAAGACAGGAGACGGTTTCCTCCCTACCATAAGGGGTAGGCAAATGACTCTGTCAAAGATAAAACCATTGAAATCCTCGGCTAGGAGCGGCGTCGTCGCCGGGGCACAGAGGAAAAGCTCGCCATGGTGGCTCGGCGCAACGGCATCAACCCCAACCAGTTGTTCCATTGGCGCAAGCTCTATCAAGACGGCAGCCAGTCTGCAGTTAGCTCAGGTCAAGCCGTCGTGCCAGCCTCGGAGCTGGCGGACGCCCTCAAACAGATCCATGAGCTGCAATGAATGCTGGGCAAGAAGACCATGGAGGCAGAGAGCCTGCGCGAAGCGGTGGAGATCGGTCTCGCGAAAACGGTTTGCGCACTTACCCTTGTTGTCGGGGGACGACCAGTGAAAGTCTCGGTGTGGTGCGCTAACAGTTAACGGTTCGTTATCTCCTGGCCAAAAACGTAAAGTCCCGGGCCGGTGGCTCGCCAGCGCCGGCCACCAAGCACGCAGTTAGGATGCAATGCCAACCAGTGTTTGCCGAGCAGAAAACTGCGAAGCCTGCAGTCTTGGGAGATCCCATGCAGACCAATCCGGGTCAGTGTGCATGATCATGGCTGCGCTCCGTCTTGGCCTTCTGCCGTTCCATCCACTTGGCCAGGCCCCATATCCTGGTTCCCAGCGCCAGCAGCAGCCAAAGCAACCATTGCGGTACTTGATATTGGTCGCTTAGCAAGAGACCTGCACCACCTCAAAGCATCACCACGAAAAACCACCTCATCAGCGTGCGCTCCAATTACTTACGAGGCACACGTTAGCTCGATGTTTCGCTACGCCAACGCAGATGCTGCAAATTTCGTCAGATCCCAGGCTGGGAAATGAGGACGGCATGCTTGCAGGTATGAAGGCGCTGCTTTCCGTGCCCCGAGTCAGCTCACCGAAGGTGACGGGGAACGGGCCGCACGCTAACGGCTAGATCAGATGAGGCGCCGGCAAAAGCGAAAAGAAGAAGAGGACGCACCGCTGGCCCAAGCACGGAATCCATAGAGCTCCTACTGCATAAAAATATTGACAGCAGCAGGAAGCTAGACGATATTGATCTCGCCATCATCTCAGTACGAGCTGTACGGAGAGAAAAATGAGGTGCGGCAGGTTGCAGCCTGCCGCGATTGCAATAACTGACCCGTTAGGAGAGCTAAAGCTATGAAACTGTACCAAATCGCCTATGACCTGCGTAAGCAGCGTAACTACCAAGGCCTGTATGACCGCATCAAAGCCTATGGCACTTGGTGCCATGCCCTGGAGTCCACCTGGATCATCGCCACGCAACAGTCTGCAGCCCAGGTTAGAGATAACCTCCGGTCCGCAATGGACGCGGACGACGGCCTGCTGGTGACCCGGCTGCAGGGAGACGCCGCCTGGTTTGGTCTGAACGCCGAAAAAACTCAGTGGTTACAAAATCAGTATCAGCGCTGCGAAGCCTGATGAACGCCTGCGCCAAGGATGGCGCTTCTACCCAGAGTTACTTATGCCAAACCCGTCATTCAAATTGAGCGATGTGGCCGATGTCCGCTCCGGATACACCTTCCGCGGCGCGTTGGAGCATGACCCTGCTGGCGATATCCGTGTTCTCCAGATCAAGGATCTGCGTCAAAGCTCGGCCATTGAGCCGGACACGCTAACGGCCGTCAGTTGGGATGCGCGCACCTCACCGCCGCTGCTCCAATCAAGCGACATCGCGGTGATCGCCCGTGGCGATAACAACAAGGCTGCCCTCTTCACAGGGCAGCAACCGGTTGTTGCCACCAGCCAGTTCTTTATTGTCAGCACAAAAAAACAGGACGTCTTACCCGAATACCTGTGCTGGCTCATCAATCTGCCTCAAAGCCAGCGAAGCCTTGAACGCAGCGGCAGTGCGATTCAGGCCATCAGCAAAGCGTCCTTGATGGATATGAAGATTCCCCTTCCGCCACTCGCCACTCAGCAGAAGCTAATTGCTCTGCAAGCGCTGTGGGACGAAGAGGATGAGCTGATCGCACGCCTGCAAACCAACAGAGAGAAAATGCTGCAAGGCATTTACCAGCACTTAATTAAGGATTGATCCATGACCGACAAAGTAAACCAGGACGACATCAACAAGGCGCTGTGGGCTGCTTGCGACACCTTCCGCGGCACCATCAGTGCGGACACCTACAAAGACTTCATCCTCACCATGCTGTTCCTCAAGTACATCAGCGATGTCTGGCAGGACCACTACGACAGTTACAAGATGGAATACGGCGATGAGCCGGAACTGATCGAGGAGATGCTCAAGAACGAGCGTTTCGTGTTACCGCGCAATGCCAGCTTCTATGCCCTTTACGATCGACGTTATGAGCCGGGCAATGGCGAGCGCATCGATCAGGCACTGCATTCCATCGAGGAAGCTAACGGCACCAAGCTCAAGGATGCAGGCAAGAGTGTGTTCCAGGACATTTCCTTCAACACCGACAAGCTGGGCGAGGAGAAGCAGAAGAACACCATCCTGCGCCATCTGCTCGAAGACTTCGCCCGTGAAGAGCTCGACCTCAAACCATCCCGCGTCGGCAGCCTGGACGTGATCGGCAACGCCTACGAGTACCTAATCAAAAACTTCGCCGCCAGCGGCGGGCAGAAAGCTGGTGAGTTCTACACCCCACCGGAAGTTTCCGAGCTGATCGCCGAACTGCTCGACCCGCAACCGGGCGACAGCATCTGCGACCCGGCCTGCGGCTCGGCCTCGCTGCTGATGAAGTGCGGGCGCAAGGTGCGCGAGCACCACAACAGCAAGCAATACGCCCTCTATGGCCAGGAAGCGATCGGCTCCACCTGGTCGCTGGCCAAGATGAACATGTTTCTCCATGGCGAGGACAATCACAAGATCGATTGGGGCGACACCCTGCGCAACCCCAAGCTGCTCGATACCAATGGGCAATTGCTGAAGTTCGATATCGTCACCGCTAACCCGCCGTTCTCGCTGGACAAGTGGGGCCATGACGAAGCCGAGCACGATCAGTTTGGACGATTCAAGCGCGGCATTCCGCCGAAAACCAAAGGTGACTTCGCCTTTATCCTGCACATGGTCGAAACCCTGAAAGCCAAGACCGGGCGCATGGCGGTGATCGTGCCCCATGGCGTGCTGTTCCGCGGCTCCAGCGAGGGCAAGATTCGCCAGCAGTTGATCGAAGAAAACCTGCTGGATGCCGTCATCGGTCTGCCGGAAAAACTTTTCTACGGCACGGGCATTCCGGCTGCAATCCTGGTTTTCAGCAAGGCCAAGACCAATGAAAACGTGCTGTTTATCGATGCCAGTCGCGACTTCAAGGCCGGCAAAAACCAGAACATTCTGGGTGAGGAGCAGATCAACAATATCCTGGTCACTTACCGTCACCGCATCAACTCGGATAAATACAGCCACTGTGCCAGCCTGCAGGAAATTCGCGACAACGATTACAACCTAAATATCCCTCGCTATGTGGATACCTTTGAAGAAGAGGAAGCAGTCGACTTGCTGCTTGTGCGCAAAGAGCGGGAGAAGCTGAAGGCGAAGCTGGCTGAGCTGGAAGTGCAGATGGATGTGTACTTAAAGGAGCTAGGCTATGGTGCGTAGCGCTCAAGAAAGCAACATACCTACTGACTGGAAGTATGACCTCCTCGATAATTTTACTGTTCGCGGCAGTGGCCATACGCCTAACAAAGAGAAATCCAATTATTGGAATGGGGGCATAAAATGGGTTTCACTTGCCGACTCTTTTAATTTAGACAAAGGACTCATTCTTAATACTGATAAAGAGATCTCAGAAGAAGGCATCAAGAACTCATCTGCTGTTCTGCACCCAGCAGGAACTGTAATTTTGTCCCGTGATGCGGGTGTTGGAAAAAGTGCAATTCTGGCTAGCCCTATGGCAGTCAGCCAGCACTTTATCGCATGGCGCTGTGACAATAGCCAAAAGATGAATAGCTGGTTTCTATATAACTGGCTACAAATGATGAAGCCAGAGTTTGAGCGCCAGGCGGTGGGCTCAACCATAAAAACTATTGGCCTGCCATATTTCAAAAAACTAAAAATTGCCGTACCACCCCATCACGAGCAAGAAAAAATCGCCAAAATTCTCTCCACTTGGGATGAGGCCATCGCTACTGCCGAGCAACTTCTGGAAAACAGCCTGCAGCAGAAAAAGGCTTTGATGCAGCAGCTGCTTGGCAGTCATGAAAGCGCTGAGGAAGATGGGGAGCAGGACTTCAAGCGTATATCCGAAATTGCAGAGCGCATTCAAAGAAAGTCTGATGGCGGCGATCACCCAGTGCTTACCATATCATCCCTCAGCGGATTTGTTCGGCAGGATGAAAAATATAATCGCTTTATGGCTGGCAAGAGCATCGAGAGCTATATCCTGCTCAAGCGTGGCGAGTTTGCTTACAACAAAGGAAACTCCAAGACCTTTGAATTTGGCTGCATATTTGATCTAGATTCTTTTGACGCTGGCCTAGTGCCTCATGTTTATGTCTGCTTTAAGCTAAAGCCGGGGCTTAGTCACCGCTATTTCAAGTACCTATTTGAGGCTGACTATCTGAAGCCTCAGCTTGGTCAGCTGGTCAATACTGGTGTTCGCAACAATGGCCTGCTCAACATCAAGCCTAGCGAGTTCATGAACACTAAGGTTCCGGTGCCTTCTCTGGAAGAGCAGGAGCGGATTGCAGATATCCTGCATGTCGCCAGCAAGCAGATTATGGCGCTAGAGCAGAAGCTCGCTTGCCTAAAGCAAGAGAAAAAAGCCCTGATGCAACAACTGCTCACGGGCAAACGCAGGGTTACTGTGGATGCTAAGGAGGTCATGTGAAGGATCGCACTATTAGTTTTCAGCTGACCGATTGCGCCGGTCATGCCACAAATTTTCAAAGCTTGCGCTCCTTGCTGGCTTTCTGTGAAGCAGAAGCCAACTTTTGGAAGGAGCGTAAACAGATCGTTCAAACCGAGAGAAGCAGTGCCAACCATACACATTTACATGCTGATGGTGCATTCACTCAGGCAGCCAGTACCATACAGAGCTGGAAAGAAAGCATTGATGATTGGACTGATGATGAGGTGAGCCGCCAACTACAGCAACTTCAACGAAGTCATCTTCAACACCTACCGCAGAACTGGCTATGGAGCGGCCATCCTTTTGTTGAGCCTTTTATTCAGTGTCTCAAAGAGCATGGTGATAAGACAGCTAATGCCTTTTTGGATTTTTCGATTCGCAACTCTGTGCAAAATATTAGCAATATTGAGCATTTCAGAGGCTATATGTATGCCTATGAATTTGCTAATCAGGACTCTCAGATATCTAAGCGTCGTAATGGCGAGAAAGTATCGCTCGGACATTTACGAACACAGTTTGCTGAAGCCAAAGATATGTTGTTTGCTGAAGTGGACGAGCTGAAAACCAGCATTGAAGACTGGGAGATACAGAACAGAGCAGATAGCAGCAGGCTTGTACGGGTACAAAAGGCCTTAGGCCGCCGCAAGATAAAAACGCAATCCAATACATTTGAACGGAAACTAACCGAGTGGACTGGAAAAGTCGCAATCCTTGAGAAAACCTATGAGGAAAAGCTGAAGCTGAAAAAGCCTGCCGAGTATTGGGCAAAATCGGCGCGTAAGTATGGAATACAAGGCGGGCTTTGGACGCTAGCTATTGTTGCTTTGGTTATCGTCGCGGCGATCAATTTTCAAGAAATCTTTGTCACTTGGCTGCAAGGCCGCGAGACTCCCGTTCAGCTCAACACGATTCAAGGAGTTATCCTTTTCGGTTCCCTTGCGGCTGTGTATGCCTTCTTGCTGAGGGTATTGTCGAGGCTGGCTTTTAGCTCGTTCCACCTTATGCGGGATGCCGAAGAACGCGAGCAGTTAACCTACCTGTATTTGTCACTCACAAACGAAGCAGAGATCGACAAGGAATCGCGAGATATTGTCTTGCAGGCCCTATTCAGCCGCAGCGAAACCGGTTTGCTAGCGCAGGAGCATGGACCGACCATGCCCGGAGCATCAGAGATACTGCGCTCAACGCTAAGAGGTAGAGGCCAATAATATGGATGCTAATGACCTGATCCTTTACACCAGTGACGACGGCGAAGCGCAACTAGTACTTCGCGTACTGGATGGCCAAGTATGGCTGACGCAACTGGAAATGGCCGAGCTGTACCAGACCAGCAAGCAGAATATCGGCAAGCATATCCGTGCCGTCATCGCTGATGGGGAGCTGGCTGAAGGGGCAGTTGTAAACCAGAAGTTTACTACTGCCGCCGATGGCAAAGACTACCTGACCCACCTCTACGCTCTGCCGATGATCATCGCCGTGGGCTACCGGGTGCGCTCAACGCGTGGCACCCAGTTTCGTCAGTGGGCCACCCGCACTTTGGGTGAGTACCTGCAGAAGGGCTTCGTGATGGACGATGCCCGATTGAAGGAGCCCCGCTGGGACTACTTCGATGAGCTGCTCAAGCGCATCCGTGACATACGGGCCTCGGAGAAACGCTTCTACCAGAAGGTACGTGACCTCTTCACCCTGGCCGAGGATTACCGCGCCAATGAGCAGGACACCGCCCGCTTGTTTGCCGAAGTGCAGAACAAGCTGTTCTTCGCCGTTACCGGCCACACCGCCGCCGAGCTGATCGTGCAGCGCGCCGATGCCAGCGCACCCAACATGAACCTGCTTAGTTTCAAGGGCGACCGGGTGCGCAAGGCTGATGTTGTGGTTGCCAAGAACTACCTGAATGCCGAGGAGCTAGACCAGCTCAATCGCTTGGTCGGCATGTTCCTCGACTTCGCCGAGCTACGCGCCGAGCAGCGTAAGCACTTGATGCTCGCCGATTGGCGGCAATACATCGACAGCTTTATGGCCTTCAACGAGCAACCGCTACTGCGCACTGCTGGCAGCATCAGCCACGAGCAGATGAAACAGGTGGCACATGAGCGTTACGAGCAGTTCGACCAGCACCGCCGACAGGCCGAAGCCCTAGCCGCCGATGCTCAAGAGCTGGCAGAGCTTGAGCGTCTTGAAAAGCGCCTGAGCAGCCAAAAAAAGAAACGCTGATCGCTCGCGAGTCGCCACTGCGCGAGCCCCGGAAGAAGAAGGAATTACCCAGTGACCCCTGCCCCAAAATTTCAGGAAGAATACAGCGCAAAGCTTCCGGCGCTGGCACTGCTGTGCAATCTCGGTTGGGAGTTCCTATCACCCGAACAGGCGCTGTCCGCACGAGCGGGGAAGAGCGATGAGGTTGTTCTCCGCGATGTTCTGCGCGAGCAACTGGCTAAGCGTCGCTTCCTGTTCGGTGGGAATGAGTACCCACTTTCGCCCAAGGCAATCGACAATCTGGTCAACGAAGTCTGTAGCCCCGCACTCAATGAAGGATTGATGGCTGCAAACGAACGGCTCTATAACCATCTGCTGTATGGCATATCGGTGACGGAGTTCGTGGATGGTAAAAAGGCCAGCCCAACCGTGGCGCTGATCGACTGGCACAATCCAGCCAACAACAGTTTTATCTTCACTGAAGAATTTCGCGTGCTACGTAGCGGCGGTGTGGAAGCGCGCAGACCGGATATCGTTTGCTTCGTCAATGGCATTCCTCTGGTCGTAATCGAGGCCAAGCGCCCGGATGGCAACGCACAAAAAGGCCCGACAATCGACGAAGGCGTTTCGCAAAGCCTGCGCAACCAGCGCCACGACGAAATTCCCAAACTATTCGCCTATAGCCAGCTACTGCTGTCGATCAATGGCAGCGATGGGCGCTATGCCACCTGCGGCACGCCAGCTAAGTTCTGGGCGGCTTGGCGCGAAGAGGATATCTCTACCTCTGAGTTGTACACGCTAAAGAATCGCCAACTGACTGGTGTGCAGAAGGCGGCAATTTTCAGCCATCGCCCAGCGGCTGATCTGCACTGGTACGAAAACCTGATCGCTGGCGGCGAGCTCGCACTGACAGGCCAGGATCAGTTGCTCATTAGCCTATTGTCCCCAGCCAGGCTGCTGGAGATGACTCGTTTCTTCACCTTGTTCGACAAGAAGGCCGGCAAGATCGTCGCGCGCTACCAACAGGTTTTCGGCATCAAACGGCTGATTGAACGGATCAACCAGAAACGCAAAGACGGCGGTCGTGAAGGTGGTGTCATCTGGCATACAACCGGCTCGGGCAAATCATTCACCATGGTTTTTCTGAGCAAGGCGCTGATCCTGCATGACTCTCTCAAGCAGTGCCGCATTGTGGTGGTCACCGACCGGGTTGACCTGGAAAGCCAACTGAGCAAAACGTTTGCCTCGGGCGGCGAACTGGCTGGCAAGAAGGATCGCGAGGCTGCCATGGCCACTTCCGGCACGCGCTTGGCTGAGCAAATCGGTAAGGGCAACGAGCGCATCATTTTCTCGCTGATCCAGAAGTTCAACAGCGCTACCAAGCTGCCACAGTGCGTGAACACCAGTGCCGACATCATCGTGCTTATCGATGAGGGTCACCGTAGCCAAGGCGGTGAAAACCATATCCGCATGAAGCAGGCGCTGCCCAATGCGGCCTTTGTTGCGTTTACCGGCACTCCGCTGCTCAAGGACGATAAGACGACGAACAAGTTTGGCCCCATCGTGCATGCCTACACCATGCAGCGCGCGGTGGAGGATCAGGCTGTGACACCGTTGCTCTATGAAGAGCGCATACCTGATTTAGATGTAAATGCGCGGGCCATCGACAGTTGGTTTGAGCGAATCACTGAAGGGCTAAACGAACAGCAGAAAGCCGACCTCAAGCGTAAGTTCGCCAAGAAGGGGCAAATCTATAGCGCGGATGACCGTATTCGCCTGATAGCTCTAGATATTGCTAACCACTTCGTGAAGAACATCGACGAGGGGCTGAAGGGTCAATTGGCCTGCGACAGCAAGGCCTCGGCAATCAAATACAAGCAGTACCTTGATGAGGCAGGCTTGTTCGAGAGCGCGGTTGTGATGAGCCCGCCGGATAGCCGTGAAGGCAACACCGATGTGGATGAGGCGGCCTCACCCGAGGTAACCCAGTGGTGGAAGAAAAACGTCGGCAGCACGGATGAGCAGATCTACACCAAGCAATTGATCGAGCGATTCGACAAGGATGACTCACTCAAGCTCCTGATTGTGGTGGACAAGCTGCTGACGGGATTTGATGAGCCGAAAAACGCCGTGCTCTACATCGACAAGCCGCTCAAGGAGCACAACCTGATTCAGGCGATTGCTCGGGTAAACCGTCTGCATCCACTGAAGAAGTTCGGCCTGCTGATCGACTACAGGGGCATCCTTTCCGAGCTGGATACCACAATCCAGAAGTATCAGGATCTGGCCTCGCGCACCCAGGGCGGCTATGACATCAATGACATCGCGGGCCTCTATAACCAGATGAGCAGCGAGTACAAGCGGCTACCCCAGCTGCATAAGAACCTCTGGGCGATCTTCTCCGATGTGAAAAACAAAGGTGATATCGAACAGCTACGCCAAGTGCTGGTGCCCAGGATGCAAGAGCGCGATGGGGAGCTGGTTGATGTGAATCTCAAGGTACGCGACGACTTCTACGAAGCTCTGACCGAGTTCGCTACCTGCCTAAAGGTCGCTTTGCAGTCAGCATCCTTCTTCGAGGACACCAGCTTCAGCGATGCCGACCGAGCTCATTACAAGGAAACCCTTAAACAGTTCTCCAGTCTGCGCCAACTCGCCAAACAAGATGCTGGTGAAACGGTGAACTACGACCAGTATGCCGAGCAGGTACGTAAGCTGCTGGATAAGCATGTGGTAGGCGTCGAGGTGAACGACCCCGGCGGGGTTTATGAAGTCGGCAAGATGGGGCAGCAAAAGCCTGAACAGTGGAGCGAGGAAAAGACGCGTAACGAAACAGACATCATCAAGACCCGTGTCAGCAAGATGATTGAGCAGGAGTTGCGTGATGACCCCTACGCCCAAGAGGCGTTCTCCAAACTGCTGCGCCAGGCCATCGAAGAGGCAGCAAAGCTATTTGACCACCCGCTTAAGCAATATCTGCTTTTCCACGAATTTGAGCAGAAGGTGCAGGCCCGCAAGCTCGATGAGCTGCCCGATGTGCTTGCGGGTAACCGGCATGCCCAGGCGTACTTCGGCATTTTCAAGAAGAGCCTGCCTGAGGCCTTGGTTTCAGCTGATGAGCAGGCGCAGGAGCACTGGGTAAAACTAGCTTTCAGCCTGGATGAAATGGTCACGACCTCGGTGGCTGAGCACTCAATCAACCCACAAAATATCGAAAGCGATATTCGTAAGAAGCTACTGCCGCTGCTCTTCAAGGAGTGCAAAGCGGTGGGCGCTGGTATGGACCAGGCGAAGGCCATGGTTGAGTGGGTGGTGCAAATTACGCGAGTAGGCTTGTCGGGCTTATGAGTGTACCCATCGTCATGAGCGCGCCACCTGCCTCCGCAGTGTCGAGCTGGCTGAGCTTCCACTATGCCGATGAGTTGATACAGGTTGAAAGGGCGCGAAGGGCTCGCGATGTTTCACGCATTCTGATCAAGGTCGATCCAGATTGCCGCGTGCGCGTCAGTGCGCCAGATGGGGCCAGCGATGAACAGGTATTGGCCGCGCTGAAACGACGCGGTCGCTGGATCTATGAGCAGCTTCGTGAGTTCCGTGCTCAGCTAACGCACGTTCGTCCGCGGCAGTACATCAGCGGGGAAAGCCACTACTACCTAGGCAAGCAGTATGTGCTCAAGGTGATTGAGGCGCCTGATGAGATACAGCAGGTGCGTTTGTTGCGGGGCAAGCTTGAGGTTTCTGTTCGGGTTAAGTCGGCAGGCAAGATCCGCGAACTCCTTTACGCCTGGTACAAAGCTCGCGCCCGTGAGGTGTTTGATCGACGCCTAGATGCTGTCTTGCAACAAGCCCTTTGGGTTGCAGCCAAACCGCCACTGCGCATCCTAAGCATGCAAACACAGTGGGGTAGTTGTTCACCTGCGGGCCGTATCACGCTCAATCCCCACTTGGTTAAAGCATCCCGCGAGTGCATCGACTATGTGATCTTGCATGAGCTTTGTCACATCGCCGAACACAACCACAGTGAGCGGTTCTACCGCCTTATGCAGCAGGTCATGCCGCAATGGGAAATGACAAAAAAGCGACTGGACGGTATGGCGGCTGCCTTGCTGAACGGAGGCTGAGCATCTTTTGATTCACGTGCATCTATCAATGCACTTGATCTCCAGCCCCCACAAGCCGGATGAATCCGTCGCCTTGCTTTAAGACTGAAAAAGGACTGAATCGCCCCTACTGTCGTCGACAGTTTCAAGCATCAGCTCTGGTGCTGAAACAAACAATAATCAGGAGCCTTCCCCTGGCCGGGAAGCGTCTGTAGCAACAGGCAGGGCCCGGCCAAGAGTGGATACTGCTAGCGGGCTTATCCTAGGAGCTCGCGTTAGTAAAGCGCTGCAGAAGCTTTAGCGAAATGTGGTCCTCTCCCTTTTCAATTGTCAGCTCATCTCCGAAATTCCAACCAAGCTTCTCAAGTAGCTCGGATGGAAGCTCAACAATAACGTCTCCGCTGTTATCCCCAGCATCCCGGCAGACAACTCGCCAGCTATCAGGCATGTCCATAACGTCTCCATCGCTATATGAAGCTAAAGTATGGCCGCTTCATCGCCTGCTTGTCGCGCACGTCCTCGTCTTAGCGGCTGTGTTGAAGGCTGATCGTTCAGATGGCTAAAGCCCTGGTCCATTGCGGCTTTCGGGTATCTCAATGGGGAGCTAAGCAAAGTGTCAGCTATTCGCTGCGTAAGTGAAATGGGCACCCTGTCCTGATGCACTGCTAACGGCCAGGAGCGGACACGCGCTAAATTCCCTTATCGATCCGAAGATCAAAATCAAACAGTCAACGCAGGCGCGATCGCCCACATGCGCGATGTAGTGCTAAGCAACTTCTTCACTGCCTATAAATATATTCAGAAGCTCGGGACGCCCTAATTGACAGTAAAGCATTGTCTCTAAAAGGGGAGTCTCATCTTTGATCTTGGAGAGAAGGTCTACAACAGGCAGTCCGGAAGCTTCTGATACTTTTTCAAGCATGGCCTCATACCAAGAAGGATCAAACAAGTTTATACGTTGATTCGCATCAGAATGAATTTCGGTATACTGCTCAAGTGTGATGGCACGCTCTACATCCATAAATTGACGTAGCACGTCGGTTGCATAAGACATTCGAAAAAATAGTGAAATAAGCGTGCGCCAAGTTATTAGGTTGTAGCCGAGTTTATGTAGTGCTGGGAGAAATGCGTCCACTCTATATATGATTCTGGCAATAAATGCCGATGATTTGGCGGCGTCTACTGGAAGCATTGTTCCAATTACGCTTAATGCTCCTGAGCGTAAGAAACCGTTAGCCGCTGAAGCATGAGCGCCCCCAACAGCGAAAGTTGAACAAGCACTAAGCATTACAATAGGGGGGACACGGGCCTTGTTGGACAGCTCCCAACTATCCAATTTTTCCTTCCCAATCTGGAGCCATCCGGTTTGGGTAAGGCCGCCGTGATCGCCGTGGCAGTCGAAGATGACTATAGCCCCTTCGAAACTGTTGAGAGCCTCAATAACTTCGGTAACGGAGGTAACATCAACAAATTTGACGGTTGTGCCGTTTTCAAGCGGGAAGCAATCAATAGCAATCTCAAGAAATTTTCTAATTTTATCTTGATTTGTAAAAGAGCGAATCACTAAAACATTGTGTAGGGCTTGAGCAGGCAATGTGATAGGAGAGCCAAGAGTGGCGAATTGGAGAAGCATATTCCCCGGAGTCATTGGGATCTTGCTTACCTCATGACTTATCATTAGCGGCAAGTCACCCAAATACACCCACTCTATTGGTGCATCACTGCAAATCTTACAGCTATTAAAATTAGTCGCTATCAAATCTGCCAGCTGGCAACTAATGTTTGATCTGATTTCATCGGAAAGTGACTTGAATTTAAGCTGTAGCTGGCGAAGTGATTTAGGGTCTGTCCTTTTGTGAGTAAGCTCTAGGTCCTTTAATTTTGCCTGATGTAGGTTTACTGCGTTAGGCAGTCGAATAGCCGGAATACACTCATTGGTGGCCAGTATCCCGATTGAATGGTTTGTAGCAGCGAGCTCCGACTGTCTTTCTTTAAGTATTTCGCTTACATATGGAATGCTGTAAGGGTTTTCAAAATGACTCGTGCCTGATGATAAAGAAATCCCGGAGTACCCCGGGTTCTTGATAAGCCCATTTTTAATTAAATCCTTTTGCCAAGGAGCTTTGATCTTTCTAAATATTTGATTCCAGAAATTTGAGTTGATTTTATAGTAAGCCTGCATGATTGACGGGCTGTAAACAATAACCTCACCAATATCTTTCCCAGGCATCGCTGCAAGCATGGATTCAACGCTGCTTTTTATTGCATTAAAAAAGTTGTCAATATGGTCTGGCCGAATTCTTTCATGACTCTTGAATTGGAGTCCAAGAGATAGGTGCAATATCTCATTTGCCAAGGTAGCCCCAGAGCCATAATAGGGACATTTTGCGGAACCTATATATTTAGAGCGAATTTGTGACGGCACCTCCAATTGATGTCCAGAGCGGCGTGAG
>CESR01036477.1_pt1 | contig 15867 bp, 17 predicted proteins | sample 356351 | NCBI WGS metagenome assembly CESR01 (sample SAMEA2622149, study PRJEB7988) | marine metagenome | isolation source: saline water (ENVO:00002010), including | reverse complement strand
CCAGTCCTAGGGTCTTCTAAAAGAACATTATAATTAAGAAATTCACCGCCATTTAAAACACCAGCAATCCCAACGCTAACATAAATTAAAACACCAAGAGCTGCGAGGCTTCTGATAAAACTAGGATGAACAACCTTACGAAGTCTTTCAATCCCGTAAATAATGCCATATAAAATAAAACTTGCCGCAAAAATAACGCCTGCCTGAAACCCTCCGCCAGGGCCATAATCACCGTGAAATTGAACATAGAGCGCAAACAACATAATCAAAGGAATAAGTATTCTAGCAACAACATTCAGTACTAAATGATGTTCCACTAAGATTTCTCCCTACTAACTATACCTTTATAATCGCCTCTGCTTCTTCCTAGAAGCATTAAAACACCAATGCATGCAGTAAAAATAACTGTAACTTCTCCTAATGTATCGTAACCTCGATAGCTCGCTAAAACAGATGTGACTAAATTAGGTATTCCAATTTCTTTTTCAGAAGCAACTATATATCTATCGGCTAAATAGGTTTGTACTGGATTCTCTGGTGAGGCAAAGGCTGGAATATCTTGAAGACCATAAATTAATAAGCTTCCCGTCAATATAACAATAAAAAACCCTAAAAAAGAAATTTTATTTTTAATTTTTTCTTTATATTTTATTAATGATAAAGCACCTAAAAATAATATTAACGCAATACCTGCGCCAACTGCTGCTTCTGTAAAGGCCACATCTACAGCATCGAGGCAAACAAAAAGAGAAGCAGATAATAAACTAAATATTCCTGTTAACATTGTGGTTGCAAAAAGATTATCTTGTTGATTAATTGCAATTGCGGTAATTACTAACAAGCATAATATAATTACATTTATATACAAAACAATCATACTTAATCGTCTTTTAAAATTGGTTTTAAATTACCATGCAATGCAGATTTTGCTAACGCATGAGCAGCTGTAGGTGTCGTAATCAGAATAAATATTAGTATCAATAATAGTTTTAGGCTGACTATGTTCAAACCATAATATAATATTAATCCAAATAAGATTAACATCGCGCCTAGCGTATCAATTATACTAGCAGCATGTAATCTTGTATAAAAATCTGGCATACGGTATACCCCGAGTAATCCTACTAAAATCGAAAGGGCGCCTGTCGTAATGAATAAGCTACTAACAAGGCTGATAATATCCATCAAATATCTCCTTGTTCATTTTTAGTAGAACTTCTGCTGATATCTCCATATTCAAAAAACTTTAAAATTGCTATTGTTGAAATAAAATTAATCAACGCATAGACTAAAGCAATATCAAGAAAATCAGGGCGTTTAGTTAAAAACCCAAATAAAGCTATAAATAAAACAGTGACTGTCCCAAATATATTAACAGCTAGTATTTTGTCATAGACCGTCTTACCAATAATTGCTAAAACTAAAGCAAGTAGCATTGCAAATAATATAATAAATATTGTAATTTCAAACATAAGGATTTGCTTCAGCACTAGTAATTTTTCTATCCATATCACCAGTTTTTAATCCTTCGGCTCCTATTTTTGATAGACTATGTACTTCAATATTAGAATCATCTAAATCAATAGAGATCGTTCCTGGTGTTAAAGTAATTGAATTTGCATAAACTACCTTTGCAAAATTACTAAGCTGTGATGACCTTACAGTAACCAATCTAGGGCTTATAGGTAGTTTAGGGTTAAGTATTCGCTTACAAACATCGATGTTCGATTTTATGATTTGAAAAATTAACCAAAAACCATACGGTATAAACCTTATAAAATAAAGCTGCAATATTGGTTGATCAAGAATTATAAGTTTCATGCGTGAGCTTATGCTAGCAACAACCAGTACTGATAATATTCCAAGCAATAAGAGTAATGGCGTATAATGTCCAGACAACATTACCCATAGAAATGCTAAGCTTATTATTAAACTAATTTTATGAAAAAATATATCGTAGTTTGACATCATGTTTCCTAATAAAAATATACCCCTAGTTACTTATTATCCGCATACCTTCACAGACAATCAAGGCATTTAAAATGCAATGGAAACCAAATACAACTGTTGCAGCAGTTATTGAAAAAGATAATCACTTTCTTCTTGTTGAGGAAGAAATCGATGGTAAGCTTGTTTTTAATCAGCCAGCAGGACATCTAGAAAAAGATGAGACGCTAATAGAAGCAATTAAACGTGAAGTACTAGAGGAAACCACCTTTGAGTTTTTGCCAAAATCACTTATTGGTATTTACCTTTATCCAAACAAAAATAATAAAAATATTACTTACTTGCGATTTTGTTTCTTTGGTTTCTGTTCAAGAAAACATAGCGAAAGAAAATTAGACGATGGAATAGTCAGAGTAGTCTGGATGAATAAAAAAGAAATTGAAAAACAAAATAGAATACGTAGTCCCATGGTGCTATGTTGTATAAATGATTATTTAAAAGGAAATAATTATCCACTAACATTATTAAACTATTTTTGAGATGAAAAAAGATAAAATCATTGTTGGTATTTCAGGAGGTGTTGACTCCTCTGTTGCCGCGATGCTACTAAAAGAAAAAGAATATGAAGTTGAAGCTCTGTTTATGAAAAACTGGAGTCGTCAAATAGAAAATGGAAAGTGCCTATGGGAAGATGATGTTGAAGATGCAATGCAAGTATGTGACAAACTTGATATCCCTCTTAATGTAGTTGATCTTTCTGATGATTACTGGGAAAAAGTATTTAAAAATTTTTTAACTGAATATAAAAGTGGCCGAACACCAAACCCAGATGTACTATGTAATAAAGAAATTAAATTTAAAGCCTTCTTAGAATATGCAGAGAATCTTGGCGCAAAAAAAATCGCAACAGGTCATTATTCTCGTAAAAATAAAAATGAAAACTACTTTCAATTACTAAAATCTATAGATAACAATAAAGATCAAAGTTACTTTTTATGTTGTTTAAATCAATCTCAATTAGATAAGGCTTTATTTCCAATTGGAGATCTGTGTAAAGATAAAGTGAGAAAACTCGCTAAAAAAGCGGGGTTAATAACTCATGACAAAAAAGATAGTACAGGAATTTGTTTTGTTGGCGAACAGCCGTTTCGTAATTTTCTCAGTAGTTTCATAAAACCAGTAAAAGGATTAATTAAAACTACTAACGGGAAACCTATTGGTGAGCATGAAGGTATTTTCTTTTATACACTCGGTCAACGTCAAGGATTAGGAATTGGTGGAGTAAAAAATACAACAAATTCGCCTTGGTATGTAGTAAAAAAAAATATTGAAAAAAATGAACTAATTGTTGCGCAAGACCACGATCATCCTTTGTTGCATAATAAATATTTAACTACACTTGATATAAATTGGATCTCCGGAAAAACCCCATCACTACCGTTTAAGTGCAAAGCAAAATGCCGTTATCGACAATCTGACCAAAATTGTACTATTGAGAAAAATGAGAATAATCGTTTTTTTGTTAGTTTTGATTCCACCCAAAGAGCAATTACTCCAGGACAATTCATTGTTTTTTATGAAGAAAATATATGTTTAGGTGGTGGTATTATTGATTCTGTAAATTAATGAACTATGAAAATTGACCTGAAATTAGTATTAAATTTGCTTTATAATACCCTCCTCTCGAAAAGGGTCATCTTCAGGGAACTACCCACCACAAAAAATTCAAAAGGAGAAATGTTTTGCTCAATGAGTATCGTCAACATATTAAAGAACGCGCAGATATAGGTATTGTTCCTGAACCACTCAACCCAGAACAAACTGCTGCTCTTGTTGAATTATTGAAAAGGCCTCCTGTTGATGAAGAAGATTTTATTTTAGATTTAATTACCAATCGTATACCTGCCGGTGTTGATCAAGCTGCCTATATAAAGGCAGGATTTTTAGCTGCAATTACAAAAGGAGAAACCGAATCTCCACTAATAAATAAAAATAAAGCTATAGAATTACTAGGAACTATGCTCGGTGGTTATAACATTAATCCTTTAATAGTCTGTTTGGATGATGATGTTCTAGCTGAAACTGCTGCAAAAGCACTTTCAAAGACATTGCTAATGTTTGATGCTTTTTATGATGTCAAAGAAAAAGCCGACAATGGTAATAAGTATGCAAAAATTATATTGCAATCATGGGCTGATGGAGAATGGTTCACTTCCAGACAAAAATTACAAGAAAAAATTACAGTTAATGTTTTTAGAGTTTCAGGTGAAACTAATACAGATGATTTATCGCCGGCTCCTGACGCATGGTCTCGTCCTGATATTCCCTTACATGCTCAGGCCATGTTAAAAATGGAACGGGATGGTATTAAACCTGATGTATCAGGTGAAATAGGACCAATACAACAAATTAAAATACTTAAAGAAAAAGGATATCCGCTCGCTTACGTGGGGGACGTTGTTGGAACAGGTTCCTCGCGTAAATCAGCAACGAATTCTGTGCTTTGGCATATGGGTAACGATATACCTTTTATACCCAATAAACGATATGGGGGTTTTTGCTTAGGTGGAAAAATTGCTCCTATTTTCTTTAACACATTAGAAGATTCTGGTGCTTTACCAATCGAATGTGACGTAAGTAAAATGAATATGGGAGACATAATTGATATTTACCCGTATGAAGGTGTAATAAAAAATACAAAGACGGATGAGACTCTTTGTAATTTTTCATTAAAAACAGATATTATTCTGGATGAAGTACGGGCAGGCGGACGTATTCCTTTAATTATTGGTAGAGGTTTAACAGGGCGTGCACGTGAAGCATTAGGATTGAAATCAAATGAATTATTTCGTAAACCTTCTCCTGTAAATGACACAGGCAAAGGTTACACGCTAGCACAAAAAATTGTGGGTAGAGCCTGTAATCTTGATGGTATTCGTCCAGAAACATATTGTGAGCCCAAAATGACAACTGTTGGATCACAAGATACTACCGGCCCGATGACGCGCGACGAGTTGAAAGATTTGGCTTGTCTAGGATTTTCAAGTGATCTGGTTATGCAATCATTTTGTCATACCGCAGCCTATCCAAAACCCGTTGATATTAGCACGCATCATACTTTACCTGATTTCATCCAAACGCGTGGGGGGGTTGCATTAAGACCAGGTGATGGAATTATTCATTCATGGTTAAATCGAATGTTATTACCTGACACTGTTGGCACAGGCGGAGACTCGCACACTCGCTTTCCAATTGGTATCTCATTTCCGGCTGGCTCAGGGCTTGTCGCATTTGCTGCAGCAACTGGTGTTATGCCGCTTGATATGCCTGAATCAATTTTAGTGCGTTTTAAAGGTGAAATGCAGCCTGGCATTACCTTACGAGATCTTGTTAATGCAATTCCTTATGCGGCAATACAGTCTGGCGATCTTACAGTTGATAAAAAAGGTAAAAAGAATATTTTTTCTGGGCGTATTCTAGAAATTGAAGGTTTGCCAAACCTTAAATGCGAACAGGCTTTTGAGCTATCTGATGCAAGTGCAGAACGATCAGCAGGCGGTTGTACTATTCGACTTGGTAAAGAACCTATCATTGAATATCTGCAATCTAATGTAACTTTATTGCGCTGGATGATAGACAAAGGATATGAGGATATAAGAACTTTAGAACGTCGTGCCCAAGAAATGGAGGCATGGCTAGAAAATCCAGTATTATTAGAGCCAGATTCCGATGCTCAGTACAAAAAAATCTTTGAAATTAATCTAAACGATATAAAAGAGCCATTTTTAGCCTGCCCAAATGACCCTGATGATGTTAAGCCTTTATCTGAGGTCTCAGGGACAAAAATCGATGAAGTATTTTTAGGCTCATGTATGACAAATATCGGTCATTTCAGAGCTGCAGGAAAAATGTTACAAAAATCATCGGATACACTACCAACGACTTTATGGATTTCACCGCCCACTAAAATGGATCAACACCAACTTACTGAGGAAGGATACTATGACATATTTAAAAAAGTTGGCGCAAGGACAGAAATACCAGGTTGTTCTCTTTGCATGGGAAATCAAGCTCGCGTAAAAGCAAAATCAACCGTTGTTTCGACTTCAACTCGTAATTTTCCAAATCGACTTGGTGATGGCGCAAATGTCTTTCTTGCGTCTGCTGAAATTGCCGCCGTTTCTTCGATACTAGGACGAATTCCTAATATGGATGAATACATGACATTTGCAGCTGATCTTAATCCGCTCGCAAAAGATATTTATCGCTACTTAAACTTCGATGAAGTTGAATCCTTCCAAAAAAGTGCCTTAAAAGCCAAATCAAAAATAGAAGAGATTCCTGTCTCTGTAGTAAACTAGTAAATATTAAATACATATTCCCAAAAAATAGAGGTAATACTAGCAAAATTTTTGCTGGTAAAAGAATTTGAGATTCTAGTGATGACCATAATTAAACAAGATGATTTAATCGCAAGTGTTGCTGATGCATTGCAATTTATATCTTACTATCATCCGCTCGATTTTATTAATGCTGTGAATATGGCGTATGAAAAAGAGGAGTCAAAACCAGCAAAAGATGCAATGGCCCAAATTTTGATTAATTCAAGAATGTGTGCTGAAGGCCATCGCCCTATTTGTCAGGATACTGGAATTGTTACAGTTTTTTTAAAAATAGGTATGAATGTGAAATGGAAAACTAAACTATCACTTAATGAAATGATTAATGAGGGTGTTAGAGCGGCCTATAATCACCCAGATAATAAATTACGAGCATCGATAATGGATGATCCTGCTGGAGTTAGAAAGAATACAGGCGATAATACGCCGGCAGTAATTCATACTGAAATTGTAGAAGGCTCATCTATTGATGTTCAAATCGCTGCTAAAGGGGGTGGTTCTGAAGCGAAGGCAAAATTTGTCATGCTAAATCCTTCAGATGACATAGTTGATTGGATTGTTAAGACGGTGCCTAGTATGGGTGCTGGTTGGTGCCCTCCAGGGATGTTAGGGATTGGCATTGGTGGTACAGCAGAAAAAGCAATGATTCTTGCAAAGAGTGCATTAATGGAACCTATTGATATTCAAAAATTAAAAGAACGCGGTGCGAAAACAACAACTGAAAAATTACGTATCGAAATATATGAAAAGGTTAATGCGTTAGGTATAGGTGCTCAGGGTCTTGGTGGTTTAACGACCGTGTTAGACGTAAAAATAAAAGATTACCCCACTCATGCTGCCAATAAACCAGTTGCAATGATACCAAATTGCGCAGCAACGAGACATGCTCACTTTGTATTAGATGGAACTGGTCCTTCATTTCAAACTCCGCCCGATTTGAACGAATGGCCAAAAATAACTTGGGACGTAGGCCCTACCGCTAAACGTGTTGATTTAGATACTATTACTTCAGATGATATTAAAAATTGGAAAACTGGTGAAACACTACTTCTCTCGGGGAAAATGTTGACTGGGCGTGATGCAGCGCATAAACGTATTCAAGAAATAATTAAAAAAGGTGATTCCCTTCCAAATGGAGTTGACTTCAAAAACCGATTTATATATTACGTTGGTCCAGTTGATCCAGTCCATAATGAAGTTGTAGGACCAGCTGGGCCTACAACAGCAACTAGAATGGATAAATTTACAGAGATGATGCTAGATAAAACTGGTTTAATTGGTATGGTCGGAAAAGCTGAGCGCGGACCTGTAGCAATAAATGCAATTAAAAAACATAAAGCTGTTTATTTAATGGCTGTTGGTGGAGCGGCATATCTTGTATCAAAAGCCATAACACATTCAGAAGTTGTTGCATTCCCAGAACTCGGAATGGAGGCAATACATGAATTTAAAGTTAAAGATATGCCGGTGACAGTAGCTGTTGATTCAAATGGTAATGCAGTACATAAGGATGGTCCGAAAGAATGGCAGAATATTATTAGAAAAAAATCTCTTAAAAACTAAAAATGTTGATAACCTTTTGATTTAAATTTGTATATTTTTCCGTTCTCATCCATTAAGTTCAATTTTGAACAAGTTTGGTTAATTTTACCTATATAATGAATTTCTACTGTAGCAATCATCTCCTTTAAATCAGATTGAGACATATTTTGAGGAGCTGTAAAACATAATTCATAATCATCTCCCCCCGTCAATGCAAGATCGATAGCTAACTCTTTATTTAGCTTTTTTAAACTATTTGAATAAGGGATATTTGATAATTTTATCTCTGCCCCAACGTTACTAGCCTTAAGAATGTGATTAAGATCAGAAAATAAACCATCTGATACATCAATACAACTAGTTGCAATATCTCTTAATACTATTCCTGCTTGAATTCTCGGTTCGGGTTGATTTAATTTTTTGATTTCTTCCTTAGTTGGCTCTATGTTTTTATCAGGATTTAGAAAATACCTTAAAGTATATGCGGCAGCTCCTAATTCTCCAGTCACATAGATTAAGTCTCCAGGCTTAGCTCCGCTACGACATAGAAACCTTCCTTTTGGTACGGTACCATGCATCTGAATCGTAATTGATAGTGGGCCTTTTGTTAAATCTCCTCCAATAAGCGATAAAGAATATTTAGCAGCTAAATTATTAAATTGAGATGAAAATTCTTTTATCCAATCAATGTTATTCTCGGGAAGTGTTAATGATAAAGTTATCCATCGGGGAGCAGCCCCCATAGCAGCCATATCACTTAGATTAACTAATACTGATTTGCTTGCAATATCCCTAGGTGAGGTATCTCTTAGAAAATGAACGCCTTCCACTAAAGTATCCATTGAAACTACTAATTCTTCGCCTTCACCAATACTTATAACAGCGGCATCATCACCAATACCTAACGTAGGGACGTACTGATTATTCAGTAATTTAGGTTTAAAATAATGCTCTATAATCTCAAATTCATTCAAAATCTTTCAGCTGACTAAATCTTTAGTTTCATTGCAACGTAACTCTTTAACAACCTTATCGAGTATACCATTAATATATTTATATGAATTTTCTGCGCCAAATATTTTTGCAAGCCCAACAGATTCATTAATCACAGACCTCCATGGGATATCATTATGATATTCCAATTCGTAACAACCAATATGCAAAATAGCACGCTCTATAGTATCAAGCTCATCAACTGGTCTATCTAACAAATTAATTATTCTTGAATCGAGTTTTTGATGATTTGTAATTGTTCCTCTCAATAATGATTTAAAGTAATTGATATCTGTTTTGGCAAGTTTATGTTTATCATTCTCAAATTCAGCAATAACCTCGTCTACATTCTTATTTGTAATAAACCACTGATACAGGGCTTGGACTGCATTCTGTCTTGCTTTAATACGTCCACGTATATTTTCTTTATAGGATTTTATATTCATAACTAAATATTTTGTAATGCCTCAACCATATCTAATGCCGCTTTTGCTGCTTCAGCCCCTTTATTTCCACCTTCACTTCCAGATCTTTTTAATGCTTGGTCTTTATTATTTACTGTTAAAACACCAAAAATAATTGGCGTGCCACTAGTTATTGCTAATCTTGAAATTCCACGCGCACATTCATTTGCAATAAATCCAAAATGTGGTGTTTCACCTCTAATAATAACGCCAAGAGTTATAATTACATCATATATCTTCTTATCAAGTAACGTTTTGACTGCAACTGGAATTTCAAATGCGCCAGGGACATTAATAACTTTTATTTCCTTTTCGATTATCCCATTTTCTTTAAATGTTGCTATGGCTCCATTATACAAACGATCTACAATAGAGTAGTTAAACTTACTAGCGACAATAGCAATCTTTATATTATATTTTTTTATAGCCATTTTAATTTTAAATATCTCAAACAACAAATTTTTATTCTATGATATCAATTTCAATCATTAATATACTCAACAATCTCAAGACCAAAACCAGAAAGTGCATGTATATGTTTTGGAGCACTTAATAAGCGCATTTTTTTGATTCCTAAATCAGATAATATTTGTGCCCCCAAACCAATGGTACGAGTATCCCAGCTAACATTAGTATTCTTCTTGTCTATCATATTTTTAGAAAGTCTATATGATTCTATCTGATTAATTAATTCTATAGATGTATACTGATTGCATAAAATTACTAATACAGCCCTTTCTTCTTGGGAAAAACGTTTTAAAACATCATTAACTGGCCAACCACGATCTTTTGCCAAACTACCGGTTAAATCAGAAATAGGATTCTCGACATGTACACGTACGAGTGTTGGCTCGTCTGAGGCAAGAACACCCTTAACTAATGCTAAATGTAATCTCTTTTTTAATTTATCTTGGTAAGCATGAAGCATAAATTCTCCGTATTGCGTTGGTAGATTGCATTCTGTTATATGCTCAACTGTCTTCTCATTTTCTTTTCTATAACTAATTAGATCTGATATCGTTCCAATCTTTAAATCATGTTTTTCTGCAAATTTTTCTAAATCATCTCGTCTCGCCATTGAACCATCTTCGTTTAAAATCTCTACTATCACTGCTGATGGCTGTAATCCTGCTAGTCTTGATAAATCGCAACCAGCTTCAGTATGTCCGGCTCTAGATAAAACTCCTCCCGATTGTGCCATCAAAGGAAAAACATGTCCTGGCTGAACTAAATCTGTTGCTTTTGCATTTGGTGCAACGGCTTTTTTAATAGTAAGTGCGCGGTCAGCTGCTGAAATACCTGTCGTGACCCCATCTGCTGCTTCAATTGAAACTGTAAAATTAGTTGTAAAACCAGTATTAGAATGATTAGTCATTAAGGGAAGATTTAATTTTTTACAGTGCTTATCTGTCAGTGTTAAACAGATTAGTCCACGACCATAGCGCGCCATAAAATTTATATCTTCAGAGCTAATATAAGACGCAGCAATCACTAAATCACCTTCATTTTCACGATCTTCATCGTCCATTAAAATGATCATACGACCATCTTGAATTTCTTTAATAAGTTCCTGGGTAGTATTAAGTGACATAATAAAAAATTCCGATATATTATTTATTTTATTACTAATTTTTCTAGATAGCGTGCTATCAAATCAACCTCGATATTAACTTTAGTTCCAATATTATATTCTGAAATTATCGATCCTGATAATGTATGAGGAATAATATTAATACTGAAGGTATTTTCCTTGGTTCCATTAATAGTAAGACTAACACCGTCAACCGAAATTGATCCCTTTTTGGAAATGTATTTTTCTAATTCTTCAGGAAACTCAATTAGTATAAGAATTGAACGGCCATCATTTCTCATTCCCTTTATAACACCAACGCCATCAACATGCCCAGCAATAAAATGACCATTAACCCTTGAAGAAAAACTCATTGCTTTTTCAAGATTTACTTTAGAATTAGCTCTCATTTCCATAAATGTTGTTAAGCTAAGGGTCTCCCTCGATAAGTCGGAACTAAATGAATCTTTTGTCTTTTCAATAATTGACAAACAAACCCCATTAACAGACATGCTATCGCCGATTTTCACATCATCTAATTTCATTCTTCCAGCCTTAAAGACAATGCGACTATCAGGACCATTCGATTCAATCTTACTAATATTGCCTATTGCCTCAATAATTCCTGTAAACATAAGTATTATTTTTTTATTACCATTGTTAATCTAATGTCTTTTCCAACTTTTCTAATGTCAGAAAATTCATATTCTCTCGCATAATTAATTTCATCTATTTTTTTTAAATTAAACAATGGAAATGATTTGTTACCAAATAATTTTGGCGCCATATATATAACTAACTCATCAACCAATCCTTCATCAATCATAGCGCCAGAAAATTTTGGTCCAGATTCTATTAGAATATCGTTTACCTCGTATTCAGTCGCTAAGTTTCTGCAAACATCATTTAACCAAGTATCTGATTTCATTAAACAGATGATATCAATATCACGATCTCTAAGTTTCTTTTTTTTTGTATCGTTTACTATTTGAGTATAAATAATTGTTCTGCCACCAAGACCAAATATTTTTGCATTTTCTGGAACTCTAAAATTCCTATCTATAATTACTTTTATTGGCTCTTTAAAATCACACCCTAAATCTCGTGGATTTAATAAAGGATTATCTCTAGTAATAGTCTCTACACTAGTTAAGATTGCGCTACTAGTGGCGCGTAAATTATGAGCATCTCTTCTTGCGTCAACAGAAGTAATCCACTGACTATTTCCATTAGCCAATGCAGTAGCTCCGTCTAATGATTGAGCCATTTTACATCGAATATATGGAAGACCTGTTTTCATTCGTTTAATAAAACCAATATTCAATTTCTTTGCTTCCATCTCTAACAATCCTTGTTTAATTTCTATACCTGATTTTTTAAGTTGCTCAATACCAAGCCCTGAAACCTTAGGATTTGGATCAACCATTGAAATAAATAACTTTTTTATTTTTGCATTAATCAATGCATCAGTACATGGGGCTGTTCTACCTTGATAAGAGCAAGGCTCAAGAGTAACGTACATGGTTGCATCAATTGCGCTATCACATGCATTAAGTGCGTTTATTTCTGCATGTGGTTCACCTGCCGTCTTATGCCAACCTTCGGCAATTACACTAGCATTCCTTGTTACGACACAACCAACAAGTGGGTTAGGATTACAAGTATATTTTCCATATTTTGCCAACCGAATCGCATGTGACATAAATTGATAATCTTTTACTGTCCACATCAATTCTCATCACCATCAGTTTGCAGAAGGTCTAGCTGATTTCTTTTCAATTCAGGTGGTAATTCGTGTTCTAAACGCTCTATTTCCTCTAGAAAAGCTCTAACATCCTCAAAACTTCTATAAACAGAAGCAAATCTAACGTAAGCAACTTTATCAAGTTCTTTTAATTCTTCCATAACCCAATTACCAATTCTGATCGACTTTACTTCTCTTTCTCCTATAGCACGAAGATTATTTTTTATATTAGAGATAGCGGATTCTACTCGCTCCATTTCAACGGGACATTTCTCAACAGCACGTAATATTCCAGCTCTAAGTTTTTCTTCATCAAAGGGTTCGCGTCGACTATCAGACTTTATGATACGAGGAAGATTAAGTTCAATCGTTTCGTAAGTGGTAAATCTTCCCTTACAACCTATGCATTCACGGCGGCGGCGAATCTGATCTCCTTCGCCAACCTCACGTGAATCAATAACTTTCGTATCAAGATGACTGCAGAAAGGACATCGCATATTTCAGCCCACTTATTATGATCTTAAATTCTTAATTAGAGATTGAAAAAATACAATCTCACAAGTAATAATCGTAAAAATTAAATTTTATAAATCTTGATTAAATTCATATAAGGGTCTGCCCCTACAAAGCTCGAGAACTTCACCTTTCACACGTTTTATTACAGATGCATCTCCCATATTGTCCATAATATCACAACACCAATTTGCAACTTGTTTAGAATCTGACTCATCAAATCCACGAGTCGTAATTGATGGTGTACCAATACGAATACCACTAGTAACAAAAGGTGACTGAGGATCGTTCGGTACCGCATTTTTGTTGACAGTTATATTGGCAGAACCTAATGCAGCATCTACATCTTTACCTGTTAAACCTTTGTCTACCATGTCAACAAGAAACAAATGATTATCTGTTCCGCCAGACACAATTTTAAGACCGCGTTCAACAAATGTCTCTGCCATAACTTTTGCATTTTTTTTCACTTGCTGAATATAGATCTTAAACTCAGGTTCCATAGCTTCTTTGAAAGCAACAGCCTTTGCAGCAATAATATGCATCAAGGGTCCGCCCTGATAAGATGGAAATACAGTAAAATTCACTTTCTTTTGAATTTCTTCATTGTCCTTACCCATAATTAATCCAGAACGAGGGCCACGAAGAGTTTTATGTGTTGTTGTTGTTGTTATATCAGCAATTTGCACGGGACTTGGGTATTCATCAACAGCAACAAGCCCCGCAATATGTGCAATATCAGATAACATAAGTGCGCCGACTTTATCTGCAATATCCCTAAATCGTTGCCAATCCACTATTCGCGAATATGCAGAAAATCCCGTAATAATAAGTTTGGGCTTAGTTTCAAGTGCTAGCTTCTCAGCCTCATCATAATCAATTTCACCAGTATCGGCATTCAAACCATATTGTACTGCATTATATATACGGCCAGAGACATTAACACTTGCACCGTGAGTTAGATGGCCTCCATGCGCCAAACTCATGCCCATAATAGTATCCCCTGGTTCTAATAAAGCATGGAAAACAGCGCCATTTGCCTGTGAACCAGAATGAGACTGAACATTCGCCCAATCAGCGCCAAATAACTCAATAGCTCTGTCAATTGCAAGTTGCTCAGCAACATCAACAAATTCGCAACCTCCGTAATAACGTTTAGCCGGATACCCTTCGGCATATTTGTTCGTCAATACTGAACCTTGGCATTCCAGAACTCTTGGACTTGCCATATTTTCAGATGCAATTAATTCGATATGTTCTTCTTGACGACGCCTCTCTCCTTCCATAGCATTAAAAAGTTCATCATCAAAACCTTCAACTTTTATATTTTTACTAAACATAAGTTTTCCTCAAATCACTTACTTACATATTTTTAATTTTTAAAGCGAATTATTAAATACCACTATCTTAATTATTCTCAAAGGGTTTTCTTTTTTGAAATTCGCCTCAGTTTACATCACTAGCGCCAAAAGAGGCATGGATATTAACAAAACCTAACATCTATTTCATTTTTCAAAAAGCCCCGAAATATATTTCGCTTATATCAAAAATAAGGACCGATTATTTTAAATTTTATATATGTAAGATATTGAAAAATATATATTTTTTTGCAGTTTATATCAAAAAAATTCTCTTTTTTGAATTTTTATCACCCAAAAAAACCAACTAAAATGAAAATCTATCAATATTATTATACAAAACAAAGGGATAATGTTGTATATATATAGAATAGTCAATAATTTGGTTAATATCTTAAAATTAGACGTATTTTAAAAACTATAAAATCAGTTATATACCCTAAAAAGTTATTTAATCGTGATAAAACAAAAAAATAAGCATCAAAAAACCACATTAATGATCAATCAAAAAATATCTGATGAAAATTACCAAAGAGTGATAAATGATGCAGAGCTCTTATATACCGATACAGAAATAAATAAAACCATTGATAATATTAGTAAAGCAATTACGAAAGAATTAAAAACAAGTAACCCTATAATAATGCCAATAATGATTGGTGGTTTAATACTGGCTGGGCGATTAATTCCAAAATTAAATTTCCCTCTACAAGTAGATTATATCCATGCTACTCGTTATAACGGTAATACTCGTGGCGGCAAATTAAATTGGCTCAAAAAACCTAATAAATCTTTAGTAGATAAAACAATTTTATTAATTGACGATATCCTAGATGAGGGTATTACTCTATCTGAGATAATTAAATACTGTTATTCACAAGGCGCAAAGAAAGTTCTTTCAGCTGTACTTGTTAAGAAAAATATAGAAAATAAAAAACCAGCAGAAAATGTTGACTATTTTGGCTTCATTGTTCCAAATGTATATATATTCGGATATGGAATGGATTATTGCGAATATCATAGAAATGCGCCTGGTATTTATGCGGTTACAAAATCATGAGCATAGCAATTATTGGTGGTAGCGGACTCAGCAAATTACCAGAAGTCAAAATTAATGATGAAATTATTATTGATACTCCATGGGGAAAACCATCAGCCCCGATAATAATTGGTGAAATAAATAAAACCAGCATAATATTTCTACCTCGCCATGGAAATGATCATGCAATTCCTCCCCATAAAATAAATTACCGCGCAAATATATGGGCACTGAATAAAATAAATGCTAGTAAAATAATTAGTGTTAACACTGTTGGCGGGATAACAGAATTGATGA
>CESR01163170.1_pt1 | contig 16034 bp, 12 predicted proteins | sample 356351 | NCBI WGS metagenome assembly CESR01 (sample SAMEA2622149, study PRJEB7988) | marine metagenome | isolation source: saline water (ENVO:00002010), including | reverse complement strand
GAGGCTGAGCAGGCTCGCTTGGAGGCGGAGGCTAAGGCGAAGGCTGAGAAGGCCCTTAAGGAGGCGGAGGCGGAGGCCGCAGCGGCCAAGGCGGATGCCGAGGAGGCACTCATGAAAGCAGAGGCCGAGGAGGCGGAGGCCGAGGAGGCACGCATGATGGCCGAGATCGAGGAGGCGGAGGCCGAGGAGGCCAAGGTGGAGGCGGAGGCTGCCAAGAAGAGAGCGGACGAAGCTGCTCGAAAGGCCGAGGAAATCGAAAAGAACGTCGAACAAATTGCGGCTGACGAGGAGAAAGGCGAGAGGGAGGAATTGATTCTCAAGAGGGTTAGCGAACGAACCGATCAAATCCACTGGGACCAGATAGGCAGGGCGGAGACCGGAGAGTCGGATGATCTCACTAGGATTCAAGGCATAGACGAATTTACCCAGAAGAAGCTCAATGTCCTAGGGATTCAGACATTCGATCAAATTTCAAAGATGGATTCTGCGGTAACGGAGTCTGTGAATGAAGTTCTGGAATTCATGCCAGGCAGGATTGATAGTATGAAGTGGACAGAGCAGGCTTCTACAATCATTGGACTGGACGAAGTTGACGATGAAGCACCAAGTGCACAGGTGGGAATCGATAACACTGAGAAAACGGGCTTCAATGCGGACCAAATCAACTGGGATCAGATAGGCAGAGCGGAGGAAATGGAACCGGACGACCTAACCAAGATTGAAGGGGTAGATGAGACGACTCAGAAGAAACTCAATGTCCTGGGGATTCATTCGTTCGAGCAGCTTTCCAAGATGGACCCGGTTACTATCGAGGCGGTTAACGAAGCCCTTGAGCTAATGCCGGGGAGAGTCGCGAAGATGATGTGGGCGCAGCAAGCTTTGGCGAACATTGGATAATTCCGAAATGCCTGAGTCTGCTGGATTGAAAATTCTTAATGCACAGTTGTGCCGAGGAAATACTCGCCAATCTCTGGATCGGTCAGTATGTGCTGTGCATCACCTGAATGTACCACCTTGCCATTGGCCATGATGTAGCCTCGATCGGAGCGGGCTAGGGACAGGCGGGCATTCTGCTCGACGATCAAAATGGTAATTCCCCGTTCACGCAGGGAGTCGATGCGCTCAATGATCTGCTGCTGATACAACGGGGAGAGGGCTGCGGTGGGCTCATCTAGAAGCAAGAATTTGGGATTGGAGATTAATGCCCGTGAAATTGCGAGCATTTGTCTCTCACCGCCAGAAAGCGAGGCGGCTAGGTCGTGCTCTCGGGATCGGAGGTCTGGGAACATCTCCAATGAGCGTTGGATCCTCTTGTTGAGCGTGTCGTTAGGAAGAGCATTTCCGCCCATCTGTAGATTCTCCTCTACGGAAAGGGATGGGAATACATTGTCCACCTGAGGTACGTATGCGATGCCGTGGTTCACCAGTTGGTCTGTGCGCCATCCTGAGACGTCCTGTCCGTCATACTCGATTTCGCCGCCGTAGTAAGTCGCAATTCCAAAAATGGTTTTGATAAGAGTGGACTTGCCGCAGCCGTTGGGGCCGATGATTGTGACAAACTCTCCCTCGTCTACGTGAATGTCGATGCCGTACAGGATTTGGACTGTGCCGTAGCCACCGTTGAGCTCCCTTACATCAAGCATTCTAGTCATTCTTCCTCCCCCTCAGAATCCCCTGCTGCGCCTAGGTAAGCCTCGATTACGGATCTGTTGCTGCGGACCTCGTCCGGAGTGCCCTGCATTAGGACCTCGCCCTCGTTCATAACGATGATTCGGTCAACACCTTGCCTAAGGATGAAGTCCATGTTGTGCTCGATGATTAGTACCGAGATTCCGGTCTCGTCGACAATTGTCCTGAGGTTGTTGAATATCTTCATGGCCAGTGGGCCGGCCACACCAGCGACTGGCTCATCGAGAAGCAGCAACTTTGGTTCCCCCATCATCGAGCGTCCTATGTCCACCAGCTTGCTCTGCCCACCGGAGAGGTCGCTAGTGAGGTTGTGGGCCATGTGCGGGACCTCAAGTTGGTCCAGAACAGAGTAAGCCCTGCTCACTCTCTCCCCCTCCTCAGGACGAGAGTCCGGTTGTAGTAGAGCCGTCAGCAAATTGGGTTTGAACTGCCCTCTGGGTGGAACCAGCAGATTCTCAATTACGGTCATCCGACGCCAGAGCCTAGTGTGCTGAAACGTTCTAGTCATCCCGAGATTCTGAATCTGGTCCGGGCGCATGTCCGAAACGTCCTGCCCGAACATCTCCACGGTTCCCGAGGTTTGGCGCAGTAGTCCACTGATGCAGTTGAAGGTGGTGGACTTGCCACATCCGTTCGGTCCAATTAGCCCCACGAACTCGCCCCCCTGCACGTCGAACGAGACGTTCTTGACAGCTACCAGTCCGCCGAACTCCATCCTCAGATCCTTTACCCCAAGCACCTCAGTCACTCGATTCACCTCCTGAGGGACGAGGGGGTCTGCTTGGGACCTCTGGGAGAAGGCCCTTGGGATTGTACTTGAGAGAGAAGAGGATCATCATGCCAATCAGGAGGACCTTGACGTAGGCCATGTCAGCTTGGAGAGATCCACCAATGAACGACTCGCTAATCGATCTCTCGTCCATCAATATGCCGGAGAAGATCATGATGATGGCCCCTGAGAATCCGACCTCGGACATACCCCTCCACCCAACTATAATACCAATGACTGCGATTATTGCAAAGTATGCAGCCACCTCCATCGACTGAGTTACCAGCCATTCAAAGAGCGAGTCTATGTGGGCAGCCGTTTCATGAAGGGGTAGGTCGGAGGATCCCTGACCTGCAACCAATACGTTGAACACGAACTCCATTAGGACTATGATGAAAGCTCCGATTACCATACCCCTGTTGTTTGCAGTCCCACCTACGACGAACGCGGCCCACACGAGGAAGGTAGATTTGGCTGGAGCCATGAAGCTGGGCTGGAAGCCTGTGAGCTTCCACGCCCACAGAGTTCCAGCTAGGGCGGCTATGGAAGCTCCAAGGGCCAAGCTCGCAGCCTTGTGAGTCAGCACGTTATGACCGTGGTGCTGCGCAACCTCCTCATCCTCCCTTATAGCCTTGAGAATCCTTCCCCAAGGCGACTTCAGAATAGTCTCAAGCATCCACCAAACCAGTACTAGGGAGATGACTCCAATTACAGCGAGAACCATCATGTAAGGAGCTGCCTGGCCAAGGTTAAGCAAGTCACCGACGCGTTCGGCTGGGCTACCAATCCCCACCACGTTGCTGCACTCATCGAAGGTCATCTCCAGAATCAGGTCATCAGCGGTGCCCAATAACGCGTCTGGTCCGGGAAGTGGGGGCTTCAAAGGCACCTCAGGACCGCAGAACCACCAGCTCTGAAGGGGTAGTTTGTATCGGGAGATCCCTATCGAAGAGCCCCATGATCCGGCCCTGAGGAGTGGCTCGCCCATCAACAGAACCCTGACAATCTCTCCCAGGGAGATTGTCACGATGGCAAAGTAGTCCATCCTCAGTCTTGCTGTCGGATAAGCGAGCAACCAACCCGCGGCTGCGGCGAGCATCACGGCGGCCACGGCAGCCCAGAATATTGGCCAATCGTACCCGTGAAGGTTCTTGGGGGCAGTCAGAATGCCAACCGTGATGGCGCCTATTCCAACAAAGAATATCACACCGAAGTTCACCATCCCGGTGATTCCGGTATGCAGGTTGAGGGAGAATGCCATCAGAGAGAAAATTGAGAGTGTTATTAGCACGTTTGAGACTTGTAGCGATTTGATGAAGCGTGCACCTTCTTGGTCAGCGACGGGAAGCCATACAACGAAAAGCAGTAAAAAGACCAGCATCACGGAGAACAGAGCCCATGAGCCATTGGGACTCTCTCTACCATATGGAGCCCAGTCGGTGAATCTCTGGTAATGCGCCTTGAGACCCTCCCCTGGGGTTTTCAGCCCACCTAATGATGTGCTTATCCTGGCTTGAAAATCCTCCAATGACCGTTGGGCGGGCTTAATCGAATCGCTAAATCCGACGGATACCCGGTTCCTCAGATTAGTGAACGAGGATGCAAGGGTGTCAAAGCGTCCAACTAATGGGGTCAGAGGGTCATCCTTGCGTCCTTGCAGGAGGTATACGCCCTCTGCGAAGGCGATTAGCCAGACAATGATGGGGACAGTGGGCCAAATCATATCTCCGAATGATACCAAAAGCTCAACGAATTCCAACTCGAAGTTCATCAGGTTTAGCCAAGACTCATGCATGTCTGAGACTGCTTGAGCGACCCATTGCTCTGACTCGAACGGGGAGTATTCGGCGGGGGGGCTCTTTTGGTTCAGCAGGTCGAACTGTGTGAGTGGCGAGTCTGCAAGAACGAAGCCCCCGTCAGTCCTACCAGTGACCATCTGGAAGTTCGAAAGGTGGGTTCCTTCCTTGCACGCCTCAGAGCATGAGTCAGCTGCGAACGAGTTCTCTGAGATGAAACGTGTGACCCTACTGAGAAAGTAGGCTGCGGCAGTGACTATCAGCATCGATTCGCCGCGTGCTGTCTTCCTTTGCCAGAAATTGTGTGCGCCTAGTGCTCCGAGAGGAGAGAACGCCAGAACCGCAGCGATCTTACCGGAGCGATCGGAACCTGACCCAGCTATTTTGCGTAGCCTTTCAACCTTCCATTTCTCGTAGGCGTCACCTATCCCCTCAGGCATGATCATGAGGATAGCTACCAAGAAGATGTATGGCATCACTCCGTCTAGGGCTGTGTAGTTGGATCTGCCCAGATCTAGTCCAATCCCTATGAGAATCGGTGAGGAGAGGGATCTAACGAAGCCAACTATCAGCGCTGCGACAATAGCGCCCTCTATCGAGCCTATGGTCCCCAAAACTATGATCGCGAATGAAGGCAACAACAGAGTGAAGGCTGTCTCGGGAGCGAACCTGAGGGTCATAGCGAAGATAGCGCCCCCCATGCCAGAAATGCCCGCAGAGAGGAAAGCGCTTGTCATCTGGATGCGTTCGACGTTTATGCCGCTGCTTGCAGCAAGATCTGGGTTGTCTGCAACGGCCCTCATCCTTCTTCCTAGTCGTGTCTTCCTTAGCAGAACCATCAGCATGAGTACTGAGCTGAATATCACCACAGGCATGGCGCCCTTGTAGTAGGCGTATCCTGTTGTGTATTCTGTTGCGCAGTCAGTCATCGTGCCGTATATCTCGAATAGCGGTTTGCCACCCTCGTGAATCGCTCTCTCTCCAGCCTCGCATACGAAACCGGTGTAGGGCTCACCCCCCTCCATGTCACGGACACCTAGGTTGAATCTGAGCTTCTGAGTGGGTAGGTCCCACCGGAGTGTGGGCAGCCTCCAGTCACCATCTGGCTCGAACATGTTCCTTCCCGCGCCAAAGCGGAGGTAGACGATGGCACGGAGGATGAGTGCTACGCCGAGGGATGCGATCATCATGATCTGCGGCGTTGCTCCCTTGTCCCTGAAACCACGGTAGACAAGGCGATCAATCAGAACTCCGGCTACGCCGGTGATTACGAATGCAGCGAGAACTGTCCAAACGAGCAGGGACCAAACCAACACCCCATCCCCCTCAGCGTCATGTAGTGGGAAGAAGAAATCTGTCCAAACCATCACCATGGCCAGATACATGCCAATCATGAAGAGCTCGCTTTGCGCGAAGTTCCCGTACCTCTGGACCTTGTATGTTAGGGTTAACCCGACCGCGATTGCAAGGTAGGTCGATGACCAAGTCAGCGTTCCCACGACAAGAGTTGCCATGTCGATTGTGACGGCTGCGTCCTTGCCCAGACCGGTGAAAAGAAAGTCCAGTGTCACCCAAACCACTAGAAGGAGGAAAAGCGGGGATGTGGCAATTCCCAGAGTCCTCAAGTATCCAGCAGGTACATCGTCGAAAAGGATCTTGACAATAAAGAACGCCCCGGAAATCGACTCAATTGACTGAAGAAGCCAGACCATATCGTTGGGTATGCCACCCCCTGAGGCCCAATCCAGGAGATTGAGGAGCCCGTTCTGATAGAGCAGTCCCATACTGGAATCGAGCATTATCGCGAGAGCTATCACTACCCTCTTGGTCGCCCTAGGGGCATTCAGCCACTGGTCTCCAAGGTCTTGAAGCATTTCTGTCATCGCCGGGCATCGGGCCCGGTTAATGGTGGAGTATCGAAGTAATCATTGTTGGGGGGCGCTTCGGCGGGCTGGAGCCCGCCGAAGCGCTTTACGTCCCAGTTTTCCTAACTAATCAACTGGCGGTAATGGTGCCACTTGTGTAGTCGAGGGGGTCGGCCAATGACCAGTGCTCGTTGCACGTGTAGACAGCCGCTCCATCAGCGTCAACAGTGAAGTCACCGATGCAGTAACCGTTGCCTGCGATGTCACCGTTGGCGTCGAAGGTATGGATGCCTGCAGCGCCCATGAATCCCGTGCCGGTTGCGGCGATCAGCTGTGTCATCGTGGTTCCTGGTGGGGAGGCTGCTCCCGCGAAGTAGGCGTATCCCATGATGATCAGTGCGTCGAATGCCTCAGCGGTGTAGATGCCGCCAGCACACTCTGCAATAGCACCGCAAAGGGCGCCGAAGGCCATTGATCGCTCGTTGGCAGCAGCGGAGGCGGGCTTGGTAGCCACGATGCCAGCGCAAGTGCTGTTACTAGCCATACCAGTGCAGAGACCCTCCTCTGCAACTCCGTCACCACCGTAGATGGTGCCGGTGTACCCTTGGGTTGCCAGCTCCTCTACTATTGCAGCGCCGTCGGCTGCGTATGAAATCAGCACGATTGAAGTGCAACCATCGCTAACCACACTGCCCACCTGAGTGGTGAAGTCTGTAGTGGTGGCGACATCGTAACCGACCTTCAGGGAGACGGTGTTTGAGGCAGTAGTCCAAGCGGACTCGAAGGCTGTTGCTAGGCCTGATCCGTAGTCATTGGTCATGTACATCAGGCAAACGTTGGTAGTTGCTGTCCCAGCTGCAGTTGACCTAGCCGTGATGGTGTCGGAAATAGCAGGGCCCTGCAGCTCGTCGCTCGGAACCACACGGAAGAAGTGCGGGTAAGCCGTAGCGTTACTGAGGCTCGGGTTCGTGCTGGCATACGAAATCATCGGGATGCCAGCAGCGCTGAGAACAGCGTTGGCTGCCATCGTAGCGCCTGAGCAGGCTGCACCGACGACTCCGATAACACCAGCGCTGGCCAGAGTCGTGGCCGCAGCAGCTGCTGCATCAGCATCACAACCAGAATCGGCTGTTACTATCTCGAACTGTAGCCCGCTGCCCCATCCTGCGATGTTCATCAGCTGGAGCGCTATGCCCGCTGCGGCTGCGAAGCCGGGAGCGTAGGTAGCGATCGGTCCAGTGGACGGGTTCAGGAACCCGATCTTGACCGTCTGACCGGTGAAGGCAGTGGCCGCGAGGCCGTCGCCAACAGTCCAGTGAGCTCTGCAGCTGAAGAACACGTCTGTCGAGGACAGTGCGTCGAAGCGGCAGATGTCGTACCCTGCTCCGGGGACGTCGCCGTTGGCGTCGAACGTGTGCACGCCACTGGCGCCCGCGTAGTCCGTGCCGACCATGCCGAGGTGTGTTGCCATATTGGCTCCATTCGCCATATTTGCGGCCTTTCCAATCATCATTACAGCGTCGTATGTCTCACCTGTGTAGATGCCGCTAGCGCAATCTGCGTCAGCAGCGCATCTAGCGTTGAAATCCCCTGCGGTGGAGCCCGCTCGGGGTTTGGTAGCCTGAACACCGTTAGCGGCAGCGGGAGCTGTGAAGTCATCCAAGAAGGCCGAATCGGCAATCCCGTCTGCACCGAAGAACGGTAGAGAAACGCTGGCTGCGGCCATCTGTTCTAGAATGGCTGCGCCGTCTGCGGCGTAGGTCACTGACACCACCGAGCCACAGTTCGCGTCAGCGATAGCCTGTATCTGGGTGGTGAAGTCTGTGGTTGTGTCCTCGTAGCCGATCTTGGTGCACAGGTTGTCAGTGCCCCAAGCGCCCTCGAAGGACGTTGCTAGGCCTGATCCGTAGTCATTGGTCATGTGCAGGAGCGCCGGGTTGGAGGCGCCTGCAGCAGTGACCATGGCGGCCATAGCTGGGCCCTGTATTGCGTCGCTAGGCACAACCCTCCAGAATCCTGGGTAGGCCGTGGCGTCACTCAGTCCGGGGTTGGTGCTCGCATACGAGACCTGGACAACACCAGCAGCGTTGAGCACTGCGTTTGCTGCCATGGATGCGCCCGAGCAGGCTGCGCCTGCTACACCGACCACACCAGCGTCCGCAAGGGACTGGGCTGCTGCAGCAGCGGTATCTGCGCTGCAACCTGAGTCGGCCTCGATAAGCTCGAAGTTACCGCCAGCCGCGTTCAGGTCGTCAATCGCCATCTGCGCGGCCACCGTGAAGGGGCCGGAGTAAACAGCAATGGGTCCGGTAATCGGGTTCAGAAGGCCGATCTTAGTAGCTGGAGCAGCGAACGTTGGGTTAGCGGTGCCCATGTAGTGGGCAGCCATCTCGTCTGCAATGGCCGCAGCGACGTCAGCGTCGAATCCGACAACGTTGTTGTCCGCGTCGTAGCTCTCGAACGGCGGGTAGAAGGGGTCGGTGCAGAGCTTGAGCTCGCCGGACTCCAGGGTCGCCGTCAGGGCGCTACCCTTGCTGGGTGTTGGGTACGAGGTCGCCGTGTCGGCGGTCGTATCATCAGCTAGGGTCACAGTGCCATCGAAGTGTGCGCCGTAGATGATGTCGTACTCACCAGAGTTGACCATCGCGCCGATAGCGACGTTTAGCGCATCGAGGAGCTCGTTGGAGTCCTCTCGCACTGCGAGGCCGAAGTTCTCATCTGAGAATGTCACCATCAGGGTGCCCTCTAGAGAGAGTACCGGTGCATCGCCCATTGCGTACATGACATCGCCGTTGTTCAGAGCGGTGATGACCGAGGGGAAGTCCTCGTAGGCGCTTATCGTAGCTGAAGCCAGGTTTGCATTGGCGTACAGGTCCGAAGTCGTTCCAGACTGGACGCCGATGGTTGTTCCCGCAGCGTTCAGGGACGACACATCCGAGACTGAAGCTACTCCAGAACCGCCGATCACACCCTGGCTACTCGTGTAGTAGGCCCTGGTGAAGTCGACAACCTGGTCGCGCTCATCCGTTTTCGTCATCGCCGATAGTATGGCGTCGCACATATCGCCGGCGTTCAGGTTGGGGATTATGGGGTCCCAAGCGGACTCCACAAAGTTGACGCTCACATCACTGGCCATCGAGATGGTCCAATCATCGTCATCATCGTCCCCCCCTGCGCATCCGGCGAGCGAAGCCGCCAGCATACTCAGGGTAAGCATCATTGCAATCATTTTCTTACTAGACATAGTATACTCACTATCCGTGGACCTCGCGGGCGACGGTTAGATTATAGAGCTTGTTGAAATTTTCTTTATAAGGAAACATCGAAAAACGTGCCGCTATAGAGTTTTTTCACAGTTTTTCAGTGAATTTAGATTGGCTGTTCTGAGAAGCCACGGCAGAGAGAATCAAAATCGGTGATTGACCCGCAGCGTCATGGCAGAGCCGTTGGACTATGCGACCAGCGGAGTGGACATCGAAAAAGAGGGTGAAGCGATCTCCAAATTGATTGGCGCACTGGGATACTCAGGCAGGCCGAAAGGGCAGTTTGGGGCACCGGTACCATTACCCGGTGGCTTCGGAGGGGTTGTCGAATTTGGTGAATCGTGCTTGGCCCTAGCAACCGACGGAGTTGGATCAAAGCTCCAGTTGGCGTCCAGACTTGGCCAGTTGGGAGGAGTAGGCATAGACTGTATTGCGATGAATGTGAATGACCTGATTTGCGTGGGGGCAGAGCCTCTGGCTTTCGTGGACTACATTGCAGTTCCAGAGGCAGATCCGGAGGTTCACTCTGTCCTTGGAGCTTCTCTCTCTGAAGGTTGCTCCATTGCACGGGTGACGCTTGCAGGAGGTGAGACTGCCACTCTTCCTGGTATTGTCAGGGAGCTGGATTTATCGGGGACCGCGCTGGGTTGGTTCCCTCGGGGTAAGGGAATAACCGGAAGTGGCTTGGAAGAGGGCGATGTCCTGATTGGTCTGCCCAGCAGCGGTATTCATTCAAACGGCTATAGCCTTGTTCGTGCGGTGCTCGAGAGATCCGGCTGCTCCTTGGATGATGTCCCACCATTTGACCCAAACCACAAATCCAGAGAGATCAGGGCCTTTCCAGGAAATGAGGGGGGGATCTCGCTAGGAGAAGTATTACTGAACCCGACTCGAATCTATGTTGATCCAATTGTCGATCTTTTCCTAGGTGCAAGGGAAGGGGGAGTTGTCTGTCCCGAGAGTGCGATAAAGGCGATAGCTCACATCACAGGGGGTGGACTGAGCAATCTGCTCAGGCTTCATGACCGCTTAGGCTGGCACGTGGCGGAACCTCTGCCAGTTCAACCCGAGTTTGAGTGGATTTCTGAGGTGGGCAAGGTTTCCAGTGTGGAGATGCACCGGACATTCAATATGGGGATGGGGATGGTGATTGCAGTCTCTGAGGAGTTTGCTGGTGTAATTGCGAAATGGCTTGCAGAACGCCTGGATGGGACCAGAGTCATAGGAGAGGTGACTGGGCAGGGCAGAGTAGTGACGCATAAAGACCCGGAAGTGTGCTTCACCAACTACTGATTCTCATTAGTCAATTCCTTTTGTGAATGAACCCTCCGCGGGTCGTGGTCTCGGGTGTCGCGGGAGGGTTGGAGGGCGTACTACACAGAGAGGGCAAGACTCTGATGAGGTTGCCAAACGAAGCCGAAACCGTTCGGCAGGGGCCTGGATCCAAGAAAGCTGGTTCAGTGTTCTACAACCCGGCAATGTCCGGCAGTAGAACGCGCAGTGTTCTTTTGTTCAGACATGCCATCGAAGCCGATCTGATTGGTAAAGGCACCATTTACGCACTTGACGGCCTGTCCGCATCGGGTCTGAGGGCTCGAAGATGGCTCAATGAGCTACCACTTGAGATGGCCCGGAGGGTTAGCGCCACTGTTGTGGACTTGGATCCCAACGCCCTCGCATGGGCAATGGCATCTCACGAGGAGTACCCTCCACTACACGGCGGAGGAGATCTGGAATCGACCGAGGGGGACTTGAGGAGCGTCGTCCTCAGTAGCGGAAAGCACTGGGTGGACATCGATCCCTATGGCTCCCCCCTGCCATTTCTCGATTCGGCCATGCAGTCGATGGCCAGAAACGGTGTGCTGGAAGTAAGCGCAACTGACACGGCTGCTTTGACTGGTTCATCTGGTAGGCCCTTGCTTAGGCGATATGGTGCACGGGTCAGGACGGACTGCCTAGCCCATGACTCTGGGCTAAGGGTGCTTCTGTCAGTCGTTGCCAGAACCGCAGCAAGGCATGACAGGGCGATTGTGCCCTTGCTTTCTGTGTGGGACTCTCACCACCTCAGAGTTTCTACGAGGGTACTGAAGGGCATCGGAGGGGCGAACTCTGTTGAGGGTTCTCTGGGATGGAGGGTTCACTCTCCAACGGAGGGAGAAGTGTCAGCATCAATGGCATCGGGTTTGCATCACGGTAATTCGTTCGAACAATTACCTATGAGCTGCCTGCTACCAATTTCCTACCCAATTGGTCGTGAAGACCAGCGAGTCTCTGGTCCGCTATGGGTTGGTTCCATGGGCGATGCTGCGACCATGACGAGCATGACCATGGAACGTGCCTTGGAGACTTGTGGTCCCGAGGAGGAGTCTGACGGTCCGTTGGGATGGGGGCCAAGAGAGTTTGAGCAGGAGCGTAGGAGGATAGCTAGGAGCGTGCGGAACATCAGCGAGGAGGCCGGGGTGATTGAAGCTCACCATCACCTCGTAGTTGATGACTTGGCCGCTTGGTTAGGTCTGGGGGCCCCACCTAGTCCTCGAAAGATGGTCGATGCGCTTCTCAAATCGGGCCACGCTGCGGGGCTTGCACACTACGGGCGGCCGTCATTTAGGACCGATGCTCCTTGGGAGGACATAGCTGAGGCAGCTAGGATGTTTCAGCCCCCGATGTAGGACATCTCGACCCTCGGCAGGGATGAGGTCTCTTTTGACCTAACCTCACTGTACCTGTCCTTCCTGCGGCTCCAAACTGCTGCAATCGCATCAGTCAGGACTTCGATGTCAGAATCTTCGTGTATAATTGCGCGGAGATCGTGGCCTCCGGATGCGAACAAGCAGGTGAAGAGGTGCCCGTCCGCAGAAAGTCTGGCCCTGACGCAATTCCCACAAAAAGGATCTGAAACCGAAGATATGAAACCAATCTCCCCAGAGCCGTCGGAGTGTGCCCAACTAGTCGCTACGTCGCTAGGAGAGGCTGCCTCGACCCGAACTAAATCGAATTCAGTCTGAAGGTTTTCAAGTAGCTCCGAAGAAGACACAACCTGGCTTGGAATCCATCCGTTTGTCCTGCCAACATCCATGAACTCGATGAAGCGTACAGAAACCCCTGATCCCTTGAAATGCCTGACAAGGGCGGGTACCTCTGACTCATTGACGCCCCTCTGAACGACGCAGTTAACCTTCACCGGGCCCAAGTCGTTCTGCACCGCAGACTCAATTCCAAGAATGACGGTCTCAATCGGAACTGTGCAATCTGCCATTTGAGAGTGTATCGCAGGGTCAAGCGCATCCAAGCTAACTGTGACTCTGTCGAGGCCTGATTGGGCTAGCAGTCTCGCTTGGTCCGCGAGGAGGGACGCGTTCGTAGTAAGAGCAGTCTCTACTCCCAGTGCTGAGATCATTCGCACAAGCCTGTGGAGTTCTGGCCTGAGAAGCGGTTCGCCGCCTGTGAATCTGACCTTGGTAAGACCGAGGGGGAGGGAGGCGCGTACAAACCTCTCAATCTGTTCAAAAGATAGCATCGCCCTTCTCGGAAGGAAGGTGTGGCCCTCGCCGAATCTCTCTCTTGGCATGCAGTACCGGCATCTGAAGTTGCATCTGTCGGTGACCGAGATCCTCAGGTCCCTGAGGGATCTGCCCAGACTATCCAGAGTCACATACCCGCGATGTGGTGAAGGGTGAAGAGTTTGACTGATAAGAGAACAGGTTGAAGAGAGGGGGTGTGCTGGCAGGTTCGGGCAATATGCTGGAGATAACCCAGAAAGCTCGTGAGATGCTGGACCAATTTGCGGAGCAAGCAGAAAGCGACGAAACCCTCGCTCTAAAATTGGAGATAGTTGGAAGGGGTCCCAAGGGATTCCAGTATGATCTGCAGTTGATTGGAATTGATGACTCGCAAGGAAACGACATCAAGATCGAGATCAACGGGCTTGATGTGTTCATTGGGGAGCGGAGCGCTCCTTACCTAGATGGTACCGTGATTGACTACAAGGAGACCCTGATGGGGGGAGGGTTCAGCTTTGAGAACCCAAACCCTCTGTGGATTGATGACACGTCCAAAGCGGTTGCCGAGATCATCTCCGAGCAGGTCAATCCAGTTGTGGCAACCCACGGAGGTCACGTCGACCTGATTGGGGTGGATGAAGGCAAGGCGATAATCGCGTTCGGAGGCGGATGCCAGGGATGTGGGATGGTTGATGTCACACTGAAGCAAGGAGTCGAGGTCATGATCACCGATGGAGTCCCGGAGGTTTCCGGGGTAGTCGATGTAACCGACCACGCAGCAGGGACGAACCCGTTCTACTAATCAGTAGACCATTGGGACGTCATCGTCATCATCGTCGGATTCCGGAGGAGGTAGGGCGGTAGCTTGGGCCCGTTCAAAGGCTTCCCTGACTCGGTCCTCGATGTTCTTGGCGTCCTCGAGCAGCCCCCTCACAGGGATCTCCAGGTCCATCAGCTCGCTTAGGCCCTCAATTGCAATTAGGGCAGCCCTCGCATCAGGGTACAGGGGGTTGCACTCGGCTAGTAGGGCGGTCACATCAAGCCCCCTGCGTTCGCCCTCAGCGATCAGATAGCCAGCGATGCCTGCTACGACGCCCTGCTGAATGCGCTGGATATCTGAGCTGTCAAGCTGATCTCGGCCGATGCCAGTGGATGCTACTCCCCATAGTTCGCTATCTTCCTTGATGCCCAGGTCGTTGCTGACAACTCCATCAATTACAATCAAGCGGTCAAATCCACCCTTGGTGAACCATTCAAGAACCGTGTTCGCAAAGTGGACGTCATGCTCGCTGGGGAACTGGATCTCTGCAGTGAAAATCCCGATGCCGTCCCCTTGGTAAACCCTGACTGGATGCTTGGGAACTGAATCGTGAATTAGGGCAACTGCGGGAAACTTTGGGTGAAGTACGGTTCCCATTGGGCTGACTTCTAGAGAGTTGATAATGTGAGAGGTTGCAATGACCCCCACGGATCCAACGGTCGAGAACCCACAGATCGCGGTTCCACCTAGTCGGGATGGGTCGGCCTCGGCATGCAGGACAAGGGGATAGCCGTCGCTGGAATCTTCGCTCACGAGTCGTCCCCGTGGGGACGCTCCTTCAATCTCACGCCTCAGGGATTATTGGAAAATGTAAAGGAAATGCTGGGAAAATTAACCTGATAAGTAATTGGGCTCAGGACTGTGCATGGCTTCCAAGAGAAGGAAGAGGATGGGGAGGATGCACCTCCTTCTAGGCTCTCAGGAGATTAACCTAGACGACTACACCAGGGAGGCGAGCGACCGGTGGCTCAAAGTAACGCCACAAGACACCTGGTCGTCCACCCTCTCAAGGGTCAGAATAGCCCGACAGGAAGCCTTGGAGAGTACATTAGAGGCGATTCGAAGCAGTGGTTTCCCAGACAGAGGTACCTCTTTCGCCAGGCTCCTAGACTCCTGTGAAATCGAGAACAAGGGCGATGTAGTGTTGGCTGCCATTCAGTACATGAGGTCAGTAGAGAAGGAGGGTCACACTCAACCGAGGGAGTTGCGGCAGTTGATTGTGGAAACAGGTAAGTGGACGAAACGCGCGGTTGGCAGGTGGAACATTTCACTGTACATCAGCAGAATGCTGGAGGGTGGCAGTGGGGGACGGGTCCCCCCCTATCTGGAATACCCACGCAGACGCCCGCGGAGGAACGGATTCGTTGTCCTTACCGAGGCGGGTAGGGACCACTTAGACCATCTATCTTTGAACAGGTGAGAGGATGGTTGAATCGAAAAAGGACTGGTCATTCACCTCTCACGTAGGCGAGGACCTCAGAGGCGCAGAACTAGCCGGAGCGGACCTGCGCAGAGCGGTTCTCGACAGGGCTGACTTGGAGGGGGCGGACCTCTCGGGGGCTGATCTCAGGAATGCCTCGATGAGGGGGGCTAACCTGATGAAGGCGGCAATGGACGGAGCCGACCTTAGAGGAGCCCGGATGGCGAAGGCGAGGTTGGGGCTATCCAACCTCCAGGGAGCTAGGCTGGACGGAGCGGACATGCGAGGAATACGAGGCAAGTATGCGGTCTGGCGGGAGGCCAACTGGTGGGATGCGAGGATGGATGATTCTCTGCGGAGGGCCTTGGAGAAGAAGTGGCCTCGGAGCTAATCGTCCGGGGACAGTTTTGACAGCCCCTCGCGCATCCAGTCAGGAACTGGGACCTTGTTGCCGACCTCGTTCATGTCAGTGCACACGGTAACCTGGTCTGACTTCCAGCAGAGTGTTCCGTTCTGGTTGCGGAACTCGTACCTCCAAGTGATGGAAGTGTTACCGATCTTAGGGACTGTCAGGGTGCATTGAATCGTGTCACCGTAGGAAACGGGATGCAGGAACTCTGTGTCGCTGTGAACGAGAGGGAAGGCGATCTTGCGCTCACTGAGAATCTCATTGTAGTGCATCCCGCAGGTGTACTCCCACGACTCCTCGTAGAACCTATGGGCCAGGTCCCAGAACCTTGGATAGTAGACGATCTTGGCGAGATCAACCATGGGAAAGTCGATTCGACGCTCCGATTGGAATGCCATGTGGGGGCGCCTGGGTAATTCCGCTTGAACCTAACCAGTGGTTGGTTTTTTTGCCCCAGATGGCGGACCCACCGCGATTCGAACACGGGTTTCCAGCTCCGGAGG
>CESR01167870.1_pt1 | contig 16060 bp, 11 predicted proteins | sample 356351 | NCBI WGS metagenome assembly CESR01 (sample SAMEA2622149, study PRJEB7988) | marine metagenome | isolation source: saline water (ENVO:00002010), including | reverse complement strand
ACCATGCTGGAGGGGGCCTTCGAGCGCATGCTCCACTTCGCCGAAGAGCGGCAGGCGAGTCACCGGACGGCCGCGCTCTGTCTCGGCGTACACGAAGTTGCCGAGGTCAAAAAGAAACGCGGGCTCTTTCCCTGAATGAGGGTCGGCAGGGCTCCGCCCGGCATGGAGGATTTTCTCGGATCGGAGGGCCTGACCAAGCCCGGGGACGGAGCCTGAAATGGGGCAGGAGATGTGGGAAAGTGACGGGAGGATTACTAAAATCCTCGCAGAAAACCCGCCAAAAACGGGAAAATACCTCCCCATTCAGGGGACGATTTTGATCGCCGGAGGTCGATTTATCTCCGTTACGCCCTCTATTTAAGGTATCCTTACCATCGTGGCGAACGGGACCTATCCGCAAGTATCAGAACACGCCCAGGCGGGCGGGCCAGAATCACGATTTACCCCAGGGAAGGAGGGGCGATGAGCAGCGGCGAAGAGGGGGTCCTTATCGAAGCGGCCCAAGCGGCCCGGGAGCAGGCCTATGCCCCCTACTCCACCTACCAGGTCGGATCCGCGCTACAGACCCGCTCTGGCCGCATCTATACCGGGTGCAATGTCGAGAATGCCTCCTATGGCCTTACGATCTGCTCCGAGCGGGTCGCACTCGCCAAGGCGGTCTCGGAAGGAGAGCGCGATTTTGACCTCCTCGCAATTTGCGCATCGGGCGCCCCCGCACCCTGCGGCGCCTGCCGTCAGGTTCTCCACGAGTTTAGTCCGGACCTGGTGCTCCTCCTGGTCGATCCCCGGAAAGAGCAGAGCGTAAAAGTAGATCTCTCCGTCCTGTTGCCTCAAGCCTTCCAGCAATCATCCTTGGATGTGTGATTCAGGGATCATGACAGTTTTTCGAGGAATGGCCTCAAGGATTCGAGCGCACCGCAGTAGAGGCAGCCAGAAACCAAACCCCTTCGAACCAACCCTGAACCGGATGAACGTTCGCCCGTTACCCCGCAGGGGTTCTCCTCAAGCGGGAGCCCCGGCTGCTTTTCCTGCGCTAGGTTTCCGGACACAGGGACCGTACCGATTTCTGAAACTGGCGCGGAGGCAGGTCGAAGTAGGACTTAACTTCGGAGGCGAAATGAGTGTAGTGCTTGAACCCCAGCCGGTGCGCGATCACCTGGAGAGAGAAGCCTTCTGCTACCAGGCGGCGGGCCAGGAGCATCCGGTGACGCCGGAAAAGTTCTTTCGGACGCAATCCGGAGGCCCGCTCGACGGCGTATTCCAACTGCCGGTTGGTGAGGTCCAGGGATTCGGCCACCCCCGAGACAGAGAAATCTTCAGCCTCGGCGAGCTCGAGCAAATCCTGTCCGTCTGGACACACGAACCGCTGTCCTTCACGGGCAATCTTGAACCTGGGGGAGTCTTGAGCCATCTAACTATTAAGAACTAATGATTATAAATCCTCAGCGAAGTATCTGCAAGCGCGCTTATCATGCAATGCTTACCTCGTCAGCTTTTTTGATCCCTGCCCCTTAGTCAATGCAGAAAGGCTCTTCCCTCCTCAGTAGTGTCGTCGTCTGTCGTAACAGCCAGGGGTCTGAGATTACGGCCAATATCCTGAGGTTGCGTCGCTACTCGGTAGCCTTCGAGATCTACAATCCCTACAGCATTCTCCAGCTTTCTGAAGTTCTGCGAGATTTCAGGATCCGTGTAGGAGACAGGGTGGTGTATCAGGGTGAAGCGGTGGTTACAGGGCTCGTAAACACGGGAATCCTCCTGGTTTGTGAGGCAACCCTGGGTAATGCCTGGCTGGATGTTGATTTTCTGTCAGACCGGGAAGGCCGGGATCCCCTGACCAACCAGTTCGATACCTTCGTGCAGGACTGGAAGCGGGCGCACGAGGTCGACCTGTCCTTCAAGCTGACGGTGGCGGACATGCAGAATCTCCTCATCGGCCTGCAGCGCTGGATGGAACAGATCGATCTTGGAATCCGGGCCACCACCTCGGTTGACCGACCGACCCTGGAACGGGAAATAATCGATCAGCTGCAGGAACGGATTCTGGAGGAGATGCAGGGCGCAATGGGAGATTTCGAGGAAGCGGTGCGGGAAATTCCGGAGGGGCGGGAGGCCACCCACAAGTTTTATGTCCGACGGCAGATCCACCCCCTGGTGCTCTGTTCGCCCTTCACCTACCGCTCCTTCCACAAGCCGCTCGGTTATGCGGGCGACTATGAGATGGTGAATATGATGGTCCGCGATCCCTACGAAGGGGGCTCTCTCTTCGCCAAGCTCATCAACCACGCCTTCCTGCAGACCGCGCCGGTGGTGGCGCACCGCAACCGCATTGACTACCTCACCACCAAGCTCCGGGCCGAGGCGGAGCGCAATGCGATGAAGGGACGGCGCACCCGAATCCTGAACCTCGGCTGTGGCCCCGCCCACGAGGTCAGGCAGTTCCTGGAAAACGAAGAGCTGAGTGATCTCTGCGACATCACGCTTCTGGATTTCAACGCGGAGACTATCGAGTATACCCAGAAGGAACTCGCCCGAGTGCGGACCCAGGCGGGCCGGGTCACGCCCATCTCCATGCTCCAGCGCTCCGTCCACAAACTCCTGCGGCAGGCCGCCACCGGAGACGTGGATCTGAAGTGGGAGTCCTTCGACATGGTCTACTGCTCGGGACTCTTCGACTACCTTTCGCAGAGGGTCTGTCGCCGCCTCAATGATCTGTTCGCCCGGCTTCTGGCCCCGGGAGGGCTCATGCTGGTCACCAACGTCAGCGACACCAACCCCAGCCGCGCCTGGATGGAGTTCGTCCTGGAGTGGAACCTGATCTACCGCGATGACTCGGCCATGATGGAGATAGCCCCCCTCAACGGGGGCCAGTTCGAGACCGCCCTGAACCGGGATGAAACGGGCGTGAACCTCTTCCTGGAGGTTCGGAAGAGAGAGGACCATGACGGGATCTGATACAAGGGCAGCAGCCCCCGGGATCGAGGCCGGGAAACCGACGTCTTTGCAGGAGCGGTTCGAGGTCCAGGAAGACGAAGTCCGCCTGCTGAACTATCGGCGGGGGGCGTTTCTGGCAGCCTTGTTCATCGCCCTCGGGGCGGGCATGGACCTGGTGGCCTATGGGGATTCTTCCAACCCGGGCTACGAGGGAGTGGTGGGGAGACTGTTCATGCTGCGCATGGCCTGTTCCTCGGGGTTGCTCTTCGTGCTGTTTCTTCTCTATCGGGTTCGCAGCAGGTCGCGTCGGACCCTTCATCTCCTCGGTCATCTTGTTGCGCTGCTCCCGATGGTGACAATCCACGGAATGCTGGTGGAAACCGGAGGGGGCGATTCGCCTTACTACGCGGGGCTCAACCTGGTTATGGTTGGTGCGGTTTTGCTCCTGCGATGGAGGTGCGCCGATGGGCTGATCAATTCCCTGCTCTGCATCGCCGGCTACCTGGGAGTTGCCTTCGGAACGAAGACCGGTGTCGAGAGCATTACGATTGCGCTCTTTTTTCTGTTCGTCACGGCAGCCTTTGTATGTATCGGCCTCTATTTCTATAACCGCCTGCGATTCGCCGAGTTTTGTCTGCGGGAAGAGGTAATGGCTCAGCAGGAGGAACTGACGGAAAACCACCGCAAGCTCCAGGATCTCGACGAGGCAAAGACCAGGTTCTTCGCCAATATCAGCCATGAGCTCCGCACGCCGCTGACGCTCATCCTCGCGCCCATCGAGAAGATGCACAACCTGAACGCGGTGCGCAACGATGCCCAGCTTGCCGAACTGGTGGAGGGCCTGGAGGACAACGGCATGCGGCTTCTCCGTCTCATTAATGACATCCTCGATCTTGTGCGCATGGACAGTGGCGACATGCCGATGCGACCGGAGTGTTTTAGCCCCTTCACGTTCATTGATGGGCTCGGCCGCAACCTTCAGCCCATGGCGGACCGGAAGCGGATCAATCTCAGCTGGAACGCGGCCTGCGGCGAAGAAGAGGAAGTGTATCTCGACCGTGATCGCCTGGAGAAGGTCGTTCTCAACCTTGCGGTAAATGCCCTCAAGTTCACTCCGACCGGCGGGGAGGTCTCTCTCACCGCGGGACTTGAAAGCGGACGATTGATCCTCAAGGTGACCGATAATGGTGCGGGCATGAGGGAGGACCAGGTCAATTCGGCCTTCGAGCGATTCTGGCAGGCCGATACTTCCGCGGCCAAGAAGCACCACGGAGTCGGGATCGGCCTTGCCTTGGTGAAGAGCCTGACCGAATCGATGGATGGCGCGGTTGAAATCGAGAGCGAGTACGGGAAAGGGACGAAGTTTACCATTTCCGTTCCACTCCTGGTGCCACCCGGTGACTCCGAAACCGAGATGCCAGACGATGAGGATCCGCTGACCGAGATTCACAACAGGGCCCGCATCAGGGGTGCGCTGGGCACCATTGACAGCGCGCCCTCGCTCCTCGACCCGGCGGTTACGGCGGAACCCGGCGTGGAAGGCTCTGCCAATAAGGAACTGGTTCTCATCGCGGAGGACGAGACCGGGTTGCGGCGCTTCCTGAAGGGGGAGGTGGAGGAGATGGGTTGCGGCGTGCTGGAGGCCTGTGATGGTCTGGAGGCGTGGGAACAGGCCCGGCAGTTCCAGCCTCAGTTGATCATCCTTGACTACATGATGCCGGAGATGGATGGCATCACTCTGACGCAACGCCTGCGCCAGAACAACCCGACGTCCCAGGTGCCCATCCTTCTGGTGACCGCGGCGGCGGATGAGACTCCGAGGATCCAGGCTCTGGAGGCGGGGGTGAGCGATTTCCTCACCAAGCCCTTCACGACCGCGGAGCTACGTCTCAGGATCCGCAACCTTCTTGACAGGCAGAAGTATCAGCGGGAACTGGGCATCATCAACCAGGAGCTGCGAGTGGCGGTGGAAGAGCGTGATGTTGCTCTGGATGAGATCAAGGAGAACGAAGCCCGGCTGCTCCAGGCGGAAACCCTGTCTTCGCTTGGCCGCATGAGCGCGGGGATCGTGCACGAAGTCAACAACCCGTTGAATTACGTCAGGACTGCCCTGCATGCCCTGCGGATGTACACCGAGGACGTGACCGAAGACGAACGGGCCGATTTTGAGGAAACCGTTGCAGATGCCGAGGAGGGTGTGAGTCGGGTGATCCGGATTGTGAGCGATCTGCGCTCCTTCACCAAGGGCGAGGTTGCCATGAAGGAGGAAGTGGTCGTCGGGGAAGCAGTTGAGAACGCGCGGCGGCTTTTGGCCGGCGAACTGCAGGGCATTGAGTTTAACATGAATGTGTCGGAGAGTCACAAGGTCAGCGGCAACGCCAACCAGCTCTGCCAGGTTCTGGTCAACATCATCCAGAATTCCGCCCAGGCCCTGGAGGGGGCGAGAGAGCGGGGGGTCCATCCCCAGATCGAGGTTTCCTCCGAACGGGCAGGGGAGCAATACGTCTGCATCCGGGTGCGGGACAACGGGCCGGGAATCGACCCCGAGGACCTTGACCACATTTTTGATCCCTTCTTTACGAAGCGGGATGTTGGCGAGGGGATGGGCCTGGGCCTGAGCATCTGTCACCGGATCCTGGAATCGCACGAGGGGAGAATTGAGGTCGAAAGTGATCCCGGGCACTTTACCGTATTCAGCGTCATGGTTCCGCAGCCGTGGCAGGGGGACGTAGACTCCGGATGCGAAACGGACAGCGAAGATCCGGAGTCGGAGCAGGGATCCGCGTCCCGGCGCGAGTCCCGTTCTGAGGCGGTTGAACTCGAAGAAGCCTGGAAGAAATGAGCCTGCAAACTCCAGATTACCGGCAACACCTTGTTCTTTTCGTTGATGATGAACAGCGAACCCGCAAGTACTTCGCGAAACTCTTCGGCAAGGCTTTCCGCATTGTTCTTGCGGAAGACGGGGTAGCGGGCCTGGAACGATTTCGCGAATACCAGGATGAGATTGGCGTGGTGGTGACCGACCAACGGATGCCGAATGAAACCGGAAGCGAGTTCCTTGAAAAGGTCGCCCTCCTCAAGCCTGGCGTGGTGCGGATCCTTTCCACGGCCTACGCGGACATTGACGCCGCGGTCTCTTCCGTCAACAAGGGAGGGATTTATCGTTATGTCACCAAGCCCTGGGAGGTTCCCGAACTGGAGGTCACCCTCAAGCGAGCCATGGAACTCTACATGGTGCGTCTTGAGCGCGAGGAACTGGTGCGCCAGAAGATGATGAGTGTGGATATGCTGGCGGCCTCTGACCGGATCGTGTCCCTTGCGGCCCTGGCCATCTTTCGTGATGCCGGAATCCGCCACGTTGGCGAGGCCCTCAGGGCGATCGTCCGTCTCTCGGAAGAGCCTCACGAGAAGCCGGTGCCCGAGTCGATCGGATCCGAGGGGCTCTCGTGGCGCGAGCTCTATCGGCGGCACCTGTCGTTCCTCGGCGCGGTCAATACCTCCCTGCCATCCGATCTCACCAGTCCTGCCGACCTGGACTTTGACCGTCGCTGCACGGTGGGCGAGGCCCTGAAGCCCGTGGTGGCGGGAAGTCCCGCCCTGGAGTGGGGCGAGGCGCGGGCCAATCCGCCGGATTGGCCGGGGCCCCTGAGCGATCTTCAGGGCGTAATCGGCCCCTTCATCAAGGCCCTGGCGAAAGCGGTGGAGGGAGAAGGGGTGGTTCGTCTGGAGGAGTGCCTGTCGGGCCTTGAACTGGTCTTCCCGGGGCGCCCGGTGCGTTCCGTGCTCGCGCCCGCCATGAGCGCCAGTGCGGAGGAACCCTCCAGGCAGGCCCTTGACCTCATAGGAGCCTGCCTGCGCATCACTCACCATGGGGGCGTGATGGACTTTTTGCCCGATCCGAACCGGACTGAAGCGCGGTTGCGGATTGGATTCGACGTGTCGCGGATTGAACGGGCGCCCGATGATCCGTTCGAGGAACTGGCCGCCGACCTGGTGGGCAACGAACTCTTCTGGTCGCGCTTCGTTGAGTAGCGGGACAATCCTGAACCCCAATAATCCCATTCAACCTCCATCGAAATGATTAAGCTTGTTTACTGTGTCCATCGGAAGGCCGGGATGTCCCCGGAAGAATTCTATCGCTACTGGAAGGACAATCACGGGCCGCTGGTGCAGAGTTTTGCGGAAGTCCTGAAGGCGCAGCGATACGTCCAGAGCCACCTCCTGGAATCTCCTCTCAACGAGATTGCACAAGGGGGACGGGGCGCCTCCGGGGCTTTCGATGGGATTACCGAGATCTGGTGGAATTCTCATGAGGAACTGGTGGGTGCCATGCAGACCCCGGAAGGGGCCGCGGCCCACGAGAAACTCATTGAGGATGAGGCCACCTTCTGCGATCTCTCCCGGTCTTCGATCTTCCTCACCGAGGAACACACCATCTTCGATTCCCAATAAGGTCAATCCAGCCCATACTCCTCGACATGAACCTCCATAACATTCAGTGCCGCCAGGCTTCAGCAGGCGTGCTTGCCGCAGCCCTGCTGCTGTCTGCCCAACCCGGTCTCCGGGCCAACGGCTTCTACATTCCCGTGCAGGACCCCTTTGCCGCGTCACGGGGAAATGCCTTCGTGGCAACTGCCGACCGGCCCTCTGCCGTTTACTATAACCCCGCGGGGCTGACCCAGCTGGACTCTCTGGCGGTCCATGCCGGGGTCTATGCCGTGCAGCTCGGAATAGAGGCGGAGACCGATCTCGATGGGCGGACTCACAAGAACGATGCGGAGTTCATCCCGGTCCCTCAGCTTTATGTGGCGGCCCCACTCAACGACAGCCTGGCGGTCGGGGTTGGTCTGAATGCGCCCTTCGGCTTGCGAACAGACTGGGGCGCGTCGACGCCGTTTGGAGCGGTGTCTACCGAGACAGACCTCAAGTATGCCACCGCGTGGGGAGTCCTGGCGTATGAGCTGAGCGACAGCCTCTCGATCGGGGGCGGGATCGGGGTGACTTATGCTGATGGGACCCTTAAACAGTTGGCCGCACCCCAGCTTGCTCCGGGAGCCGAGTTTGAATTCGAGGGCGACGATGTAGCGGCCAACTGGATCGCTTCCCTCCTCTGGAACCCGCATCAGCAGCACTCCTTCGGGGTGACCTATCGTGCCAAGACGGACCTCGACCTGGAGGGTTCCGGGGGAGCTCCCGCCGTAGGGCTCCCCAATGGCCGGGCGTCGCTGGATCTCGTCACTCCGGATACGCTGGTTGTCGGGTATGCCTTCCGGCCGGATGACCATTGGACCATCGAGGCCAATGTGGAATGGGTGAACTGGAAACGACTTGGCACGTCAACGTTGCGGCAGGCCTTTTCTCCCGACACTCCATTGCCATTTAACTGGGAATCAAATTTCATGTATGGCATCGGGGTGACCTATGCGCCGAACGAGACCTGGGCCTTCAACGCGGGCTACATCTTCATTGAGAACAGTCAACCGGATCTAAATTTCAATCCTGCCATTGCGGATGCCGACCGTCACTGGCTCAGTGCGGGGGTGAGCTACAAGGCGGAAGACTGGACCATCGACGTTGCCTATCAATATGCGTTCTCCGACCGCACGGTAGAGGATAGGACGGCGGGATTCGACGCAGGCGACCTGGTGGCGGGGGACTATCATTCGCGGTTTCATGGGCTGATGCTCTCCTTCAACAGATCCTTCTAGGCGCTCCTTTCCTGCCCCAACGGTTGCTCTTGCGAAAAGGGGAAAGGGCAGACATTTTCTGGGGGTAACGTCCGATGCCTGTGCGAGTTCCTGCGCCTGTTTTCCTTGGGATCGCGGTGCTTCTTCCGATCACCGCGCCGGGGGGGGTGTCGCCCGATGAGGCCAGCTCGCACTGGGCGTTCCAGTCCCCCGTCCGGCCGGCGCTTCCGGGGAAGGGGCACCCCATCGACGAGCTGCTCGCCATCCGGCAGCGGGAACGGAATCTCACCCCGGGTCCGGAGGCCTCGCGCGAAATTCTTCTCCGCCGTGCGTGGCATGTGATCACCGGTCTGCAGCCGGATTCCGACCTTCGCGCGCGGGCCCTGGCACAGCAGGGGGCGTTGCCGGCATGGAGCGCGCAAGTCGTCGAGGAGGCCCTGGCTTCTCCGCACTTCGGGGAACGCTGGGCACGCCATTGGCTGGACGTGGCACGCTACGCGGATACCAAGGGCTACAACTTCACGGGCGGACGTATCTTTCCCTATGCCTTCACCTACCGGGACTGGGTGATGCGTTCGCTCAATGAAGATCTGCCCTACGACGAGTTCCTGCGGCGCCAGATCGCGGCCGACCTGATGGATGTCCCCGTGGGGGAACAGGCCGCTCTCGGCTTTCTCACCCTTGGACGGCGTTACCTCAACAAGCAGGACCTCATCATCGCAGACCGGATCGATGTTATCTTCCGTGGCACAATGGGGCTCACCATGCAGTGTGTGCGCTGCCACGATCACAAGAGCGATCCGCTCACCATGGCAGACTACTACGGAATTTACGGGGTCTTCGACAGCACCGAGGAAGTTCCCGAAGGAGAGTTGCCGGTTATCAGCATGCCGGAGGACTCGCCCGGCTACCGGAAATTCCGGGAGGAACTCATCAAGCGTGCCAACGCCGCCCACGACTACGCGGCCGGGAAGATCAAGGGGTATCAACGGCCTGCTGACCCTCTCAAGTTCGATCGCAAGGCCGCTCTCAGCAAACTCAATCAAAGTGAAAGTGGGAACTACCGTGGGCTTCTTGCCAAGCTCGATGAGTTGGAAGGCAAATCGGAATATGCCCCCTTGCGGGCCATGGCAGTAAGGGATCGCTCCCATCCCCGCGAGCCGGTGATCTTCGAGAGGGGACAGCAGGGAAACCGGGGAGCGAAAGTTCCGCGGGCCTTTCCCGCCTTTTTCCGCGACGCCCCGGATCGTATCTTTGAGAAGGGCAGCGGACGACTTGAACTGGCGCAGGAGCTGACCAGGCCGGACAACCCCCTCACCGCCCGGGTTTGTGCGAACCGGGTCTGGATGCATGTGATGGGATCGCCCCTGGTGAGCACCCCGGGAGACTTCGGAATGCAGGCCCAGCCCCCCCTGCAGGCCGAGCTCCTCGACCATCTGGCCCTCTATCTCCGGGACCACGATTGGTCCATCAAGGGCCTCGTGCGCCACATCATGACCTCCCGGGCGTGGCGACGCAGCAGTTTTGCGGACGACAAGCTGGGCGAACATGATCCCGAGAACCGGTACTATGCCCGCGGCAACAGACACCGGAAGGATCTTGAATCCTGGCGTGACACCACCTTGCAGGCGAGCGGCCGACTCGACCGGAAGCTGGGCGGGCGACCGGTCAGGATTCACGAAGCGCCCTTTCCAGGACGGCGCACCATCTACGGATTGATCGAACGGCAGAACACGCCCTCCTTCTTCCGCATCTTCGACTTTCCCGATTCCAGCCAGCCGGCGGTAAAGCGGGCTTCCACGACCACCCCCAAACAGGCGCTCTATCTCATGAACAGCCCTTTCCTCCATGGGGAAGCCAGGGTCAGCGCTGCGGCCACGGCCTCCCATCAGGATGAGGAGGCCCGGATCGTGGCGCTTTATCTGCGGGTTCTTCAACGGGAGCCCTCTCCGGCTGAGCAGGCACGTGCACGGCGGTTTCTCGGCAGCGCGAAGCCAAGCCTGCGGCAGAGTGCAGGAGCCTGGAGCTATGGCCATGGGCGGCATCATCGCGACTCGGGACGAGTTGATTTTCACCCCCTGCCACATTTCACGGGCAAGGTCTGGCAGGGCGGGCCGGAACTCCCCGACCAGAAGACCGGCTGGGTCCACTGGCACGCGGCCGGGGGGCACCCGGGGCACGGTGACCACGCAGCCATCCTGCGGTGGGTGGCACCCAGGAACGCCATGATCCGGGTTTCCGGGGAGCTGGCGCGGCCCACCAGAAAAGGGGATGCAGTGCGTGGTCTGGTGGTGGCACGCAACAGGATCCTCGGGAAATGGACGGTGGAGCCCGGAGCAAAGTCAGGGACTGAGCTCACCTTGCAGGTTGCTGCCGGGGAGAGCGTGGACTTCCTCGTTGAATCGACCGGGGAGGAGGCCTGGGATGGTTTTCATTGGGCCCCGGTCATTCGGGAGGACGGGGTGAAGCTCCCCCTGGCCGAGGCGCAGGCCGGCTTCTCGGGCCCGGCACTCGATCGGTGGCCGTTGCTCGCTCAGGTGTTGCTTCTTTCCAACGAGTTTCTTTATGTGGACTGACCTGAGGTCCTGCCGATCCAGAGGAGAAAAATGTCACATCACGCGTTCAATCCAGAGCACCTCTTCCTGACCAGGCGGCAGATGTTGTCGCGCGCCGGGATGGGGATGGCGGCAGTGGCCCTGAATGGCGTTCCCGGGCTGGTGGCCGCTGCGGAGGGGAAGGGTTCCGGCCTGGACCTCAACCCACTTGCTCCGCGCCGGCCGCAGTTTCCCGGCAAGGCCAAGGCCGTCATCCATCTCTTCATGAACGGAGGGCCTTCCCATCTCGACACCTTTGATCCCAAGCCGGAACTCACGAAGCTGCATGGTCAGGAGTTGCCCAAGATGCTTAAGACGGAACGGCCCACGGGAGCGGCCTTCAAGTCGCCCTTCAAGTTTACCAAAAGGGGGCGGTGCGGGATGGAAGTCTCCGACCTCTTTCCCCAGGTTGGCAGCATGGCGGATGAGCTCTGTGTGATTCGCTCGATGCATGCCGATGTGCCCAACCATGAACCCTCCCTGCTCCTGATGAACTGTGGGGACGGACGCCTGGTGCGGCCGGCGATGGGCTCCTGGGTCACCTACGGGCTGGGCTCGGAGAACCAGAACCTGCCGGGATTCGTGGCCATGTGTCCGGGCGGCTATCCCATTCAGGAAACCCAGAACTGGCAGTCGGCCTTCCTGCCGGGGGTCTTCCAGGGGACCTACGTGGACACCAGGCACTCCGATCCGAAAAAACTGGTGGAACACATTGAGAGCCGGATGGGAGACAGCGAACAACGGCGCCAACTCGATCTTTTACGAGCGCTGAACGAGGACCATCAGAAGCAAAGAAGCCATGACACACGGCTGGAGGCCCGCCTGCAGTCCTTCGAGCTGGCCTACCGAATGCAGATGGAGGCGACCGATGCCTTTGATATAAGCAAGGAACCGGAGGAGATCCGGAAGATGTACGGAAGCGGAACCCAGGCGCGGCAGATGCTCATTACCCGGCGGCTCATCGAACGCGGAGTGCGTTTCGTGCAGGTCTGGCACGGAGCGGGGCAACCCTGGGACAATCACGACGACCTGGAGAAGAATCACAGGAAGCTGTCGAGGGAGTGTGATCAGCCTGTGGCCGCTCTCCTCAAGGACCTCAAGATGCGCGGCCTTCTGGAGGAGACCCTGGTCATGTGGGGCGGAGAGTTCGGACGGACTCCCACCGTGGAGATGCCAAAAAAAGGATCCAATGCAGGAAAGATCAACGGCCGAGACCACAACCACTATGGGTTCACGGTCTGGCTGGCAGGGGGCGGAGTGAAGGGGGGCCATGTGCATGGAAGCACGGATCCCTTCGGGTTCCAGGCCGAGGACGAGCCCGTCCACGTTCACGACCTGCAGGCCACCATCCTCCACCTGCTCGGCTTTGATCATGAAAAGCTGACCTACCGCTACTCGGGCCGCGACTTCCGCCTCACCAACATAGGCGGCAAGGTGGTGAAGGGGATTCTGGCGTAGCAGGTCTTTGGCAGACCGGGGCCACAGGCAGCCGGGATTCCGTTCTACTGCGGGCGGTGACTCGCGACGGTGGCAGGGCCGCACTCCACTCTACCCGCGGATCTCCTCAAAGATCTCGGGGTCATCCCGGAGCTTCTTGCGGATACTGGAGATCTTGGCCCATTTGCTCTTGAGCGTCTTGAGAAATTCCTTCTCTCCGTCCTGGATGCCCTCCTCGATTGTCTGGCAGAGATCGATCGCAGCGCTGTGATAATCCCCGAATTTCTCGTGGACCTTGCCGTCGAGCTCCGCCAGCTCCTTGCGGGCGTCCTCTGCGTCGGTGCGGGCGGCTGCGCCCTCGCTGAACTTCTCGCGGAACATCATGCGTTGCACGCGGCTGAAGACGCCCGAAGCACGGGAATCAATCTCGTGGAAACTGCCCCCGACCGAGAGTTGTTCGGAGGCCTTTTCGCGGATGTGGTCGAGGAGAAGCTGGGCCGAGATGTGATTGGGCATTTTCTTGAGGACCTCCTCCAGGCGTTCCTGGACGCGGTTGTTATTGAGAGCCGCATCGCCCTGCTCCGTGATCACGTCCGCCACCGACTTGAAATCATCGAGGGTGGACTGCACGTCCTTGTCCTTCTCGGCACGGGAGAGGGCCCGGGCGTCGTCCATGTCCTTCATGGTGAAGATCTGGATATCCAGAAGCGGCTGAATCCCGTCGAGCACGAGGATGTCGTTCACGCCCTTGGCATTGCCGTCGGGCACTCCGACGATCCTGCACTTGCGCCGCGTTGCACCGCGGATCTTGGCGGCGACGCCTCCGATGCTGGTTACCTTTCCGTTGGGCGTGATCCCGCCCGTGCAGGCGAATTCGTCATCGATCTTCTCTCCGGAGAAGAGAGCATCGAGCATCAGCGCCATGGCGGTTCCCGCCGAGGGGCCGTCCACCCGCTGGTCGCGGTCCTGGAAGACGATGCTCACCTGATAGCCATCAGGCACCATCTCCTTTGGTTCATAGGTGACGCGCAAATAATCGCGGATGGACTTGAGACTGTTGCCCATCATGTCCCCTACTTTCTGGTCAATCTTGAACTCCACCCCCTTGACGCCCTCCTCCCGGAGGGCGGTTGCGATAATCTCGGCGGCGGCACCGGCATGCTTTCCGTTGCCGAGAGTGACCACCACGAGCCCGACGACCGAGCTCTGGTTGGAAGCCAGGCCCTTGGCCTTGCCCCCGGGCATCTTTTCCCTGCGGGGTTCCATGCGGCCTCCCTGCCCGAAGGGATTCCAGGGGGTTTCCTTCACCACGGCCTTGCCCTGGAGCTGATCCCAGTCGATCTCGACACCATCTTTTTCAAGGTCCTGCTGGATCTTTTCGAGGTCTCCGGCGTACTTGTGGCCGGGCAGGAGACGCAGGGCGACGTCCACACAATAGGCGGCGCAGATCTTGTTGTCCTCGTTGCCCTTGTCCTTCAGCAGGGTGCGCACGCCGCGGAAGATATTCCCCACCAGGCGGTCCTTGCTGGTACCACTGCTGCCATAGGCCTCGGCGGCCTTCTCGAGCTGTTCGTAGGTGGTCTTGAAAGACTTGGCGTCGGGGTTGATCCGACCGGAGATTCCGAGGGCGTTGGAGCGCAGCAGGTTGGGGACTTTGCCGTTTTTCTCTTCCGGGTCAAAGTCACTGGCGATCCGGGCCAGAGCCGCCACCAGGCCCGACTTGTCGAACGTGCCCCGCCGTCCAAAATCAAGGCTTGCGGTGTCGAAGAGCTCGGTCTCCATGTCCGGCAGGAAAAAGAGCCGATCTTCATCCTGAGCGTGCACGTTGGTTCTGAGCCCGGGGAAAAGGAGAACGACGCAAATGACGAGAGCGCGGTAAGGGGTCGGTTTCATCTTGATGCTGCTGAAGAAGTTTATGCGATCTGCGGTGCTTCGCTAAAGCAAAAGCGTAGGCCGGGAGGCTGGGGGCGCCTTTGTTACACCCGGGCAGCGATTCCGGCGCCACAATTTGTGTAATCAGGGAGTTTTCTGTGCTTTGACAGGGTTGGGAGGCGGATCGACCCGGATGGTTTCGCGGGTAAAGGGGGCCAGTTTCCTGAGGTAAGCGGAAAACCTCGTCTGCAGACCATGATGGTAGTCCGCAAGGGGAATTTTGCGATAGTAAACCACGCCCTCCCTCAGGTCGCCGTCGCGCTTGCCCTGGCCCAGGGCCTCGGCCAGCTGTGCGATCTCCCGCGCCTCCTTCACCAGATCCTGCTCCTTGGGAGAAATGAACTTGGCGAAGCGTTTGATCTCAGCACCTGAGGCCTCCCCGGTGGTGATGAGGCGCTTCGCGCTGAGCTGGGAAAGGGGAGGGCGAACAATCCCGCTCAGCGGCTCGACGGCACTGCGCAGGATGCGGGCAGCTACTTCCCGTTCCACCCTGGTGGGTCGTTCTGCGGCGTTTCCCTGGGTCAGGAGCATCCTGGCGGAGTAGTGGAAGGGCGCCTTGCTTACGATCTCGGTCAGGCGTTCGCGCACCTTGGCATTCACACAGAGCTGGCCCACGTCCTTGTTCCGGCTCACCTCGCGGAGCTCGGTATAAAGCCCGGAGGTGACCGCCAGGCCCTCGGGGTCCCCGTCCACGGCCGCCAGGCTCAGGGCGACTTCGAGTGAGCTCACGATGAGGACCTCCCAGCGCAGGAAGAAGGCGGGATCTTCCAGGGCGATCATGGCTCGCAGCTCCGGTTCGAAATCAGCGGGCACCAGGAGGCGGCCACCCCCGGTGACCCGCAGGGCCCGCAGGTAGTCCCAGCTCTGGCGCGGTCTGGTCAGGTTGCCATCGGGTGTCAGCTCGCCCACGAAGATGACATCAGGGCGGAGTTGTTTGCCGGCCAGGGCGGCGTGCATGAGGAGTGCGGCCGGCCCCGAGATGGCCTGCTCGTTCTTGGAGGCATAGCGTTCCTCGCCGGTCGAGATTCGGGCGATGTGCTGGATGGGAAGATTGGGCCAGCTTTTCTCTAGGAGCTTCCGGGCCTCGTTGCGGGCGGAATCGATGTAGGGGGACTCGATGGCGGGCAGGAGGGAGAAGGTGAAAGGATCGGGCTGCGCCAGTTCCTCGACCTGCATCTGAAGCGTCACGATACGCAGGTGTCGGCGGAGATCCTTGTCGTAGAGAAAGAGGGGAGTCTGTGTGCTGGCCTGCCGGAGCAGGATGGGCGGACGCTCGATGGGCGGGGGTTCCGGTTGTGGCGGGGCGGGACTCTTCTCCGGTTCCGGACTCCGACGGTAAGCCGCGAGAGGCTGGACCACATTTTGCCAGCGGGCGGCTTCCCCCTGCGGATCATGGAGCTTGGCGAGCGGGCTCCGGGGATTGATCACGACGAGGGCGTCGATGATCTGGTGGCCGAGACGCCCGCCCGCTTCGCCCGC
>CESR01083195.1_pt1 | contig 16129 bp, 21 predicted proteins | sample 356351 | NCBI WGS metagenome assembly CESR01 (sample SAMEA2622149, study PRJEB7988) | marine metagenome | isolation source: saline water (ENVO:00002010), including | reverse complement strand
AATAAGGGTAAAGTAGGAAAAGTTACTTTGAAAAGTGTAGCAAAACCAAATAGTGTTAAATTTTTCTTGTATAAGCGAGGTAATAAAGTGTCAGCGGCCCAAGGTGATATGGGAATAAACGTTAAGAGTTTTAGAATAGAACAAGTCGATCTTGGTGAAAGTCAAGAACTACAAGCAAAAATGGCTCTTGATGATGCAGGAATAAAATGGAGAATGAAAGGAAATAAAATTACCGTGAAGAAAAAAGATAAAAAGAAAGCACAATTAGCGTGGGAAAAATCTTTCAAAAAGGGTGGTTGGCCGACTCTTAACGTAGAAGAAGTAATAACGGAGGCTGCCGATCGAGATGAAGTTATAGAATTCAAAGCATTTATCGAAAACGATCCGAGATTAGAGAAACAAAGAATCATTCCCATCGTAAAAAATATTCAGAAAAAGATGGAGAAGGGCACATATGATCACAAGAAAGCTCCGAAGTTGTGGATGTATCTTGTTAAAGATGCCGCTAAATTATACGCCAAAGAATTTGATGGATTGAAGTATTCTTCGGAAGTTCATAAAGAAGTTGCTCAACAACTAGCCGATGATTATAAGGCTGAAATTGAGGCTCAAGATGGTAAAATGTATGAGTCAAAATTTCATACGCATTTTCAAGAATATAGTGAAGAAGATGAAATGATAATAGAAGAGCAATGGTATTTGGATGAAATATATGAAGTTCTCGCAGAAGTTAAAAGTCGATATCCAAAGATTACCATTGATATGCGTAAACCCGAAGTTAAGATGAAACAGGCTTTTGATGATGCTGGAATAAAGATGAAACCCAGAGACGGAAAGATAGTTGTTGCTAAAAAAGATAAGGAAAAAGCAAGAGCCGCGATGTCTAAGCCGCCATTTCCAAAAATAGATAAAAAGACAATTGATGCGGCGCTTAATAAATTTTTCATATTTGAAGAGCCTCTTATCGAAGTCCTTAAAACAAAAGATAAATCAGTTATAGATTCTTTTTATGACAAGGAAATAAATGATAATGGAAGAATGCTTTCCACCAATGGAGTTGATTTATTTAAAATGGGTATAGGTGGACAACCAATAGCCACTTGGAAAAAGGGAAAAATCCAAATTGTTGCTAAAATGGATGTCAAATCTACTGAACAAATAATTAATTATATGAAAAAGTCTATACCTAAGAATAACTTTGAAGAATTTGTAAACGAGAGAGATTATCGAAAAGAATACGATAATTACCAAGGCAAGCCTGAACAGATTGCTAGACGTTCTTCCCGAAATCAAGCTCGAAGAGTTATGGGAGACAAGACTGAAGAAGGTAAGGATGTAGGTCATAAGGATAACAATCCTTTGAATAACGATCCTAAGAATCTACGAAACGAAGATCCATCTAAAAATCGAAGAGAACCTCGATTAAGAAAAATGGAATCATTTTCATCCTTTACTACAGAATCAGCAAGAAATGACATACATAATGGTTCGATTTCAGCTGGAATTGAGTTAGAAAAATATGCAAAGAAGAGTGGTGGAATAGACAAGGACGATATGCTGGCTACAGCCGCTATTCTGAAAAAGGGAAAATTGCCTTCAGTAAAGCAGATTCCAGATGATACTGATCCAAGAGACAAAGTATATTCTATAATTGGTAAACATCTTAACAAGCAATATCTCAAGAAATATAAGGGACATTCTCCCGCATTAGATAATGCGATGAAAGAAGAATGGGAACTTGAAGAACGCAAATTATCTAATACGGAAGTAAAACGCCGAGAAGAAATTGCTCAGGAACTCGATGATAATAAATTCAAAAAGAAGTATGGAGATGATTGGAAAAACGTGAAAATGGGTGTAGCTACAAATATGGCTAAAAAAGAAGCAATGGAGTCAGTAAACTATGTGTGGTTTGAAGCAAGATATAAATATGAGATAAATCACAAAACTTACACTTCTGCGGTGGAAGAAGCCCTAGTAGTAGCAGATAAGCAAGGTTATGAAGTTGATATGGATGATTATTTCGATCAGATTGCAACCGGACCTCGCAAACCTGCTGAAGGTAAGACTAATATATTTAAAATTGCCTTAGAAAAAGGTGGCAAAGAACAAAAAAAGAAATTACAAATTCAAATCTATGGCAAAGGTAAGCACGGATATGAATTGAATTGTTACATCCAATAAGGAGACATATAATGGAACCAGATAAGAAATTGTTAAAAAAAGTAGCTGCCGAACAGAAGGCTATTAAAGGAAAATCTATATACAGAGAAGAAGCACCCACCCATAAAGATCAGAGTGCAACTTCTTCAGCGGAAAAACTCAAGGCTCTGACAGATTTGGGTCTTAATGAATAAATAATGGTAAAAATATAATGAGGTACTATGAGTGATCTTAAAAAAATGAATAAAAAGGCTCTCGAAGAATATGGGAGAACAGTTGGTATTGAATTAGACCGTCGTAAAACAAAGAAAGACTTGGTTAAGGACGTGGAAGAGCAACTAGCAAAATCCTCGGAATTGATTAACACGTTTACCGACGTATTAGAAATGGAAAAAGAAAAACAGGAGTCATCCAATCAAGTTCTTTTACGAGATAAAAATACTGGAAGATTTTCTAAAGGTGATCAACCTCCTGGAAATCCAACTGCAACTTATGGTGGAAAACCTTACTGGGAAGTATAAATGTTTTTAAAAGTAGTTGACACAATTGTTACTCAAGAGATTGAGCCGAAACAAGTGAAAGAGGATGATGCTAAAACAACCGATCGAGAATTACTTTCCCAAGTTGAACAATCAGAATATGATGTTCTATATGGCGACTCATTACAACGACCGACAGGGGAGCGTAAGTGAAGAATTCTATGAGGACTTAAATAGAATTAAGTACATTAAGCGCCTGATATCCAAGTACGTAGATACAGGAAAATTAAAAAGTCGATTGTTAATGAATCACTTGTTGGTTTTAAAGAATGTTTTCGGAGACTTTGCTTGTACACGAATATTGATGTACAAAATAGATCCGAAACATCACGATATTATCGTAACATTTTTAGATGAATTGAAAGCATTATCTCCTGAGTTGAAGTCAGTAACTACAATAGATAAAAAGGTGAGATCCATCATAAGAGAAGAATTAAAATGACACTAGGATGGATATTTTTCTTTTCAATAACACTTTATACAACATATGGATTATTCTAAATCTGAAACCCAATTAAATGAATTGAGTCCAGAGACAGTTAAAGTAGCTAAAGCTGGAGCATCGACCGCTATGGACTTGTATTTTGTATATAAGTTCGCTAAGTTTATTGCTATGAAGTGGGAAGATTGGCCGGCTTACAAGTTGGGCATCATCGATGAAAAAGGAAATGTCATTAAAAGAAAACGCTCAGGTATAATAGAGAGGTCTAATTATACTTTATTCCATCGTCTTCTCCGCAAGCTAAAACAATTACTAGAAAAAGTTCCTGGAATGAAGGGAAAACTCGGCAAAGCGGTAGCCGCATATTTTCTATTCAAAGAAGGTATGGAGAAACACGGTGCTGATGGAAAGTTATTAGATGAAGGATTTATTGAATATGTAAATAATAATATGACTCTGACTGAATCAATGCAAATAAAATCATTGATGAATCAGCATATCCTATTAGAGAAAGTGAAAATATGAGTAATGTAGTAGGTGATGGCGCAGGACCCATAAACGTTCAAAAAGATGTCCCTTTATTTACCAAACCTTGTGGTCAAGCATTTGGGTGTGAGTATTGGACAGCTCCAGATACAGCAACATATGATAATGTTCGACTTGGTAGACAAAAATACCAACGTTGGAATTCATTTGTAGGAAAAACAGAATGGGCTAAAGGAGTGTCTGCATATGCTAAGAAATATCCTAAAGGTGGTATGCTAATGAAACATCCTCAAAATCCGGTGTTTCAAGTTATCAGAAGATAACTAAATGGCTCAGGAGATAAAACTACGATTTTGTAGTAGTCCCATTGTCCCTGATTTCTGTCCATTTCGAGAATCAATCCCCAAAGTTTGTTGTTGTGCTTGTCCCCTAAAATGGGAATGTCACGCTAAACAAAAAGAAATGGCAGAAGAAAGTGGAGACTACAGTAAAGTTCTACCTTGTGTCCGCTTGACCGAGGAAGATGAAACAGATTATTGTAATGATTGTGATTTTTTGACTTGACATACATTCGAGATGTATGTATAATACTCATATTATGGATTACATTGACTCAAAATACATCGGAATTCTAGGTGTTCGATTAGAACACTTTAAAAAGAAGGGTAAAGCCCTTTGGAATTTTAGATGCCCGCTTTGTGGCGATTCAGCCAAAGATAAACTAAAAGCACGAGGATACATCTTTGAGAACAAAGGTGATGCGTTGTATAAATGTCATAATTGTGGCGTTGCAACTGGATTAACTCAATTAATCGAACACGTATCTCCATCCCTAAAACGTGAATATACTCTTGAAAAATTTGGGACACGTGGCAGACACGGTAAGAAAATAAAACTTGGTGCAGGTCCGCAAGAAGATTTTTTCAAGACAAACAAAACTCCCACATTTGTCTCTAATCCACTCAAACATATTACTTCCTTAGAGTTGTGTGATATTAATCATCCAGCACGATTATATGTTAAAGAGAGAAAAATACCTATATCTCAATGGTCGAGATTGTACTATACAGAGTTTTTTCAGGAATGGACTAATACTATTGTAAAGAATAAATTTCCTAATATAGAGAAAGACGAAGGTCGTATTATTATTCCGTTCTTTGATAAGAGTGGTAATTTGCTTGCATTTCAGGGTCGATCACTGGATGAGAAGAATCCATTACGTTATATAACTATTAAAGTAACGGAAGATGATTGTAAACTATTCGGCTTAGATAAGATGGATGAATCGAAACCTGTATATGTTGTCGAAGGTCCGATTGATTCTTTGTTTCTAGATAATGCAATTGCAATGGCCGGAAGTGATCTGTCCAATTCCTGCAATCTAAATAATGAAACAGAATTCGTTATTGTGATGGACAACGAAAATCGAAATAAAGAAATAGTTAAGAAAATCGAAAGGTTTATTAGAAAAGGATATTCAGTATGTATTTGGGATGAGAGAATTCGACAGAAGGATATAAATGATATGATTCTTTCGGGAATGAGTGTCGAAGATGTACAGTCTTCCATCGAGTCGAATACATTTAAAGGATTACAGGCAACAGTAGCATTAAATAATTGGAAACGTATATGACTGAAGTAACATTTTTTACAGATATTGAAGAACTCAAACTCGCAAATCCTCCTGTATCAGCAAGGGATTTCTGGCCAGAATGGTTTAAAAAACAAAAAGGTCCAGAACAAGAAGATAAATTAACCGTAAAAAGTTGTCCTGGAATACTTGATGTACTTAATTACGGTTATATTATTCCATTGTGGTCAGATTATATGGTAGTACGTGTTCCTGTATCTGAAGAAGTTCCACAAGGTATTGGGTGGAGATTACCGTCTAATAATAAAGGTGATTTTAGTGCTAATATACATCCTCAGCCCCAAATCGACAGTTATCCTTTTCCACCAGAAACATTTAAGGGAGCATTTAAATTTATTAATCCTTGGTACATTAAAACACCCCCTGGATATAGTTGTTATATTACTGCACCACATTACAACAAACATCCCAACTTGACAGTATTAAGTGGGATTATTGATACAGATATATATCACGATGGGCATATTAATACGTGGTTTACTGCTCCATTGAAGGAAGAAATAATATTTCCCTATGGAATGCCTATTGCTCAAGTTATTCCTTTTAAACGTGAAGAATTTCAAATGAAGGTTGAAGTAGGAGATCATAGAAGTATGGAAAATAAAGTGACACAATTTATCCATCAATCTATGTTTGTTAAACAACATTACAGAAAAAAGCTAAGTATAAACCGATATAAATAAGGAAGAAGATGCCATTTTTTGATTTTGAATGCAAGAAGTGTGGTGAGGTCAAATCAGAATTAATAAAATATTCTGAAGATATGCACAAACATATAGATAAATGTGAGTGTGGAGCAAAATCGTATAAACGTTTAATGACGGTAAGTTGGGGATATAAACAAGATTTAACTACCGGTCACGAAGAAAGGCGAGAAGCCGACAAAATGGCCCAGAAAGATGTAGCGAATGTAGCGAATGTACCAAAGCCGTGAAAACAATTATTCATATTAATAAAAATATTATACAACAGAATAATAAAAGAGGAACAAAACTACCAGTTTGTAGGGTTGAGAAAAATGGAAAAACTTGGTATGGTAGTAAGGTAGATATTCTTGGTCCTAGTGAAATGATTTATAGTCCGGATAAACCTAGAAGGTGTGGTGCGAAATTATGGATTGAAACTGATTCCGAGATTATTATTCATAATAAAACAACATATAAAGAGATGAGAAAATAAGTTGAGTGAAGCGCCTATTATAATATGGTGGGGAGTAAATACTTCTGTAGATGGATTTGAAGAAGGAATTAGAGCAGAAGAACCCATATCGATTTTGAAAAAATTTTTAGTAAAATATGCTGGTAAGGATGATCATTCGGCAATAATGGCTCATTGCCCTGCGATAGTGGATGAATTGACAAACGTATATGGAGTAAAACCATATTATGATTATAAGTTGAATATTGATTCAAAAAATGATATTGGAACAAGTGATTACGATCAAAAATTTTTTAATCAACATATTCTTATTAGGTCTGAAAGACAAATTTCATTTGCAACAAAACATATATTTTTTGCACCATACGAAAAGAGTTTAGAGTTATCACAGATTTCTCCTTTTATGGAAGATAATAGTATTGCAAATTCTACAATAATGGTACCTGGTAAATTTGATATTGGAAAATATTTTCGGACTATGGATTGTTCACTTATTTTCAAAAAGAAAGTAACATCAATAAGATTTTTGAGAGAACAAGTATTTTATTATGTTAGATTTCATACAACAAGACCAATTATTTTTCAGCAATTTTATTGGGATAAAGCACTTAATGAATATACTAATCTCATACACGCTATGAATCCACATAAGAAAGCATTGCATAATCCAAAAGATACAATTCTTTCTTATTATTATAAGTTGTTTCATAAATTTCAATTCAAGAAGAAAATAATTAAAATAATAGAAAAAAATCTCACTATATGAAAGAAGAAAATGACTAAAGTAGTTGAGAGTGAATGGAATCGAGTTATGGAGGCCTATCGCAAAGGTAACGCAATGCGACTCGCCGAATTAGAGGAAAAAAGAAAAAGATATCATTCTGTTTGGGACTCAAGAGGAGACAAAAAAACTTGTGACGAAATTCAAGAAATATTTAAATCAGGTGGATTTATTGTTGATGTAAGAAATCCAATTGACTATATGTCAGGAGGAAAAATACATAATTCAGTTAATGTTCCTATAGACGGATTAATACAATGGGTCAAAAGTCATCCAAGTATAAATAAGAATACTCCCATTCTTGTATATTCAAATCACGGTAATGCGGCTGGGGCCGCTAAACAATCCTTGGAAGAAAATAATTATGCTAATGTGACAAATATTGGTACCCATAAATGGTATAATCTCTGTAGTTGATTTAAATGATAATAATACATATGCAATGCGATGAATGCGAAGCAACTTGCACAATCGAACACGACCTAGATGAAAATATATACGAAGTAGAATATTGTCCCTTTTGCAAGGGAGAATTTATACAAATAGATGTTGAAGAGGAGATTTGATTATTGGAATCGACTATTCAATGACCTCACCCGCGGTTTGCATCGGACAACCTCCTTTCAGTTATGATACTTGTAAGTTTATGTTCATCACAAGGAACAAAAAACTTGCAGTTAATCACTCTCCCAATATTGTTGGACTTGATTTATACGAGTACAACGACAATCTAGAAAGATTCACCCGTCTTGCAGATATGACGGTCGATTGGATTCTTTCTCACGCCCCCACCCGACATCTCGGAAATAAACTTGCTATAGAAGGATATGCTTTTGGTGCTAAAGGTCAAGTATTTAATATAGGTGAGAATACCGGAATACTCAAGTTAAAACTAGCAGAAAAAGTAGCAAATGATATTAATGTAATAGCTCCCTCCGCAATAAAAAAATTCGCAACTGGAAAAGGAAACGCTAATAAAGTATTAATGTACGAAGCATTTGTAGAAGAAACTGGCGATGATCTTGCAAAGTTGTTTGAATTCGATCCCTATACTGGACAATCCCCTGTTTCTGATATTATAGATTCTTATTATATATCCAAATATTGTAATTCAAATACATAAATATCTATATTATGGCAGAAGATATTTTTAAATATGCCCCCATTTCTGAATGGAATGGGGAGATTGTAGATTTTGGAATGCCGTCTACGGATGGTGATATACGCCTAACTGAAATATGTTTGGCTGCCGATGCTTGTTTAGAAGCCGCTTCAAATGCAATTGCTCTTTCATTTACAGATTCTAGTTTTGCAAAAGCACGTACACCTGCAGTTCAAAAAATTGTAAGAACACTATTTGGTGAAGATACTGGTATAGACATAGTGACTTTCCAGGCTGTTAGTGATGATGGCTCAATTCATTTTATGAGTCCAATGGTTTCTGCGGCTATGGAATTGCTTGGAAAAAATTGGGAATATGAGATTGTCTCATCCAAAATGGATATTGGTATATATCCAACTTTTATATATTCTTATCCAGATCCAAATGGTGAGGCCGGGGAAAAAGTTGTCAGAAATTCTACGTGGCATCAAAGACAGGTATTAAATCCTTTTGCTGTTGGTCAAGGTATAATTGGGAATAGACCGATTACTGGTAATTGGGATCAAGATGGAGAACCATATTGGGAACTCAATTGGGACACTATTCAGTTCGGCCGCTGTAGCGACAATGTTCAAACTTCTGAGGGTGCGTGTACAAGTACAATTCTTGGTGGAGTTTGTCGAGAAATGCAAGCAGGTCGAGGATATTGTACCGACTCCAACGGTAATGAATACACAAATTATAGAAATAACGAATCTGGATGTTTGAACATTCCAGCAACTTGGAGTAGTAGTGTCGGTACTCCACCTCTGGCAATGAAGATGGATTCTGGTCTTTGTTCAAACTCAACCTATGACGGACAGTATCTTAATTGCATAGCCTATGGAAATGAATGGTCCGAAGAAGGATGGGTAGAAGCAAATATAGACTATTACGATGATTATTATTGTACCTATTATAACAACAGTTATCCTCAGGGTAGATGTTTTTATTCGTGGAATAATCTCGATTCCCAGACTTGGACAGCTTGGGGCAGTACCAATCTCGATGAATCAGGTTGTAAGGACTACGCAGTCAATCAGTACAAATATCTTTACTGGATGTGGATACCACCAGGAAATACTTGGATAAATCAATACGCAGTCTGGAGACCTTCCTATGATGGAAATCATACTGACATACACGGAAACTCAGATTTCATACAAGGTACAGTAGATAGCTGGAAACACTTTAATATCAAAACTGAGGACAATCATAGGAAATATCCCATAAATCACGTGCCATCTCAGACTGGTACCAACTTGCGGGTATATCATAGTGACACAAATTCCAGTTGGGGAAATGGTACTGAAGTAGGTCGCTCAACTATCCCGCTTTGGATTACTAATACGTTTGATTGGTCAGATAATGATAATACTTATGATTATTGTATGTCCGGAAGCACTCCCATTGAACAATGGTCCTCACCTTTCGGATATACTGATGGTGTCGCTTGTTTAGCTTCAGGAACTTGTACTGGTGATAGAAATCCATCATATTATCATAATAATCAAGTAGATTGTGAAACTGCGGAAGGAAACAACGGTTACATTTGTTCTGGTGGCGGTCACACCGATCAATCCTCTTGTGTTAATGATTCGTATTGTACTGATGGACAATGGACTAATCAGTCATCTTGTGTTAATGAAGGAACTTGTTGGTTAACAATTAACATCAATGGGGTGCTTTACACCTTTCATTGGCCAAACGGAGATAACAATCCTGGATATTGCAATGCTATGGGAGGTTCGTTTTCTTCTGCAGGCAATTCGTGGAATAATTACAATTATAGTTGGTATCAAGCAAACACTTTTACAAGTGATAATTATACTTGGGACACAATAACTCCTGATATTGAAGTTGAAATTCCCATTGCACCTGATTATTTCTGGAAGATGCAGTTTCCTCCCCATACATTTGTTGATTCTACTGACAGTCGTCCGCTTGATGAAGAGGGATACACTACAAACTACACAGGAGCTTATACTCATCTTCAATCGCAGATTCGATGGAAGCCTCCCCAAAGAAGTTATTCTGACCATCAGAGAACATATCCTAGACCTACTAAATTTAGAATTTATCGAGCGCCAGCTTTTTATCAGAATTATCAAATTAATACTGATTATACAGAAGAGATATGGAAATTAGCAGGAGAAGTTATTACTAAAAATGACAGCGGATATCATTATTTTTATGACAGTCGTGAAGATATGGTTAAAGAGGGATTAAAAGAATTTCAACACGCCCAGTATGCTATTACCGCAGTATGGGAAAATTGGAATTGGAAATTAGGATACACTATTAATTTATATAGTAGTATGAGCGGCCCGGGGAATGGAGCCAGTGATTCCAAATGGGATATACGACACGGACAAAGTTGGTCTGCCGTTGTAGGTAATATTATGTATGAGGGAATTTGTAGCAATTCAAATTATACTGCTACAGGAGAAGACTCTTGTGTAGGTAATGGTGCTTGTCTTCCGTCCAACACTCATTCCGGTTATAACAACGATGAAGCGGCCTGTATAGCCGCGGGAGGTACTTGGAGTAGTTCTAATTATACTTGGACTCCTGGACAATGGACAGGAACTCAAAATTCAAGTGCTGATTTAGATAATGTAGAAAACGCAACTCCTATGGGAGGTTATCCACAACGTAAATCTGCCGTCAAATATACCAGTTCTGTCGGTAATTACAGAACTTATAGAGCATCGGGATATATAAGAGCACCTGTAACTGGAACTTATTATTTTCAAATTAGGGGAGATGATGGCGCTTATATGTGGTTAGGATCAAATGGAGAAACTGTATCAACTTTAGTGAGTAATAGAACTTATTATAATTATAAAGCGGCCGTTCCGGGTCTTCACTCGTCCCGATACAACAATTACCTAGAGACTGCGACTCAACTTACAGAAGGACACGTATATCCTATACTCGCTTATGGGGGTAATCATACCGGCGATTTTTACTTTGAAATCAGAATTTTTTATCCTGATGGTGCTTGGAATGATGGTGGAGCAGGAGTTGGTGAATGGAAATATGTACCGATTGATATAATGCCTGAAGATATGGATCCAGGGATGCACGGCAATGGTCAAACAGTAGAAGGTCATTGGGCGGCAACTTCAGTTCCCAGCTGGTACGAGAATTACCCATAAAAAGACTTGACAATACACTTTGAGGCGAGTATAATAGACTATATGTTAACTGGATATTTCTTTCTACATATCTATCTGCATTTATTAATTAATTATTGGATGTAAAATTATGGAAAAAAATCAAAAAATGGGTGATGGCGTATGCTGTCCCGAAGGTGAAATTTGTGAAGAATCTACTGAAGGTGGAGGTGTAGCACCCGAAGATGGTATAGAAAAAGTCGAACTTACACCTGAACAAAGGATGGAAAGATCGAAACAATACGTTAATCCCTACGAAATACCCTATGTTCAAAGTGATCACGTAAAGGATCTGATTGCTAGGGCAGAGAAAAAAGAAAGGAATGAACGTTTAAAAATAGTACAAAAAAAGGGATAATGCAATACGAAGTGATTGACAATTTTTTAGATGAAGGTTATTTTAATACTTTAGAATCTCTTTTAGAAGAAATACCCTGGTTTTTTCAAAAAGATATTGCGTATGATAACATAGAGGAAGATAAAATATTTTTACTTTATCATATGTTTTATGCACAAAATACTCCAACTGGTGCACTTTATGAAAAACTGATTCCATTATTAGAAAAATTGGGAGCGGAGATTTTGGTACGAATAAAAGCTAATCTTTATCCAAACACAGAAAAATTACACGAACATCCAATCCACAGAGATTTTGAATTTTCTACTACTTCTGCCTTATTATCATTAAATACTTGTGATGGATATACTAAATTAGCAGATGGTACAAAGATTGCCAGTGTTGCAAATCGTGTGATATTCTTTGATTCAGGAGAGGATCATTGTTCAACAACTACAACAAATGCTCCTGCTAGATTTAATATCAATATAAATTATATTCAACCAGAGAAAAGACTTGACATTGACTAGCGGTTCTAGTATAATATGTATAGTTTAAATTAAATAATCAATGAAGCAAGGAGAATATTATGCCTGTGGAGACATATAAGATTAATATGATCGAAGAAGGAGTAGAAAAAGACCTCGCACGAGAGGATATTGTCGAACTACTCTACAATGACGTAGCAACCGTTACGTTTACAAAAAAAGACGGATCTGAAAGAGTAATGGAATGCACATTACTCCAGCACATTCTGGATAAACACGTACCTAAGATAGAAACCCCAGCCGAAGCTGAAGAAAAAATAAACAAACTGGAATATATTCCAGGTAAGGGCGATGACCTCTGGGTTAGATCAGGAATAACGGTAGAAGATTCTGAAGAGTCAACAAGAAAAACCGTAAATCCAGATGTAGTTGCAGTATATGATATTCCATCAGATGGCTGGCGTTCTTTTAGGTTAGACTCTATAAAAAGTATCAGTATTCCCACCTCATAATCCTAGACTATGCGTAAGAACGATGTAAAAGTTCTTTCCGAAGTCGAACACGTCCTACATCGCCCAGGAATGTATGTCGGAGACACTACTATAGGGTCTCACGACAAATGGGTGATGAGGGATGGTTCAATCGTGAAAGAAAAATTGAAAATTGTACCAGCTTTTCTCAAGCTATTTGATGAAATTGTATCTAATAGTATTGATGAGGGATTCAGGACTGATTTTAAATTTGCAAATGAGATTAAAATCTACGTAGAGGACAACGGAAAAATCACAATCTCTGATAATGGTCGTGGTATTCCCGTTGTAGATATTCCAGAATTAAACAAGACTCAAGCAGAATTAGCATTCACAAATCTACGTGCTGGAGCTAATTTTGAAGATGATGGTCACGTTTCAATCGGGACACACGGACTCGGTTCAACCCTAGTGAACATTCTTTCAAGAAAATTCATTGCACATACTGATGACGGAGTTAAACATTTTAGGCTTCGTTGTGGTCATAATTTATCCGAAATTGATACAGAGATAACAGAGACAAAGGGTGATATTGGAACTAATGTTTCGTTTTTTCCAGACTTTGAGAAACTCGGTATGAAAGCAATTGATGAGGATCACAAAGGACTGATTGAAAAGCGAATCTATGACTTAGCAGTATGTTTTCCAAAGATACGTTTTAAGTATAATGGTCGTGTCATTCAAGCAAGTACATTTAAGCAATATCTTAAAAAGATTGGAGATCATTTTGAGATGATTGAAACAGACAAGTTTAAAGTGGCTGTTCTTCCTGCTGAAACATACGAACATATATCCTTTATCAACGGTATTGATACTTTCGGTGGAGGAGTACATAACGATATAGTTTCTGGTGATATTAGTTGGACTGTAAAGGAAGCAATTAAAAAGAAACATCGAATCGCAGTCCGAGCATCGGACATCAAAAATCACTTAACTTTCGTTACTATCACCAATTCAGTCGGTGATCCCAAATTTGATTCCCAAACGAAAGAACGACTTACTAACAACGCAAATGAAATTAAACCCATCTTTGACGGACTTCTTGAAGAGAAATTTATCAATAGAATTCTAAGGAATGATGAGATAATACAACCTATTATCGAAACACTCATTCTCAAAAAACAGTTGGCTGAGGCACGAGCATTGAAGAAAGCCAACAAGGGTATGAAGAAAAAGAAAGTAGCTACCCATATCTCAGCATCTTCCAAAAATTTTGATGATAAAATTCTTTTTATCACAGAAGGACAATCAGCAATTTCCAATCTAATAAATGTACGAGATACAGAAATTCACGGTGGATTTCCATTGCGTGGTAAAGTTCGTAATGTCAGAGAATTGAAACCCACCGAGATTATGAAGAACAAGGAACTATCTGAACTTATGTCTATTATAGGTCTGGAACTTGGAGAGCCTGCAATCGATTTGAATTATGGACAGATTGGCATTTTAGCGGATGCTGATTATGATGGTTTTTCTATCGCCGCTCTGCTAGTAAATTTCTTCTCTAAATGGAAAGAACTATTCGAGGAAGACCGAATATTATTAATCAAATCTCCGATTGTCATCGCCAAGAAGGGTAAGGAAATTAAAAGATTTTATGATCTGGAAGATTTTACTAAAGAATCACTTGACAATAGTTGGGCAATAGAATATAATAAGGGATTAGGTAGTTTATCAATCGATGAATATGATTTGATGATTAATGATCCTGTAGTTGAGTTTCTTGAATACGATAGTGGAGGAAATTCTTCACTCGAAACAGCATTTGGGAAAAATTCACTCCCAAGAAAACAATGGTTAATGCAATGAATATATCTGAACTAATAGACGGAAAATATAAGGAATATAGTAAATATGTTCTGTACAGTAGAGCAATTCCTCATATGATTGATGGACTAAAACCATCACAAAGAAAGATTCTTTTTACAGCATTGAAAACGGCCAAAACGAGTCGTATCAAGACCGCTTCATTAAGTGGAAATACTATATCTAGTGCTAATTATCATCACGGTGATGCTTCATTAAACGAAGCAATTACAAAGATGGTTCAAATACACTCAAATAACATTCCATTATTAGAGGGTGAAGGGAGTTTCGGATCACGTCTAGTACCTGATGCGGCCGCTCCCAGATATACGTTTGTCAAGATGAGTGCTAATTTTGATAAATATTTTGCTGATACGATGGTAGCTGATAAGAGTGGTGATCCAGAAGACCCGGAACCAGAATTCTATTTACCTATTATTCCTTGGGTTTTAGTGAATGGAATTAAAGGAATTGCTGTCGGATTTGCTACTGAAATTCAGCCCAGAAATCCAAAAGAAATTTCAGAGTTATGTCAAGCATATCTCAGCGGTAAGAATATAGACAACGAAAAACTCCTCCCATATTACCCAGAATTCTCTGGAAAAGTCTATGAGGAGAATGATGAAATTTATTGTGAAGGAGAATTCACTCTATCAGGACAAACCAAGCTAGAAATTACTGAAGTGCCTGTTGGATTTAATAGAGAAACATACGTTCAAATTCTAGACAAACTGGAAGATGCTGGAAAAATTGTATCATATACAGACAAATGCGACAAGACTGGATTCAAGTTTGATGTCACGTTAAAGCGTGCCAAGAAATTGAAAGATTATCAAATTGTTTCCTTATTCAAATTGAGGAAGAAAATTAATGAGAATATTACGGTCATTGACCACAATGGGAAACTAAAAGTCTATGATTCTCCTATTGATATCATCAAGGATTTTTGTGACTATCGAATTCTCAAATACAATGAGAGATATGAGTATCTTGTATCAGAAGGGACCGAGAATCTGAAGATCATTCAGGCAAAGATTAAATTCATTCAAATGATTATTGATGGTAGATTGGATTTCAAAAACAAAAATCGCAAAGCAATCAAAAAAGACTTGACAATGCACTTTGAGGTGAGTATAATAGAGACACTAATAAAAATGCCAATTTACTCTCTTTGTCAAGACGAAAAAGATAAGTTGGTGAAAGAGGGAGCAGACCTGCATAAACAGATTCAAAACTGGAAAGTAACTAATACAGTCAAAGAATTTATCAAAGAATTGAAAAAACTCTAGTATGGATTTTTTAGATGAAATACCAGAAGAAGAAGAAAATGAACTGGTTGAAGTTATTAAAGAGTTGACACAGGAAATACGTGAACTCAAGGATGCGATAAGAGAAGTAAATGCTCCTCCATCGAAAGATGGAGCATTG
>CESR01144107.1_pt1 | contig 16352 bp, 13 predicted proteins | sample 356351 | NCBI WGS metagenome assembly CESR01 (sample SAMEA2622149, study PRJEB7988) | marine metagenome | isolation source: saline water (ENVO:00002010), including | reverse complement strand
TTAACTCAGGTCTTATTTATTGCATAAATTGGTTGCTATCGATCAGAATTTCTCTTGATTCATCATTCCGAATTATCGTAAGAGTAACTTTGTTCTCATTCTCAATACTTTGGAAAATTTCTATAGCTTTCCTTGGATCTTCTATAGAATTCCCATTTACATTAGTGATTAAGTCGCCTGAAATCAAACCGAGGGCCATAAATTGTTTTCTATCAGATCCAGGATATACTCGATAACCAGTTTGTTTGCCGCCAACAAAGTAAGGGGTAGGGCGAATTGTGTCTGCAAGCTTTGTTCCAAATTCCTTCAACGGCGCAATACTTGTAGTTGTAATATTATTATGATTATTTAGATTTGATATTTTGTTTATGTTATCTTTTGGCAATTTCAGGCTTTCTAGTCCGTTTCTGCTATTCAAAATGACTTGATCTGAATATACTGAGTGCAAAGTCGTGCCAGTTATGATCATGTCATTTATTGTGTATATTTCTTCTTCACCTGAACTGTTTGATATTATTGCAATTGAATCGGAAATACCTTTTCCATGTATGACGCCATTTAAAGATAAATTTAATTTGGTTTCTTTTAGATCGGAAATAATCGATGTATCGGTTTCATTGTTTGCTACTTCTGATGAACTTTTTTCTGCATGTCTTCCAAAAAGATGTTGATCAACAATATTGTTAATTAAAATATTAGGTTGTGTTAATGTTTCACTTTTACTGTCAGCCAACGACATTGATGGGGGGATATTTATTTCCATTGACTGTATTTTTTTTGGAAAAATACTCCAAAATAATTGCGAGGACTGCCAAATTATAAGTAATAAAGCGGTTAGTGATAAGTAGATCGGTCCTTTATTCTGGATAAGATCTTTAAATGAATCAATATAAAGATCTTGTGGCACTAGCAATTTTTTGAGATTTATCATTATGCTATTTAATTTTACATTATTAGAGCAATGTTGCTAATTTAAGGCACCGAAAATCCAAATTTATTATTTCTATATGTATTTTATTTTTTGAACAATGTGTGCAATGTTAATCTTATAATATCTTTATTTATTTTTATTGAGAAAGTAATAACTTAGAATAACTTTTTGGATCAGTTAAATAAAATACAAAAATGACAGTAAACAAACCTAACCATGAAAACGAATATAGTGTTATTTCTGTTGAAAAGATAGGAATTAAGCCTCCTTCTCTATACAAAGTAATTCTTGTGAATGATGATTACACCCCAATGGATTTTGTGATAGAGGTTTTGATGTCAATATTTGGAATGAATAAAAGTTCTTCGACAAGGATAATGCTGGATGTCCATACCAAAGGAAAAGGGGTATGCGGCATATACACTTATGAGATAGCTGAAACTCGTGTGGCACAAGTTACTAAAATGGCAAAACAATACCAACATCCTCTGTTATGCTCAATGGAAGCGGATTAAAATGAAATTTATGACAAGGTCTTTTAATGTTAAGTAATGAATTAGAGTTCTGTTTGAATGAAGCTTTTCATCGAGCTAGAGAGAAGCGTCATGAATTTATTACAATTGAACATTTGTTGCTTTCTCTATTGGACATACCTGATGTAATCAAGATCTTAAAAAATTGTGATGGAGATATTGGTCTTCTAAAAAAACAGTTGCGCGATTTTATAGATCAGTCAACTCCGACATTAGAGAAAGAAAAAAATATAGAAATGCAAACAACGCTTGGTTTTCAAAGGGTTCTTCAGCGTGCAGTGTTTCATGTTCAATCGGCGGGTAAAAAAGAAGTTATGAGTGATAATGTATTAGTGGCAATTTTTAGTGAAAAAAAATCACAAGCCATATATTTTCTCGCCAAACAAAATATTACTCGGCTGGATGTTATTAATTATATTTCCCATGGGGAGGACAATACCCAGAAAAATGAATTTAATACTGAAGATGTTTCGATAGAGAATGAAAGCAATAGTGACGCGTTAATTAAATTCACCGCTAATCTCAATCAGCTAGCAAAAGAAGGAAAGATTGATCCGCTAGTTGGCCGCCATAAAGAAATTGAACGTGTTATTCAAGTATTAAGTAGACGCAGAAAAAATAATCCTCTACTTGTGGGGGACGCTGGTGTTGGAAAAACAGCAATTGCGGAAGGATTGGCGCAATTAATTGTAAGTAATAAAGTGCCAAGGATAATTAAAGATAAAATTATTTTTTCCTTGGATATGGGCTCTCTTTTAGCTGGAACAAAATATCGGGGTGATTTTGAAAAACGTCTAAAAGCCGTTATTAAGGCAATCAATAAAGAAAATAAAGCTATTTTATTTATTGATGAAATACATACATTAATTGGTGCCGGTGCTGTCTCAGGGGGCACAATGGATGCCTCGAACATATTAAAACCAACGCTTGCTAATGGGGATGTTTGTTGTATTGGATCAACAACACACTCTGAATATCGAAGTATCTTTGAGAAAGATCACGCGCTTTCCAGGAGATTTCAAAGCATTGATATAAAGGAACCAACTAAGAATGAGACTATTGAGATTCTTCAGGGCTTATTACCTAAGTTTGAGTCCTTTCATGATGTTCTCTATGACAAGGAATCAATCAACACTGCTGTTGAACTGTCAGATAAATACATAAATGACCGCAACTTCCCTGACAAAGCAATTGATGTGATAGATGAGGCAGGAGCTAATATCAAGTTAAAGTCAAATAAAAAAACTAAAAATAAAATTTCGAAAATTGATATAGAAGATGTTGTTGCCAAGATGACCCAAATTCCCTCAAAAAATATCTCAAAAACTGACAAAGATATAATGGGCACACTTGAGCGCGATCTAAAGCTTGTGATTTTTGGTCAAGATTCAGCAATAAGCTCCTTGTGCTCATCAATAAAAATGTCGCGATCGGGATTATCTGATGAAACGAAACCTATTGCCTCATTTTTGTTTTCAGGGCCAACTGGCGTGGGTAAAACTGAAGTGACAAAGCAGCTTTCATTAATCATGGGTATCAATTTAATTCGTTTTGATATGTCTGAATATATGGAAAGGCATACTGTATCAAAGTTAATAGGTGCTCCTCCAGGTTATATAGGTTATGAAAAAGGAGGTCTGTTGACTGATGCTGTAAATAAAGATCCATATGGTGTTGTATTGTTGGATGAGATTGAAAAAGCTCATTCTGATGTCTTTAGTATTTTGTTGCAGATAATGGATCATGGAACTTTAACTGACAATAGTGGACGTAAAACAAATTTTAGAAATATCTTGTTAGTTATGACAACAAATGCTGGTGCAGAGGAAATGAGTCGAGCATCGATTGGATTTACTAATCAAGACCATTCCTCAGATGGTCTAACAATAATAAATAAGACTTTTACACCAGAATTTCGTAATAGATTGGATTCTATTATTCAGTTTTCTGTACTAGATGAATATTCAATCAGTAGAGTCATTGACAAATTAATAATAGAGCTGGAACAAAAGTTGGAAAAAAATAATATTTCTATGGATGTCGATGATAAAGCTCGACAATGGTTGGCTAAAGAAGGTTACGATTCAAAAATGGGAGCCCGTCCTATGGCCAGACTCATTCGTGAGCATATAAAAAAACCACTAGCAGATGAGTTGCTTTTTGGTCGTTTAGTAGAAGGTGGTTGTGCAAAAGTCTCAGCATCAAAAAAAGGACTAAATATAAAGTATGGCCCTCTCAAAAATTTAAAAAGAAAAGTTAGTAAGAAGAAGAATACAGTAAAATAGTCATCTATTTCCCGCGATAAGTAATACGACCTTTGCTTAAGTCATAAGGGGTTAACTCTACTGTTACCGTATCACCCGTTAGGATTCTTATATAATGTTTTCTCATCTTCCCTGAAATATGAGCAATAATATTGTGCCCATTTTCAAGCTCAACTCTAAATGTTGTATTTGGAAGAGCTTCGGTTACCACTCCTTCCATTTCAATTGCCTCTTCTTTAGCCAAAATTGTATTCCTTTTTTTATTGTTAGCACCAAATTCTGCTCAAAGAGAAAGAACTTTGCAATCATGATTTGGTAATTTTTTATATTTTTAGTAACTCATTCATTCCTATAGTGCTTTCTGGCCACCCAGTAAATTTTTTCCTATCAGAGCATTGATCTCTCATAATTCTGATAAATTTGTACTTTGGAATCGTTATTGCTCCAAGGGTAAGCAAATGATTTGATGTAATCTGACAATCAATTAATTTAAAATCATGCATCATTAATTCTCTACAAAGAGCAAATAATGCATACTTAGATGCATTCGTTTTATCACTGAACATTGATTCAGCAAAGAATATTTTTCCAATTACAATGCCGTATAGACCGCCTATTATTTTTTTATCAGACCATACTTCCACTGAATGCGCCCAGCCATTATTATGAAGTTTGGTATATACATCAATCATGCATGTGGTGATCCATGTTCCATCTTGATCTTTTCTGGGTTTTGCGCAATTTTTAATGATATGAGTAAAGTTATTATTGAATGAAACTTTAATAGCGCTTTTTTTTAAGGTACGAATCATTCTCTTAGGTATGCGAATCTTATCTGGATAAATTACACAGCGTGGGTCAGGCGACCACCATTGAACTTGTTCGTCTCTATTAAACCAAGGGAAGATGCCTTTGCTGTATGCGTTTATTACATTTTTCGGAGTTAAAAAGCCGCCAAGAAGCACTAAACCGACCTCATTTTCCGGAATAGGGGAACCAAAGCCAGGATAATCTGTACCGTAATAGCTTCTTTTTAGTCTTTGGTCTTCTTTCAATTTGTTAAAGAATCAAGATATTTTTCTGCATCGAGGGCACCCATACAACCAGCGCCTGCAGATGTTATTGCTTGTCTATATATTTGATCAGATACGTCACCCACTGCAAATACACCGGGAATGTTTGAAGCTGTAGCATCTCCACTAAGACCTGATTTTATTTTTATATAGTCATTTTTCATATCTAATTGACCTTTGAATAAGCTGGTATTGGGTCGATGACCAATGGCAATAAATACACCGAATAGGTCGATAGATTTCTTTTTTTTGTTATCATTTGGATTAATTATTCTAATCGCGTTTACTCCACCTTCATCGCCTAATATTTCATCAACAATATAATTCCAATGAATTATAATTTTACCTTCTTTTTGTCTTTCAAAAATGTGATCTTGAAGAATTTTTTCTGCCCTTAGTTCATCTCTACGATGGATTAGATGTACTTCTTGAGCGATATTACTTAGATAAAGAGCTTCTTCCGCCGCAGTGTTTCCTCCGCCTACGACCGCTACTTTTTTATCTTTATAGAAAAAACCATCGCATGTGGCACATGCAGACACGCCTCTGCCTTTATATTTCTCTTCTGAAGGCAAACCAAGATACATTGCTGTTGCACCTGTGGCTATGATTAGTGCATCACATGTATAGGTTGAACTGTTACCTCTAAGAAAAAAAGGGCGTTTTGATAAATGTACTTCTTCGATATGGTCATTGATCACGTTCGTTCCAAACCTTTTTACATGTTTCAGCATTCTTTCCATTAGTTCCGGGCCTTGAAGACCTTCCACGTCACCTGGCCAGTTATCTACATCAGTGGTTGTCATAAGCTGACCACCTTGCTCCATTCCGGTGATAATTGCAGGTTCAAGATTGGCACGTGCCGCATAAACTGCAGCAGAATAACCAGCAGGCCCAGAGCCCAAGATAATTAGTCTGATATGTTGCTTGTCAGCCATGCTTGCAATACCTTTTCACTTAAGCTTCATTTAAAGCGATATCGAATATTTTTTATTATCTATAATTATAAACATAGTTAAAATTATTACCTATCAATAAAATAATAATTTCAGGGTATAATTTAAAATAGAAAAAAACTTTGATAATAATGGTAAGCTGAGATTACAAGTTTCAACTTATTCAAGATGCTTATATAAAGAATAATGTCAAAATCACAAAATATAAGTTTTTCCGCAAAAGTAGTCCGCAGCCTAAGAGAGTCAGCCCTCTGGATGATGAGTGCTTTGGCGCTTATTTTATGGATAGCGCTGGTAACCTATGATGTTAATGATCCAGGTATTACTCAGATAAGTAATGTTGAAAATATAAATAATTCAGTAGGGAAGGTTGGAGCCTTTGCTGCCGATATACTATTTAATCTTTTTGGAATTCCATCGTATCTTTTTGTGGCCATGATTTTTTACTTTGGATGGCTAATGTATCGTGATCTTAAGAGTCAAACAATTCCTGTTCGCGCTGATTTATTCTTAAGGGTTAGCGGATTTATATTGTTGCTGATTTCAAGTTGCGCTTTATCTACGCTTCACTTTTCTGAGGAAGGTTATAGACAGACAGCTGGCGGCATTCTAGGACAAGTGATTGGTAATAATTTAGAGTCAACAATGAAGTTACTGGGCGCAACAACCTTATTATTTTTTATTTGGCTGGCTTCGGTTTCACTTTTTTTAAGTATATCTTGGTTTAAAGTTATTGATGAGATTGGCAGATACTTGTTATTGGTTTGGGATGCAGCGTTATCTAAGATCGATTTAATCAAGGACAGACTTGAGAGCAAAAGGAAAAAGGCTGAACGTAAAGTAATCTTTGAGGCGGAAAAAAAACGAATTGCAGATAAACCTCCACCAAAGATAGAGCCAGTTATACCACAACTAGAAAAGAGCAATAGAGCCGAAAAAGAACGTCAGGTCGCAATGTTTGAACCTCCTACTGATGGAGAGTTGCCGTCATTGTCATTGTTAGATGACCCTCCTGCTCAAAAAAAAGGCTATTCAGAAGAATCTTTAGAGGCAATGTCGAGACTGGTTGAACTTAAGTTGAAAGATTTTGGTATAGAGGTTGAAGTTGTATCGGTCTCTCCCGGGCCAATAATTACAAGATTTGAACTTGATCCGGCACCAGGTGTCAAAGTCAATAAAATCTCAATTTTGTCAAAAGATTTAGCGAGAGCACTTTCAGTTGTCAGTGTGAGAATAGTAGAGGTTATACCTGGAAAATCATTCATAGGACTTGAAATACCTAATGAAAATAGAGAGTTAGTTACTTTAGGGGAAATACTAAAATCGAAAGCATATGATGATATGGCTTCACCATTGACTTTAGCTCTCGGTAAAGATATCGGAGGCAATTCTGTGGTGGCAGATTTATCCAAAATGCCTCATTTGCTTATTGCGGGGACAACTGGTTCAGGGAAATCTGTGGCAATAAACGCAATGATTCTCAGTCTTCTCTATAAAGCAACTGCTGAGCATGTAAGATTGATCATGGTTGATCCTAAAATGTTGGAGTTATCGGTGTATGAAGGTATACCACATCTATTGACTCCTGTTGTAACTGATATGAAGGAAGCTGCTAATGCACTTCGTTGGTGCGTGGCTGAGATGGATAGGCGTTATAGACTAATGTCAGCATTAGGCGTCAGAAACATTGGTGGCTTCAATCGTAAAGTAAAGGATGCAATAGCCGATGGGAAACCAATTCCAGATCCCTTGTACAAACCACCAGAACTGAGTGAAGATGACAGTATTCCCGCCGAGCATCCAACATTAAATACACTGCCATTTATAGTGGTTATTATTGATGAATTGGCCGATATGATGATGATTGTTGGAAAGAAAACAGAAGAATTGATTTCGCGATTGGCGCAAAAAGCAAGAGCCTCTGGAATACATATGTTATTGGCGACTCAAAGACCTTCAGTCGATGTGATCACAGGTTTGATAAAAGCAAATATTCCAAGTCGTATCGCATTTCAGGTTTCAGCAAGAGTTGATTCAAGAACAATACTTGATCAAATGGGGGCTGAAACATTACTCGGTCATGGAGATATGCTATATCTGCCACCAGGTACTTCACTGCCGACAAGAGTGCACGGGGCATTCGTTGCAGATAATGAAGTGCATGCTGTGGTCAAAAATCTTAAGGGGGCGGGAAATCCTCAATATATTGAAGAAATATTAAAAACCAGTGAATCCAGTATTTCCGGAGTATCGTCTGATGATCCTGATGCTGAGAAGGATGTGTTATACGATCAGGCAGTACAGGTTGTTATTGAGACTAAGAAAGCCTCTATTTCAGGAGTGCAGCGTAGGTTAAAGATTGGCTACAATCGTGCTGCTAGAATGGTGGAGTCCATGGAGGCAGCAGGTTTAGTTGGCCCTTTAGAGTCTAATGGAACGAGAGAGATATTGATCAGTTCTGTTAATGATGAATAAATCAAAAGATCTGAGTATGCTAGCTGGAAAGATTGTGCTAATTCTGTCGGGTATTCTATTCATTTTCCCTTCGCATGCATCAACAAATGATTATGATCTGGCTGAATTACTTATTAAAAAGTACCTTGATGCCCCAAAAACTATAACAGCAGATTTTGTTCAGTATATCACCGATGATAAAAACAATATCGTGGATGAGATGCAAGGCAAGATCTTGATACAAAGACCAAATAACTTTAGATGGCATTACACATCTCCTTATGAACAGATTTTTATTGGAGATGGAATTAACTTTATCTCATATGATATTGATTTAAATCATTTAATTAGAAAGAAACAATCAGAAATGAAGTTGATGGCACCATTTATATTGTTGCAGGATGATCAACATATTTTTAATAATATTGAGTATATCGATATCTATAATGAAGAGAATCATTTTTGGGTAAAACTTAGGTATTTCAATGCCAATAATGATTTATTTGAATTTAAATTAGGATTTGATAATGAAGTTTTGTCAAAAATGGTTTTAAACGATAGTTTGGGCCAAATTATGACAATCAATTTTGAAAGTATAGCCTTAAACAAGGAAATTAATTCAAATGTATATGATATCGATCTATTTATTCAGAAAATCAATATGACTAACCATTGATTTATTTTGATTAGATGTACAATCTTAAGTTCAAAATATGCTGGCTGATCTTTGGAGTGATTGTTTTGATCTTTTGTAGTGGTTTGATGTTGCTGCCATCAGAATGGTTTTTCGCAAAAGATGATACGATCTCAATCCCTTTTTTGGATAAGATGATGCACTCTGCGCTATTTTTCTTGTTAGTAATTTGGTTTTCAGGTCAATTAAGATCACTTCTAGTTATTTTCTTCTTTGTCAGCCTATACGGTTTCTTGATTGAAGGCGCGCAACATCTTATTTCTTATAGAGATTCTGATTTGATGGATATTCTTGCAAATGTAGTGGGTGCTTTATTAGGTATAATTATTTCAAGATCAAATACTTCTGGTTGGTCTAAGAGATTTGAGAATAAATTTATAATAAAAAGATGATGGATCATGAAATGAATAGCTCCTTTGATTTAGATATGCCATCGATTAAAAATCAAAAAATCATTCCGTTAGCAGAAAGAGCTAGACCCACCAAGATTGATGAATTTTTTGGACAAGAGCATTTAACCTCAAGAGACAGGCCAATAAGAATTGCTCTGGAAGATGGAAATGTTCATTCGATGATATTCTGGGGACCACCGGGGACAGGCAAAACAACGCTTGCTAAATTAATTGCGGTTGGAACTAAGGCTCATTTTATTTCATTGTCTGCTGTTATGTCTGGCGTGAAAGATGTTCGTGAAGCCGTTAATGAAGCGAAAGATATTATGAGGGGAGCTGGTAAACCAACAATATTATTCTTAGATGAAATTCATAGATTTAACAAATCTCAACAAGATGCTTTCTTGCCGTATATTGAAGATGGTACTTTAATTTTGATAGGGGCAACCACAGAGAACCCATCTTTCCAAATCAATAATGCGCTGCTATCTCGTGTACACGTGCACGTATTAAAGCAATTGAGTGAACAATCCATTGAATTAATAGTAAAAAATGCACTTAAAAAGAAACTCGTGGGACTTAATTGTAAGAAAATAACTGATGATGCCCTTAATCTAATAGTAAAATTTGCAGATGGTGATGCACGACGTGCATTGAATCTGTTTGAAGCTAGCATTCAGCTCTTAAACACAAATGAAGATAGAGCTGGAGAAATTACAGGTGACTGTGTAAAAAATGTAATTACCTCTTCGGTTAGAAAGTTTGATAGCAAAGGAGAGTACTTTTATGATCAAATTTCTGCGCTACATAAGTCAATACGAGGTTCTGATCCTGATGCTGCCCTTTATTGGTTGATGAGAATGATTGATGGCGGTTGCGATGTTTTGTATATAGCCAGAAGAATGATTCGTGTTGCTTCAGAAGATATTGGGAATGCAGATCCAAGGGCATTAAGAGTGACACTTGACGCTTGGGAATGCTTGGAACGCCTAGGTAGCCCTGAAGGTGAATTAGCACTTGCTCAAGCGGTCATTTTTCTTTCGTGTGCAGCAAAAAGTAATTCGATATATAAGGCAGTTCAATTAGCAAAAGATGATTTGGAGAGATTTGGCTCAATGGATGTACCAGTAAAGCTAAGAAATGCGCCTACAAAATTAATGAAAGAGATGGATTATGGTAAGAATTACCGTTACGCTCACAACGAGAAGGATGGAATTGCTTACGGGGAAAAATATTTTCCTGATGGCATGGATGATAGGCAGTATTATTATCCAGTTAATCGAGGTTTAGAAGTTAAAATAAAAGAAAAATTAGAAAAGATTAAGGAGATAGCTCAGCAACAATCAGATAATCGCGAATCAGAGCTATAATTTAAATGATTGATCCAAAACTACTCAAACAGTCCACAAACGAAGTATCAAAGAATTTAGCCAGAAGAGGCTATGAATTTGATGTTGAAGCTTATTTGAGTCACGAAAAGCTCAGAAAATCATTTCAAATTGAGAACGAAGAGTTAAAAAATAAAAGAAATACAGTGTCCAAGGAAATAGGCATCGCTAAATCAAAAAAGCAAGATGCGTCTGTTTTAATGAAGGCTTCTGATGAAATTAATTCTTTGTTAACAAAGAGCGAAAAAAAATTGAATGATGTCTTAACTAAAATTAACGCAATTGAGCTAGATTTACCGAATCTCCTTTCTGATAAAGTTCCAGATGGAAACAATGAAAGCGATAATGAAATAATTAGAAATTGGGGAAAGAAAAGATCTTTTGGTTTCTCAGTAAAAGATCATGTAGAGATTGGCAAAGATCTTGACTTATTTGATTTTGATAGTGCTCGAAGAATCTCGGGAAGTCGTTTTTCAGTTATCAAAGGATCATTGGCTTCATTACAAAGAGCTTTAATACAATTTATGCTTGATTTGCATACAACTGAGCACGACTATGAGGAATTTTATGTGCCTTATATCGTTCAAAGTGAAGCATTAATCGGAACTTCACAGTTGCCAAAATTTAAAAGTGATTTATTTAAAATAGATATTGATAAGTCGCTATATTTGATACCTACAGCAGAGGTGCCGTTAACTAATTTATTTGGAAGCAAGATTATTGATGCTGATTCTTTACCTAGGAAATTAGTGGCGCATACGCCATGCTTCAGATCGGAAGCGGGCAGTTACGGAAAAGATACCAAAGGGTTAATACGTCAACATCAATTCGAGAAAGTTGAATTGGTGCAGATTGTGACTCCAGAGAATTCGATTGATGCGTTAGAATCTCTAACCAATCACGCAGAGAAAGTTCTCCAAGCACTTGAACTGCCGTATCGAGTTGTCTCTTTATGTGCAGGCGATATAGGCTTTGGCTCGATGTTTACTTATGATCTGGAGGTATGGCTTCCAGGTCAAGAGGCGTATCGTGAGATTTCATCGTGCAGTTTATTTGGTGATTTCCAGGCAAGGCGTATGCAGGCAAAATATAAACATCCAGACACCGGAAAGAATGAATTCTTGCATACAATCAATGGTTCTGGAGTGGCTGCTGGGAGAGCTTTGGTTGCAATAATGGAGAATTACCAAAATGAAGACGGAAGTATTCAGATTCCTAGTGTTTTGTTACCCTATATGAATAACTTGGAGATTATCAGTTAACTCTGATTTTACCTTTCGGTAAATTGCTCTTTTAATTCTTTTAACGCAACTTGCCAAGTACTTTGTGATCGATTGAAGTCCTCTTCCCATTCTTCGGTTGCTGGAATACCCATGTTGATTACTGTTAATTTAATTTGATCTTCAGCTTTATTAATAATAAATTCAGTGGTAATCGGTCCTGTCGCTAAAAGTTCTTCTTCAGCACGAGGTGCCTCAACTAATCGAATTTTTCGTTTAGCTATTAATACATCTATGTGACCTTGTATTGCATCTCCGTTTTTTAAATTTAAGTTGTATTTACCACCAATTCTTGGGGTTAATGTACCATCTTCGATAAGCCATTTTTTTAGCATTTCTATTTCTGTTAGTGATGTCCATAAATCATCTAATTTGCCATCTATTAATATTTCTTCTTCATGGCTTCTGGTGATGCTGTCAGCAGTTAAATTAATAGTTTCTTGCACTCCTTTGCTCTTCTTTTTAGGTTTTTTGGTCGTTTCTTGCTTTTCGTGAGAGATGATGTGCAAGTCACGTTGTGGGAATGGGATATTTATATCAGCTTCTTTGAATGCCGAATCAAGGGCAAAATTTATGTCACTCTGTACAGTAAAGCGTCTGTCGATTCTATTTATTCTGCAGCGTAACTCAAAATCAAGGGAAGAATCACCAAAACCCATAAATAATGCTCTTGGTGCAGGAGCTCTGCCATCTGTAATAACTTCAGGATGATCATTAGCTATTTTTTCGAGTATTTCCTGTACTTTTTCCACATTTGATCCGTAGGCTACTCCTACAAGAATTCTTAACCTCCCTTGAGTATCCCTGAGTACCCAGTTAGTCACTCTTCCTGAAACCAATTCTGAGTTTGGAACGAGTACATTCTGATTGTCCAGTGTTTCTATTTCAGTAGCTCTAATGCTAATTTTTCTAACAAAGCCCTCAATTTCACCTACTGAAATAAAATCTCCAGTTCTGATAGGTCTTTCAAATAATAAGATTAACCCTGAAACAAAATTTCCTGCAATTTCTTGCATTCCAAAACCAATACCTAAAGCCAATGCTCCAGAGATAATGGCAAGGCCACCTAAATCAACTCCAGCCTGTGTAAGGCCAAATAGTAAAGCAATTATGAAGCCAACATATCCAAACAAAGTAATAAGTGCTTCCCGAGCACCACGTTCAATGACAATATGTTGTAGCCATCTTCTATCAATCCAGCGTTTCAACCAGCCAATCAGAGCTAGCAATGCTGTGAAAATGAGCATACCACCAATAAGTTGAGCAGGGACTAATTGAATGTTTCCAACTGTTCCGCCAAGCACGATAAGTTCAAATAGACGATCAACAGTGGTTCCTGATGCGTCCCATACATAAACCAAATAAACAAATAAGCTCAACCATATCACCAGATCTGATACGAGTTGAACAAAACCTAGACCTGTTGATCCTTCTTTTTGAATACCCAGATTTCTTCGCATTGACACAGCAGTTGGTGATTCATTCCTTGTGAGGTAATCAAATGACATGGAGATTAACCACAAAATAATCCAAACCAAGAACAATGCTATTGAAGATCGGGTAATTCCGTGAATTAAGTAACCAGCGAAGTTTTGATAGCCGACAATAACAGCAATGATGCTAACAGATAGAGTTAATGTGATTAATGATCTTATAAGTCTGAATTTGTTTTCCAGTCCAGAGATTCTTCCTAAATATAGGTGAACATAAAGTAGGGTAGCGGCAACTAAAAAGATGATTGCAGCTCTGCCTGTTACATCTGGATCAATTAACCTAATTGTAAGCCAGTTTGTACCAAATACTATGAAACTAGCGATTAGCGATATTTGTAATAACGCAAGTCTAAATCTTAAAGGTTTGACGTGCTCTGGAATAAACCCTTCTATTTCTATAGCCGGCGAATCTTCACTGGTGACCCAATCAATAATGATGCTAGTAACTCCGAAAAGGAAAATGCTTAATCCAACTCGAATAATCATTCGATCAAGTGATGGTTCAGCAATTGTTGTATACAAGATTAAAGTAATAAATAGACCGATTAACAATGAAGATGAATGTCTCGCCATTGGTTGGGTTAATATGCGGTGCAAGAGTTTTGATGATGCGCTTTTTTCTTCGATCAACAGATATAATTTTGATTTCTTTCTGATGTAAAGATCAAATCCAGCTGCGAGAAGGCCACCAAATATTAATAACCAGAAAAAACCAGTTATCGATAATCCGCTGGTGAGATTTAAGTATTGTGCATTTTGGTACGTGCTTAGACTTTCCTTTGCTTTTAATGGGAACCCAAGCATTTCCTCAACTAGGTTTTTACTTTTATAAGATAAATATTGTTCTGAAAGCTCCTCTTGAATAATGCTTATGCGTTCAACGATCGTTGCTGCCTCATCTGTTGCTCCACTGCATGATATTTGTCTTGCGGTTACTTCATCCAGTAGATTGCGAATAGCATTCCTTTGGTCAAAGATCGATGGCGAAACATCAGCATCAATGTCTTTTAGGGGTGCAAATCTTATTTCCAGTCGTTCTCTATCTGCAGTAGATCTTTCATAACAAACGGAAGCATCATTAAGTATATTCAGTGCTTGTATTCTAGCTGTATTAAGGAAAGATGCTGAGACATCACTGCCATCAATTTGTCTTTTTAGTAGATCGAGTTCAGCATTTGCTGCTATAGGATTAAATTTGTCACTTTCTTGAGTAAAGGACAGTGGTGAAGAAAGTAAAAAAAAGCCAGCGATTATGCTGATGATTAATTTATGATTAAGTTTAGTTTTAATTTTTTTCAATCTAATGCCATGTAACCATTTTGTGATTGCTCACCTTTAAATATCATATATCAAATATATAAAATTAAATTTTATTTACTGATAGTGTTTTTAAGTATGCCAACTCCTTCCACTTCAATCTCTATTATATCACCGGGACGCATCGAACTTGTTGTACCTGGCGTGCCTGTATAAATTAGATCACCAGGATAAAGTGTAACAGTTTGACTAACATGACTTACAATCGCTTCTAAATCATGGATATGATCTTTAGTTCTTTGAGATTGCATCACCTTACCGTTTAGTCTTGACTGCACTAATAAATCCTTGTAATTGAGACCAGTAGCGATTACTGGACCCAATGGAGCGAATGTATCCGATGCTTTACCTCTAAACCATTGCAGATCATCAGCTTGCCAATTTCTTGCGCTGACATCATTGCCTGCGGTAACTCCAAAAATATAATGCTTAGCTTCTTCTTTTGAAATCTTGCTGGCTGTTTTTCCTATCACGACTACCAATTCAGCTTCGTAATGAAGGTCTGTGATTCCTTCATGGTATATAATTTGGTCATCTGGCCCAATTATTGAACTTGATAATTTCAAGAATATAGGTGGGTGAGGAGGTAATTCAAGATCACCTCTATGGCTGTGATAATTAAATCCAACAGCCAATACTTTTGAGGGTTCTGCCGGTGCCATAAGATTAACATCCTTAAGTTTTACTTTTTTTCCTGTTCTTTTTGTACTCAGATACGGTGCAGAATTTAGTTCATGGATTATCCCTTCCTCTAAAGTACCGTAATTTATAGAATTGTTGTGAGAGTATCTGACGTATCTATTTACTTCAGCAAAGGTATATGTATTGCCGACAATTAGTGTAAATATAAGCAAGCTTATCCGAATAAATTTTTTGATAACCATAGTGACTCAATCCTGATTGTTTCGCATAAAGTATTGTATACATATTTTTTAGCAATATTGATATTATATTGATTGTAAGTCTAATGCTTTAGGTATTTTATCTATGATTTTTTCTGAGTGGGAATATTATTCATTATTGCCTCTTCTGGTAACGTTGGTGTTCGCATTTGTGATGCGGTCAGCATTAGTGGCTATGTTAATTGGGACATTTGTTGGAACCTTATTAATCGGCATGGCTCCAGGTATTGGTTTGAATGAAATATTTCAAGCTTCGCTCGGTAATGAGGATTTTATTTGGATTTGCGAGATTGTCATACTCATCGGTATTTTGTTTGAACTCTTTAAAAAATCAGGAGTACTTACAGTTTTAGCTGAACGTGTTATGACTAAAAAGAAAGGTAGGCATAATGTTGAAGTATCAGCATGGGCAATGGGCTTCATGATTGTTGATGATTATTTTAGCCCTCTTTTAACTGGTGCAATTATAAGGCCAATTTCAGATAGATCGAATATACCTCGGGAAAAATTAGCTTTCATTTTAGATGCCACTACTGCTTCAGTGTGTATACTTTTTCCATTTACGGCCTGGGGGGCTTATATATCGAGTTTGATTGCCGCTCAAGGCGGGCCAGTAGATTCTATTGAAAGTGCTTTATCACTCTACATTTTAGCCATTCCTTATAATATCTATCC
>CESR01061506.1_pt1 | contig 16364 bp, 16 predicted proteins | sample 356351 | NCBI WGS metagenome assembly CESR01 (sample SAMEA2622149, study PRJEB7988) | marine metagenome | isolation source: saline water (ENVO:00002010), including | reverse complement strand
CTGGGGTAAGTGGCTACAATCCGATCCCTCTGGCAATCCACGGTGACCCCGACAGGGATCCCAGAAAACACATCATTGCACTGTTCTACCAAGTTGACGTGGATCCTGAAGCTATTCCACGTGCTGGAGATGATGCAGCGGGTGCTGCATGGGTTCCGATAGCCGAGCTGACTGCAGAACAGGTGGCTGGAAGCCATATCAGAATCATCGAGCAGATTCGCAAGTAACCCTAAACACAGAATCCCCTCGCACCCTCATGAGCAGGAAGCTAAAGATTGACACTGGAGGAGCAAAGTTGGGGCCATACAGCCTTGGAATCAACGTCGGAGATCATATCTGGCTTTCGGGTCAAATAGATGTTGAATCTGGAGAAGACATAGGGTCTCAAACTCTTGGGACTCTGGCAAAGATAGACGACCTACTTGCTGCTGCAAACAGTTCTAAGGGAGATTTGGTCAAAGTTACCGTCCTGATGACTGACATAGATTTCTACTCAACAATCAATGAGGTTTACTCAGATTGGCTGGGAGATACGATTCCACCGGCTAGAGCCGCCTACGAGGTCTCCAATCTCCCAGGAGGTGCGTTGGTTGAGATTGTCTGCGAAGCGTTTCGCTACTCTGGGGAGTACAGGACAGATCTGCCTGCAGAACTAGAGGAGGCACTAGTTTAGATGTCGGCTGTTGATGACATAATTGTAAAGAGATTCGAGGAACCTGATGAGATTAGGACATTCGAGAAAGGGAAGTTTGAGATCGTTCACTTCGAGGGAATGACAATCGGGAGGGCGACATACTTCCCAGGGTGGAAGTGGTCGGTCGATGTGTCTCCGATTTCAGGTACCGAGTTCTGTGAGACCGAGCATCTGGGAATGGTGATTTCTGGAGTTGCGACTTGTGCGTTCAAGAATGGAGAGATTCATGAGTTGGGGGAAGGAGACCTATTCTACGTGGGACCAGAGCCTCACGATAGTTGGGTAATTGGGGACGAGGACTACGTCTCGCTCCACTTCCACGGAGCGGAAAAATACGCAAAGTGAGGCTCTCTCAGACCAAGAAGAATTAGGTAGAAGCTATTCTAGGATGATTCCATGAGTGTATTCAAGGCCTATGACATTCGAGGAATCGCAGAATCTGAACTGGATGCAGAGTTTTCCGAAAGACTGGGAAGAGCCGTGGCCACTCACTTGGATGCCAAGTGTGTATCAGTAGTCAGAGACATTCGTGAGTCCGGGGAGGAATTCCATAAGGCGTTCGTGAAAGGTTTGATGGAGGCCGGGGCCAACGTTTTGGATTTGGGCATCTCCACAACCGGGGTTCTCTACAGATCGATTGTAGATCTCCCTGTGGACGTTTCGGTCGCCATAACTGCAAGTCACAACCCCCCTGAGTACAATGGCTTCAAGATTTGTCGGGGGAAGATGCCAGTTGGAGGTGAGGAGCTTCAAGAAATCAAGATGGTTTTCGATTCTGGTATATTCAGAGAAGGTGAGGGTTCTCTTGAGGTGGTGAGTGACTATGAGGACAGGTACATCGAGGCAATTGTAGATGATGTAGGGAGGCCTAATCGTGACATTAGAGTGGCTCTGGATTGTGGGAACGCTGTCCCGGGGCCACTCGCTGTAAGGACTCTTGAGATGGTTGGGATTGACGTGATTCCAATTAATTGTGAATGGGACAACTCGTTCCCAAACCACCCTCCTGACCCGACCCGGCCCGAGAACATGGTCGAACTCGGTCGGGCGGTCGTTGAGCATGGGGCGGAATTTGGAATTGGCATGGATGGGGACGGTGACCGTCTGGGTGTGGTAGATGAGAATGGTCGTTTCATCCACCCAGACAGGCTAATGGGGATATTCGCTCTCGATGTGCTTTCAAATCTACCAGCGGATGCGACAGAGGAGCAAAGAACAATCTTCTATGATGTAAAGTGCAGTATGGCTTTAGAGGAGGCGATTTTGGAAAACGGCGGCAACCCCAGAATGGTCAGGACTGGTCATACGTTCATGAAGATGGAACTGAGGAAAAATCCGAAGTCCCCAATGGCAGGGGAGATGTCTGGCCACTTTTTCATGAACGACCGATGGAATGGCTTCGATGACTCCATCTATAACGCAGTTAGACTCCTGGAGATTATCGGTAGAGATCCCTCCCCAGAGCAGGGAGGGCCATCATTCTCCAATCGATTTGATTTCATGCCCCTATACCCCACCACCGATGAGATCAAGATTCCACTCGTAGGTGAGCGTGAACAGGTTATGGCCGAGGTGAGGAAGGCGTTTTCCGATGTCGAGTTCTCTTCGGTTGATGGAGTCAGAGTTCGTTATGAAGATGGTTGGTTCCTCTGCCGGCCTAGCAATACTGAGCCCATCCTAGTAATGCGAGCTGAGGGAGGCAACCGAGAAGCTCTGGACGCAATCATTTCGGACGTAAAAAGTAGGGTTGGACATTTGTTAGATATCGATAAGCTTAGTTGACCGATTCTCTTATGCCGGCTACTAAAGTGGTCGCAACGCTGCCACTGTAGCTTAGCTCGGTAGAGCGTCTGATTCGTAATCAGAAGGCCGGGAGTTCAAATCTCCCCAGTGGCTCCATCAGGGTGCTAGTCCCAGATCTTCCAGGTTTGATTCGAATTTTCTTCGTGATTCCTTTAGTGCTCGGATTACAGGCATCGAATCGCCAGAGAGGAAGCTCATCGTTGAGCCGCCTCCAGTGCTGTTGTGAGTTACGTATTTTGCCATCCCTCTCTGATTGACCAAGGCACTGGTGTGTCCTCCACCGATAATTGTAGTGGCGGATGTCTCGGCGCACATGTTGAGGATCTCAATTGTGCCGAATGCGAATTCAGGGAGTTCGAAGTAAGACGCAGGTCCGTTCCAGAGGACGCATCCTGCATCCTGAACCATGGGTCTCAGTTCCATTAGTGTCTGAGTACCTATGTCGTAAATGGGGTTCTCAGTGGGCAAGTCTTCCAATGTCAACAATTTCCTCTTCCCATCGGCTTCCACTGCAACATCCCGTGGCGAAAATATCAGATCTGAGTGTTTATTGGCGAGTGTCTGGGACATTTCCCACGTTTCGCCGAAGTCATCCCCGAGGGAGTTTCGAATGAATTCCTTGTTTCGCTCGCCTATATCGATTCCACTAGCCCAAAGCATCAGGTTCCCCGAGACCCCAACGAAGGCTATGTCGTCAACGTGACCCCTGTCAATTAGATTCAATGCGACTCTGAAGGAGTCATCGCACTTGGCACCGCCAAGTATGGCCAAGTACGGCTTGGGAGGGTCTCTTAGAGCAACTCGGAGGCTGTCAATCTCACTTTGCATCAGTCTACCTGCGATGCATGGGATAGCGTTTGTGAAGCCAGTTAGGGTTGGAGATCTCCTGTGTGCGGCGGCGAATGCATCTGTTACGTAGAGATCTGCGACTTCGGAAAGTCTTGAGACTAACTCGGTCGATTCTGTCTCCTCGTTGGAGGCATACTTCCTCCCATACTCCTCATCATTCTTCCTTACATTGTCGAGAAACACGATATCTCCGTCCGACATCGATTCGATTTGAGTGATTGCATTGTCACCGCAAACATCGGAGATGGCCCTGATGGGTCTGCGGATAATTTCTGCAAGTCTCTCACAGTGTTTGGAGGTATCCGTGAAGTCACTCTTCCCAGGCCTAGACTGATGTGCCATGATTGCAACCTTGGATTGTGAGAGGTATTGCAAAGTAGGGAGAATGGCTCGCAATCTACCATCATCCAGTAAATCTCCACTCGCAGGTTCTAGAGGAGAATTGACATCGACTCGGTACAGCACAGTTCGACCGTTGGGGCGGACGTGGTCCAGCGAGAGAACGTCCCCCACGGTGATGGCAACGGTTGCTCACCTTTGGCCGTTTTGGATGCAGTCAATGAGTCATTTGACCAAAAACCCCTTTCACTTATTGCAATCATACATGCATATGGCATGGGACCCAGCAATGCTCACCGGGCCTGAAGGAGAAGACTGGAGGGTTCCCGTTTCAGAGTTGGAAAATAGGCAAGGCAAGCTTTCCTCAAAGCTTGCTGAGGCAGGAGCTGAGTCCGCGTTAATCGATGATCCTGTTGAGCTTTATTGGCTTACTGGAGGCCGTCAGAACTCTTCCTTCCTAATTGGTGCGGACGGCTCAGGGATTGGCAATAGGCACTGGGTTAGGAGATCGTTGAAGAGAGCGGAATTCGAAGCAGGGGGTGAAAATCGGCCTCATGTAGTGGAACAGCATCCTAGAATGGGGGAGCTAAGTGACTCTCTGGTTAGAGCTGGGTGCACAACCAAACCATACACACTGGCTGGCAAGGTACCTCATGAACATCTGAGCTTTGTTGTCTCCAAAATGGGCAATCTTCCCGGAGATAGCGTCAATTGCACTAGTCTACTGTACAAATTGAGGGAGGAGAAATCAGATTGGGAGATTTCGATGATTCGCGAGAGCGGAAGGGTAAATCTCTCAATGTTCGAAGCGGTGCGAGATTGTGGTGGCCTAGGAAAGACTGAGCTTGAGATGGCAAGCGCGGCTGATGAGGTTAGCAGATCAGCTGGCTTTGGTGGAAGAATCCGGATGAGAAGGTGGCCAATGGACTGCGATAGAGTCGTTATCGCAGCAGGTAGGTCTGGCGCGATTCCCTCATACTTTGATTCGGCTGTAGGAGGGATTGGTGCGAGTCCAATTTCTTCCCTTGGGGCAGGGTTCGCCAAAGTCAAACAAGGTCAGCCGGTTCTTGTTGATATTGTTCACGTTCACAGGGGTTATGTCTCCGACTGCACTAGGATGTTTTGTGCAGGCAAACTAACCAAAGAATGGTCTGGCAGACTTGATGACATGGTTGAGGTCAGTAAGGGGGTTCTGGATTGTTTGAATAAGGGCGAGAACTGCTCAATGGCTTGGGAGGCTGGCAAGGGAGCTGCTACCGAGATGGGGCATGCGGAACATCTCATGGGAATGCCTCCTGATCAGGCAAAGTTCCTCGGTCACTCAGTGGGCCTCGAATTAGACGAAACTCCAGTGGTCGCCCATGGATTTGATAGTCCTCTGGGAATTGGGGGAATTATGGCCGTAGAACCAAAGCTAGTGTATGACGAGGGTGCGATAGGAACAGAGGACACATGGGTCAGGACCAGGGATGGGATGGAATGCCTAACCGCTGCAGGAGATTTTCCACTTATTTCGGAGTGGTGAATTGGCTTGAGAAAAACTAATTTCGAGGATAGCCCTATTTCTTGAAACTGTCACGGGTCTTTGTGAGCCGAGCCAAGTCCGATGCGCAGAAACAGCTTGCGAGAGTGCTGAGGAGTCGTAGCGAGCCACATGGCAAGCCAATTATTGACCCTTCAATTCTCAAGGGAGTGGAAGTTAATGACGACGGAATAGTTGAGCTCTGGATTAGGCCGGCCCACCCCTATTGCCCATGCTGCCTAAATGATCTGATTGACCTGAGGAAAGTGGTCAGAGGACAGAAGGACGTTCTTGCCTGTCACGTTGAGGTTGTGGGAATTCCTCAGTCAGAGCGGTGGACTGCTGCTGTGAATGAGTAGAGAGTGTCGAGGTTTGCTTGGAAAGTTTGGGACGGCTTATCGCTCTAAGTCGGATCCTGAGGGGTCTTCTGAGTACACATTCTTCCGCTCTTCTACTTCCTCTAGCTTGAGTAGGATCCTGTTGTAGAGCCAGCGAAGTCCAACAACTATTCCAACAATTGAGATTGCTAGGGCACGTAATAGTTCGGGGTCGCTCCAATCTGCCAATTGATCACCTATATTGGAGGAATAACATCGATATCACAATTTCCTGTAGGCTGTAGACAGCAAGTCAGGATCCCGCCCAATTCCAATAGGTAGTCATCGAGACCAGGGGGGGGTTTGTCTGGAATTGCCACTGTTCCACTGATTAGTCTCACGAGGCAGGTGCCACAATTTCCAGCAGTACAGTTAGTTGGAATAACTACGCCTGCGAGGTCGGCAATTTCCACGAGCGGCGTCTCAGGCAATGCAGGAGCAGATCCGATAATCTTTGATCCTCGGAAGAATCGAATTACTGGAAGCTCATTTGTCATCCAGAATCCTCACCGGTCTTCCCAGCGAGTCCAGCGTCCTGATTGCTTATTGAATCGCAGTCCGGCCTTCTTCATCCACTTGTTGAACTTCGTGGCTCCTGCACCTGTAGCGATAATGAAATCCTCTCTGTCCTCCTGAGCCTGGATGTAGCCTTTGGCAGCGATGGTTTGGTCTATCCACTCATCTATGCTCATCAGTACGCCCGTCAATGTGCTGGACTGGAGCGTGGCCTCCAACTCCTCCGCGGTGGCTCCTGCTGATTCTAAATCTCTCTTCATCAAGTCAGCGATTGACTTAGCCTTGTCCTTGTGTGGGGGCTTGACGACTGGTAGTCTAGGTTTGGTCTTGGAACTGATCTTTATTCTCGATCCGTTGTCTAGTCTGCCTTCCACAACCTCGGCCATAGGTGCTAGGAATTCCTTCTCACAGTCCCAGCAAATGAACGAGAAATTCGTAGAGTCGTCCATTATGCTGCTTCCTCTGGGATCCATCTCTTCACCGCAGTGTGGGCATGCATGGAGACAAAGGACCGGTGCAATCTTCCTGCGGAAATCAACAATGTCCTGAGGGGTGCCGGAAAGTTCGAGCATCTCGTGATCCCGTGCAGCCTCTAGGCCCCTAGTCTCCAACTGGTCTCGCAGCTTAGATCTCTGCTCATCCTTCGACTCATCATCTAGATTGTTCTCCAGTTTGACGATCAGTTCTACAGTCTTCCCTAGGCGATTCATGACGAGTTTCTTGTTCCTGAAAGCCTCAACCCTAGCAAGTCTCAGTTGTTCCTTTTTTTCCTGTAACTCTGCATAAATATCCTTCTGTTCACGTTTAAAGCGAGTTTCGTCGATTTTGTCAACCCGCTTCTGGTCGTCTGAAAGTACATCGGCTAGGAACCGCTGCCTGCTAGATGATCTAGGTCCCGACTTCACCGCATCCAATACTGATTTCGCAACCTCATCCTTCAAGCCGTAATTATTGACTAGAGTTTCAGAATCTAGTTTCTTGAGGTCTCCAATCTTAATCCCGCTATCTGATAAAGCTTGAGCGGTGGTCTCGTCAATTCCTCTGCGGAGGAGAGCCAGATAGGTGTCCTTCTTTGCCAATTACTCACCATCCTCGACCCGGATCCCTCTGGCCCTGGTCTTGTCGAGCCGAAGAGGGGGGCCTCTATCAAGTCGTTGTAAAATTACCGAAAATTGGAGGATTATGAGGAGATTCCCTTCACCAGTAGAACCCAATCAATCGGATCAAGAGATTCTGGTCTGAGTTCTGCCCAGTCGCTAGGTAGGCCTTCGACCTCCGACTCCAACAATCGAACGATTGTGGATTGCCACCTTTCCTTGTGCCATCCTTTGACTCGAGAAATCCTACGAGGTGCCTTCGATAATAGTGTTCTGAGTTTCCTCCTGCGATTGGAGAAGCAGTGTTTGGTAACTATCCTGAAGAGAGATTTGTCCAACGCCTCAATCTCTGGACGGACCAATGGCCTCAAGACGACGAGTGCCGAGTTTACTTTCGGGGATGGTATGAACGAGTTTGGAGGGACTTTCCTATCAGCAGAGACATCAAAGTCTAACCACAGGTTCAATCCCAGGGAACCCGCATCATATGGCATAGAGGACATAGCCATCCTGTCTGCAAACTCTTTCTGAACTAGGAGGATAACGAGTTCTAGTGGCTTCCTGGAATGTTGGACTCTAATCCTCTCCAATATTGGACTGGAGATTTGGAAGGGTAGGTTGGAAATAATGTGGGTGATTCCTGCCGGCCATGAAGCTTGAATAGCATCTGCCTCAAATACTTCAAGGCCGCAATCAATCCTTCCGAAAACACGTTGTATGTGGGATACTATATCATTATCAATCTCTATGGCAGAAACCTTGGCACCCGAGCGAAGCATGGAAAGGGTAAGAGATCCCGGGCCGGGGCCAATCTCCAGTACGTGTGATCCTTGTCCCAATGGCCTTCCATTCTCCGATGCCAATTCCAGAGTTCGAGCGATGACTTCATCATCAATCAGGAAGTGTTGCCCGAGTGATTTCCGTGGTTTGGATCTATCTCGAAGTAAGTCGACAAGTAGTCGCGAATTGAGGTCGGCTAGGGATTGCACTGTCAAGTCTCTGACCGTACCAGCAAATCAAGTAAACGGGGAGTTTGTGCCACATCCTCCATCTCCTTGACGTATCTTTCAGCCAAGAGCTTGATCGAGTCGATGCCACAGACATTGTCAACTTCTTCGAATGAGCTCCATCCAGCCATCCCCCTAGCTTGGACCATCTGCATGGCCTTAGAATTCCCTATTCCAGGAAGGAGCTGGAATGCATGGAACTTCAATGACATGGGTCCAGCACTGTTGTAGAAAGCAAGATGGCAGTCGGGGTTGACACTAATTGATGAGCTCAGAGAGGGGACGAGTTCCTGTTGTGCAGAGCCGCTTAGATCCTTGAGTCGTACTTCGGATAGAGGGCCTATTTGATTGGAGGGGAGTGTTATCTGACCTCCTACAGTCATGTCACTAATATCGGACGCACGTACTCTAACTAGGTACAAGGAAGGCTCGCTAATGCATTGCAGCTCATGTCCTATGGGCCTCCTATCTTGCACATCTAGGACTCGGACACTGGTCTCATCATCATAGGGGCCTTTGGGCTCCTCGCCGGCCTCTTGTCCATCGTCCGGCATCATATTCCCAATACATCCCAGAAAGGTTCTCCCTCATCAAATGAGTTGTCATGAGGATTACTAGCGATTGCTCCGACTAGAGTACATGTTGGCGAATTGTTGTGATGACGTCCTCAATTTCAGAGGTGTCCATAGCAATCCTCTTACTAGCAATAATGACCCTAACATCAGCAACAGAAAGGGGAGACAGTTCAGCTATCTTGGAACAAATCTCAGGATTTTGGTTCAACTTTTCATTCTCCATAAGTGCTTGGAATAACCCATTGAAAACCTCGGGATCTGTTTTGAGATCACCAGTGGGGTGGCCTCCAGCACTGGCCTTCCACTCCGCATGCTGCATCGCCATGGTCTGTTCGTAGGAAATCTCTCCTCTGCGAATCCTAGCGTCCATCAGAAGGTCCCTAACTGTTGCATAGTCGACGAACTCCTTTTCCACCATCCAACCACCTACTCTATCGGTTTCAGGTGCTCAGGTCTAGCAACCACGGTCTTCTCCATGTTACCATCCAACACTCTGACTACATAGGCTCTGCCCTGGGTCCCTGCGATAATTCCAGTGCGACCTTGGAAACGCCGGTGGGGCATGCCCTTCTGCTGGGCGCCATCGAGGACAATCGCGACTTTGTCGCCATCTTGGTAGGAATGCATTACGCGGCCGATGAAGGGTCTCCTACGCTCCCTCTTCCCCTTGCTGAGTATGCTTCTAGTACCCTGCCGTGATCCCTTTGTACGAGTAACCATGCTATCACCACGCCTTATTGCGAAAGCAGGCGACAAAAGGGGCGTTCTTAAGGACTCGGATGTTCACAAACCTCTCAGTCTGCATGGATCTCCTCAACATCTAACCAGACTACCTCGCATTCCCTACCAATAACGCTCTTCACCGAGGGAGAGGTTCTGCCCTCATCGGAGTGGATAAGCTCCTTAACGTAGGTTCCCGCTTCGCAGCGAATTGTGATTTGAACCTCGTCATCCTCAAAAATTATGCTATCAATGGATGTCACCTTTCTCTTTCGTATCTTTGCAGCTCTCCTATGTGAGACTCGTTTGGGAGTCTCCTGGTCAATGACTGTCCCTGAAAGACTAGAGATTGCTTCGGATATGGAATTTTGATCTGTGGGGCCATCTACCCTGAACCGGATAGTGTATGTCTTGTCCGACCTTGATTGCTTCACTTCGTTAATCTTAGTTCGGTTACACCACGAAAAAGTGTCTACCTCCACCTTCCCTGATGCATGTTCGTTGACCTTTCTCACCAATTCCTCGAGAGAATGGTTTCGCTTCGCGGGTCGTTTTACCTCAAGCACAAATGGCCTCCCTGAACCAAGACAACGGACGTCGATGTCCTCTCTACCCATTCCATGGAAAGAAGTGTTCTCAGCGAGCAAGGCCTCCCTAATTGGTTCGCCTATCAGGTCCTGTACTGAATCAGGGTACTGAAGACCTGAGCCATTGCATGATTCGCACCCCTCTGCCCTCCCTCTGCATGATCTGCATGGCCAACGAGTTTGAGGAATATCGCGCACCAGTTTCCTATACCTGCCGTAGAGGAAAACTGGCCTCACATCAACGTCAACTCTGAGTGTGAGGCCGTCAACTAAAGCCATCACATCAGGTCTCTCCTTTACGAAAGCGACCTCGTGATTAGCATCCCTGATTTTGTGGTGAATAGCCTCAACAAGTGCGGCCTTCAGTGGATTGGAACCTGGGGATCCATATTTGGAACGAATCCTGTCCTCCTCCTGAATTAGATCCTTGGCCAGATGGATACCAAACTGAATTGTCGAAAACTCGAACCCCGACAAGGTCCCGAATACCCTTTCAACGATGTTATCCACATCATCGAATAGGTTCTCACATAGAGGGCAGAACTCCTGAAGAATACTTGTGGAGAGTTCCTTGTCACTATCATATGCCTCCTGACGAAGTTGAGCCCCGGCTTCGGGATCTGGGAGATCGATCCTCTTCCCACCAATCCTTCTAAGGCAATAATCACATGACCCGAGTTTAATCACATGTGCGATTCCTAGTGAAGCGGGGCAGGGAGGAGCGTCCCAGTTGATTGTGCTGCCCTCTGAGTCGAAATCGTCTCCATCAAACCAAATCTCATCTTGATCTTGCTCATCAGTGAGAACTTGTTCCGCAGAAATTAAGCCGGTGGATGCATACCCCGCTGATGCGTAGAGTTGCCACTCATCCTCATCGTCTAGCTCATTCTCAGCGGCCTTCGGTTCGTCAACGGGCATGATATCGCCACCGTGGCTGCGGGGGGAACCCGCAACTCCGATGTACCTTGGAATTGAGTAGTGGTTTTGACTCCTTCGCAAAACCACCAGGAGCTATAATTGGGCTCCATGGGTTTCGGAAACGATCCGGAGATGTGAAAAAGAGTGTATGCCGCTAGAGCATCCAGTCGGCCACTCAAGTTGTATTCCATACCGTCCCACTGGTTGAACTCTGGGCTTCTCCATTCTTAGCCTGGATACCTCTTCCTCAAGTTCAAGTCTGCGTTGGTCGTTCTCCTGACGTGGCTTGCACTTAGCGCACTGGCAGTTAGATCTTATCGCCAAATAACTCACTCTGAAAGTTGCCCCATCAGCAAATCTGAGGATGCAGTCCTCATCGCCCCTCTCGATATCGGTCAACAATTCTCTGGACATGTCGCGTTTCACCCATCCTTATGACACCCGTAAAGCCTAACCGGATTAATTGTTGCAAACAACATGTTTCGAGTATGATGGTTCCATCTGAGAGGAGATAATGGATAATTAAAACTGAAATATGTCGGTTTTTGGACGAGTTAATAGAAACTGGCGGATGATTGGATGTATAGCTACAGGCACGAGACTAAGGTTGATGCTGACATTGACGCAACGTTCGCTTGGTTCGAGCGTGAGGGTTCCTTTCGAAGGCTGATGCCACCTTGGGAGGTAGCTGAAGAGATCAGGGCTGATGAGACTCTGGAGGTGGGCTCCCAGCGAATCTTCAGGTTCCCAATGGGGCCCCTCAAGATGACTTGGGTTGCTGAGCACACTGCATACGAACCACCAAACTTCTTCGCTGACAAGATGGTTAAGGGGCCTTTCAAGTCTTGGAAACATGACCATCATCTTGTGGAATCGGAGGGATTTACGACCGTTGTAGATGAAGTTGCATACCAAGTACCGTTCGGACCTCTGGGGAATCTTGTTGACAGGTTTCTGGGAGGGATGCTTGTCAGGGGGCGAATCTCCAGGATGTTCAGGGCACGTGAACTGCGCCTGCAGCGTGACCTCAGGCGGCACTCAGAATTCTCGCACATACCCCGTAAACGAATATTGGTTGCAGGCTCTTCGGGATTGATTGGGACGCAACTCGTGGCTTTCCTCGACACGGGTGGTCACGATATCTGGAGGCTTGTGCGTCGACCGATAAAAGAAGGAGCTAACGAGTTGTTCTGGGACCCAGATACTGGGAAGTTGGATTCCAGTATTCTAGAGGGTTTCGATGCAATCATTCACCTAGGAGGTGAGGGGATTGGGGACAAGAGGTGGAGCTCTCGCCGAAAAAAGGCCATTCGTGACTCTAGGGTGGTCAGCACTACTCTGCTTTCCGAAGCCATCGTCTCTCTTGAGGAGAAGCCGGAGGTCTTCTTGCTTGCCAGTGCAATTGGCTGGTACGGAGACAGAGGAGACGAGAAGCTGGACGAAGATAGTTCCCTTGGAAATGGTTTCCTCCCAGATGTTTGCTCAGACTGGGAGGCTGCTGCTTCTCGGGTTGAGAAAGCTGGAATCAGGTCTGTTTTCTTACGCAGTGGCATAGTTCTTGCAGCAACTGGGGGTGCTCTGGGAAAAATGCTGCTCCCATTCAGAATGGGCGGGGGAGGTCCGATGGGAGGTGGCAAACAATGGATGTCATGGATCTCGTTGGACGATGAAATCTACGCCATACATCATCTCCTGATGAGCGAGAAAGCTCAGGGTGCTTACAACATTACGGCCCCCAACCCATCTAGACAGAAGAGCTTCGCCAAAACTCTTGGGCGGGTTTTGAGGCGTCCGGCCTTTGCTCCGATTCCGGGGTTCGCGATTAGGATAATGCTGGGGGAGATGGGTGAGAATCTTGCTTTGGAAAGTCAACGGGTCCTCCCGAAAAGACTGATCGAAGAGGGTTACGAATTCCTGCATACAGAGCTTGAGAAAGGGCTCAGGGACTCACTTGGGCTGTGGAGATAGTCATCTTGCCTGCTACTCTTCCTGATCATTCACAATCGCAGTAATATGGTGCAAGAGGCCAATCGTCGCAGGAGCGAGAATCAGACTAGCTATCAGCGAAAGTCCGATCATTATTGCACAGAAGAGTCCGAACGTTGAGAAGAAGCCCATCTTGGACTGATTGATGACCATAAATCCGGCGATGTCCGATACGGCGGAGCCAAACAGGGCCAGACCCGAGGCGCTGCCCACTGCTGCCAGAGAGACGTGTGGCGTCGCTCCCTTCTCGCGCTCCTCGCGGTAGCGCTCGATGAGGTGTATGACGTAGTCTATGCCCACTCCAAGGGACATCGCTGCAATGGCCACGGTTACCATGTTGAGACCGTATCCGGCCAACTCGACCATGGCATACAACCAGACTATCACGATGAAAATGGGGCCGGTGGTCACTGCTGCGACAAAGAACGGGGCAGTACCCCAGAGTATGGATAGGACCAGTGCGAGGATTGAGAAGAAGGGTAGGTATGAGGTTCCGAGCATTAGGTAGGTGATTAACGCCGTCACTGACACTGTCGCCCCCACCCTTCTAGCGAAGGCGGTACGGTCCCGCATTCCCTCCTGCCATCGCTGCCTCGCGGAGGTCTCCTCGCGGAAGCCCCACCACAGGGTGATGGTACACAACACCACGCCTAGGAGCAGCGTGCCCTGCATCTCGTCCTGCATCGAGTCGGCAGCGACGAACCTGATGACTGGCTCACCGGTGGGTATCGCCCAAGTCACGGGGTATTCATCGTCAGCCAACGAGATGTCGCCCTGCAGCCTCATCGAATTCCGAGACAGTTCCTGCAGCGGGGCCATGTCTTCCTCCAGCTGCGCTAGGGCAGGATCGACCAGTGCGAACTGCTCGGGACTGGATATCCCGAAGCGGATCGATGCTCGTGGGTATGCCGGGGTCTCGCCCGAGATTGTCAGCCACGGGCTCTCGAAGTCAATCTCACCAACCACCTGGATGTACTCGGCGACCAGCGAGGGCGCCATCGGTGGGTACCCCCCACTCTCCGGGACCCCTTGGCTAAGGGCGAAGCCGTACAGGAAGACGAGGCATTCCCTATCACCCAAAGAGGGCAGGCCGAAGAGGTCCTTGTCGCAGCCCATCCCACCGTCCTCGGCTGCAGGGTCCCAGCCGGCTGCGACGAAGGGGGTGGCGTTCCAAGCCATCGACGCCTTGGTGTAGGAGAGTATGGTGTCGATTGCGAGAATCTCGACCTCCCCCGTGGGAAGTCGGGTGAGTTGATCCGAGTCATCGGGCCCGTGCGAGTTGACGTTGTTTCGAAGTTCGCCGATGGCGGCAATCACTTTCGGATTCGCCATGTCTCCCTCCAGCAGGATGTAACCCGGCTCTCCCTCGTCGCTGAAGCGCTCGTTCACCAAGGCTATTCCCACCGCGAGGTCGGACTCGCTCTCGATGAAGTCCTCGACTTGGAAGTCCCCCTCTAGCGAGAGCATCATGGGCACGGCTACCGCGGTAATCAGTATGGCCAGTACCGCGACGACCGAGGCGTGTCTAGCTGAATTGGTGGTGACAGCTGCCAACCACGACTCGGGGACCATGTGGATGATGCCCTCCTCCTCGTCCTGCAGTTTGCCTCTGGATTCCATCCACAGGTCGAAGTCGTAGCGCACCAGTGGGACCCATAGGCCCGTCAGCACGAAGGCGGAGAACACCCCAAGTCCGGCCTCTATACCGAAGGAGCGAAGCGCGGCTATGTTCGAGGTCATGTTGGCCATGAAAGCGACAATGGTGGTCGTCGATGTGAGCAGGATGGCTCGACCGACCCTGCTCACTGAGGTCCGGGCCGCCTGCTCGGGACTGGCGCCCCCTCTCCTCTCCTCCTTGTACCTGTGTAGGGCGTGCAGACTGTCGTCTATGCCGAGGGCCAGCACTAGGATTGGTAGGAGGTTGGAAAACTGCGAGCGGAATATCACCTCCGTCCCGAATCTCTGACCCAAGATGATGGTCCAACCTATGAGCCCCTGCATCCACATCAGCGCCAGAGCCAGCCCGACTAGGACAATGGCAACATCAGACGCCCTCCTAAGACTGAGCCACAGCAGCACCGAAACCACCAGTGCCATGATTCCTATCAGGTAGGCGCTGGAAAGCAGTTCGCGGTTTACTTCGACGTTGACGCCTTCCGCGAACATTAGGGTGACGACCATGTCGTCCGAGGACCTCAAATCCTCCTCGAGCGCCAAATAGAGCCATTCCATGGAGCAGAGTTCCTCGCCGTCCTGAGCCCTCCGGCGGCACTCCTCCACCGAATTGTGGATTGGCTTGGTCTCCGCTGTGACACCGTCCCACTCGTAACCCATCGAAGAGTCCGAGCTCGAGTTCAGCCACGAGAACGACCAGCCGTTGCTCTGCATGGCTTCCCTGTCGAAGTTGATGAGCAGCCAGGCCGAGGACGCCGACCAGCGCCCAGGACCCCACTCATCGGCGGCGATGGTGCCGTCAGCGAGCAGTTGGTGGCCATATGGGCCGTCCACAGGGCTTGATGGGTCGGGGATGAAACCACGGTCCTTGGAAAGCAGCCTGAGGAAGACACCATAGCTGTGATTTGCCATCCTATGCGCGGCGAGGTCGATGTGAGCCTGAGTCACGTTCTCGTCATCGAAGGTCAGGCACTCCAACACGCCACAGTTGACCCAGTCGGTGGGCGGCGGCGTCATCATCAGCGTATCCGGGTCGATCCTCGGGCTGGTCAGTGACGACTGCCCGGACATGAATGACCTGAAGTCGGTGGCTAAATCGAGTATGCCAACCACGGGCTCGCCTGTAATCTGGGAGACGAACGAGAGGTAGAACTCGGAGACCTCGTGCTGCCTCAGGAACTCGGCCTTGACGTCGATCTCCCTGAGTACGGTGAGGTTGAGTACCCCTCCCTCTGGTTCGCTGACGCCTTCGCCGTGGCCGTTGTAGCCGGCAATCATCGTGACATCGGAGTCCGGCTGGCCGAAGTAGGCCGAATCGCGGATGAAGATCCCGAATGCCTCTATCCCCCCGGCCGACGAGAACTCCTCCATCAGCACCGCGTTCGCGTCGAGTTCGGGGGACTCTAGGTCGTAGGACTCTATGTCTATCGGGCTCAACGCGGCCGAGATCCCAGGAAGCATCAGCATTGATAGCAGGATGATGACGATGTGCGCCTGTCTGCGCCTCGGAACGAGGAAGTCTGCGACGTGGGCGAAGTCGCGCATGCTGAGAGCCGTGGAAGACGGGTATTTGACAGATTTCGTGTGGCTCACAGCCCACTGTCTCTGAGTTCCTCCAGCGCTCTGCGCTGGGCTTCACTCAGTTCCTCGGGCTCGGCCAGCGTGAACTCGATGTCGAGTGGGCCACCAGAGTGGCCATG
>CESR01165035.1_pt1 | contig 16432 bp, 19 predicted proteins | sample 356351 | NCBI WGS metagenome assembly CESR01 (sample SAMEA2622149, study PRJEB7988) | marine metagenome | isolation source: saline water (ENVO:00002010), including | reverse complement strand
AGTGCGTGACTCCAGATCGAGTGGCGTGGGTGGAGGCTCCTCCCAGGTCTTCGAAGCTCACCTCTTCGTTTGTTACAGTTTTTATCACTTCAGGACCAGTAATGAACATGTGTGATGTCTTATCCACCATCACAACAAAATCTGTAATTGCTGGAGAATAAACTGCACCTCCAGCACAGGGACCCATGATAACTGAAATCTGAGGAATTACGCCACTTGAACGCACGTTCCTGAAGAAAATCTCCGCGTATGAACCTAGGCTTGCCACACCTTCCTGTATCCTCGCCCCGCCACTATCGTTGAGCCCAATAATCGGTGAACCCGTCTTTAGAGCCATATCCAAAACCTTGCATATTTTCAAGCCGTGCATTTCTCCAAGAGATCCTCCATAGACGGTAAAGTCTTGAGCGAAACAATACACCTGTCTTCCTTCTATCGTTCCATGCCCGCAAACCACTCCGTCACCAGGAATCACATTCCTGTCCATATCGAAATCTCTGCACCTGTGTTCCACTAATGCATCGATTTCCATGAATGAATCTGGATCAAGTAACTGCCCAATCCTCTCTCTTGCGGTCATTTTTCCTTTGGCGTGTTGAGCCGAAATCCTAGCCTGGCCCCCTCCCGCCTGAGCCTTTGACTTTCGGCTCCGCAAGTCATCGATCTTGTCTTCGTTTCCACTCATTGCAATCCCCATTGGGATTAGACCGCCCATGAGCATTCCTGATGGTTGCACCATTGAATTATTGCGGTTGCTTGAAGGCAGCAAGCCATTTGGATGCTTCAAGGATGCGAGTAGTTATTGCAAAGCCGGGGCTTGACGGCCACGATAGGGGAGCCAAAGTAGTAGCTAGGGCTCTAAGGGATGCAGGTCACGACGTAATTTACACTGGATTAAGAAAGAGGCCCGCTGAAATCGTCAGGATTGTCAATGATGAGGACGCCGACGCATTGGGACTTTCTACCTTGTCAGGAGCTCATGACTCACTAATACCAAAAATCTGCCACGAGTTAAGGAGTAACGACTTAAACGAAGTCATCGTTTTCGCAGGAGGCATTATTCCTGAGCGCGATCGTCCAGACTTGTTCGAGTCTGGAGTTAGAGCGGTTTTCGGCCCTGGAACACCATCTAGCTCGGTTTTGGAATTCTTAGAAACAGCATCCACTCGTCGAAACAATGGCGAACCTGTAGGCGTCGGTGAGGATTCGAGGTGGCATTGGTAGTGAGTGGAATCACTGAGCTGTTCGAATCGGCACGTACAGGAAATCGCAGAAGCCTCTCAAAGTTGCTAACTGAAATCGAGTCTGGAGCCAGCATAGAGACCCCGTCCTCTTCCGGATGGACACTAGGGGTTACGGGGCCACCGGGAGTGGGGAAATCTTCTCTAATCGGTAGGATGGTTGAGATTTGGTCATCCAAGGGGGAGTCTGTTGCTATTCTAGCAGTTGATCCTTCTTCACCAATTTCGGGAGGAGCTCTTCTGGCAGATAGGATTCGGATGGGCAATCCTGAGTCTCAGGACTCAGTGTTTGTCAGATCTTTAGCATCCGGCAACCACCCCGGGGGATTAATGCCCTATCTCGGTGAAATGTGCAATGTACTCTCTGCGTGCGGTTGGAGTCGGGTTATCATCGAGACAGTGGGAGCAGGTCAGTCAGAATTCCAGATTATCGCCTTCGCAGATAGGATTCTATTGATTGACGGGCCAGACAGAGGTGACATAATCCAGGCAGAAAAGGCTGGAATATTGGAGTTAGCAGACGTGATCGCAATTAACAAAGCAGATTTACCTAATTCCCAAGCAGTAGCTGACTCCATCAAAATTGCACTCCAATTCGGTGAGTCCGACCCAACCCCTATCCATACGGTTTCAGCCATTGAAGGTACTGGGGTAGGTGAACTAATGGCTGAAATTGAAAATCTAGGGCCAGATCCAAACAGGAAAGCTCTGAGATTCAGGGAGCTCTTAATCTCAAGTTGGAACGCGGCGTTATTGACTCACCCACAAATAGACCTTCACTTGGAAAAACTATGTGACGGTTCTATAACTGTCAGTGATGCGATTCAATCAATGGGGTCATTGATGGATTTTGGTGTTGATTCACATGACTGAGTCGGAATACAGCCAATTCGTTGATCACGTAGAGCATTCTGTAGGAGGAGTAGGTGGGCATGCCTTCAGGAGGCTTACCCATGTCTCCATGGCTGCAATTCCTTTGTTATATTACTTGTATGGTGAGGAGATATCTTCCTTCTTCTCACTAGAGCCCCCGGAATTTGTTAGCGCCGTTTGTTTATCCATTCTAGCTATCGAAGCTATTCGCCTTAGAACCGGCATAGTCATCGTTGGTCAGAGGGAGTACGAATCACATCAAGTCTCAGCATTGGCTTGGGGCGGCCTAGCGGTTTCCCTCGCTCTGCTAATTGCAACAGTGGATAGTAACGATGGCCTAGAGTCGGGCCGTTATGCAATCCCAATAATTTTCGGATTGACATTTGTCGATCCCCTGATGGGCGAAATAAAGAGGAAAAAGCAGGATTTGAAGTTGGCCGTATATGTTGGCATGGTGGTTTCCTACATCATCTGGGTAGGCTGCCATTTCTGGATTGGAACCGAACTCCTCGTAGCTCTCCTTCTTGCACCTTTGACGGTATTTGGGGAGTTGCCATCCACTAGGCTGATAGATGATAACGCAACTATGGTCCTGTTGCCACTTGCCGGCCTAGTTCTTCTGTTGCCCTTTCTGTGAAGCGACTGCCCCGTCATGTTTACATTCCTATTTCCTCCCCTATACTCGATAGAGATGGAGGATGGCGATGATGCTACGGCCTCAGATGAGAATTCGACTCCCACAGACGGGGGGATTTCAGCTAGCTCGGAGCAATGGTCCGAGGAACCGTTGAAGCAGAGCACATACCTGTTCATTTGGGCAATTGGGTCAATTGCAACGTTCGCAATTTTCGTCATATATTTCTAACCCCCCGCCTTCGAAGTCCCCGAGGACGACAGAGTGTGCGGAATTTCAGGGATGCTCGGGGCTTCTTCAACTGCAATAACATCTGAAATGATTAGTTGCATTTCGCATCGTGGTCCTGATGGCAAAGGTGAGTATTCAGAATTGATGGATAAGGGGGGTGTATCGTTCGGTCATTCTCGATTGTCCATACTTGACATTGATGAATCCGATCAGCCTGCCTATAATGATCACGGGGCGGTCTTGATTCATAATGGAGAGATATACAACTATCGCCAAATTCGCACGGAACTCGAGGGATACCCATGGCGTTCTTCAGGAGACACAGAGACCATTTTAGCGCTGCATAGCCACTACCTAGGGAGATCAGATGCCGCCCATGAATTCCCCAGAGGGAATATCAAAGGACAAATTAGGAGTAATCCAAATGCCGAAAAACCCGGCAATCCCGCTGAAAAGCATGTAGCATGGGTTTCGAAGTTGGATGGAATGTGGGGCTTCGCTCTTTGGGATAGCTCGCGACGCGAGCTAATTCTCTGTAGGGACCCAATGGGTGTGAAGCCATTGCTCAGAACTACTTTGGAAGATGGCACTCTTCTGTTCGCCTCTGAGGCCAAGGCATTCCATGGCCACCCAGATTATTCTCCCCGCCCAGATATTGATGCCATTGCAGTGCGACTGGCTTATGAGTATCCTTTGGATATGACCACGCTGTTTGAAGGAGTCTGTCAAGTTGGCCAAGGCACAATAGAAACATGGGGCTTAGATTCCGAAGGAAGGGCTGTACTGACTGGTATTTCGAGATATTCCAACGACAGAGTTGAGCCCCTAAGTGGGTTGAACTTCGACCATCAATCTCGCATATTGCTAGAAAGCTTGAGAAATGGTGTAAAACAACGGTTGATTTCCGATGTACCGATTGGGATTGTTCTCTCCGGCGGCTTGGATTCTAGCTTAATCGCTGCCTTGGCTAAAGAGGAGTCAATCGATTCTTCGAACAAACCCCCTGAATGCTGGACGGTGGCCGGCAGCGAAGAAAACCCTGACTACATCTACGCCCAGAAAATCTCTAGCAGCTTGGATCTTGCTCATCATACCAGGATTATGCCAGAAAACTGCTTCTGGAATGACCTTCCGAAATTCGTTTGGAATGGCGAGGACGCTGATGTCTCCGTTCTGTTTTGGCAGGAAGTCTTCGATCTAATGTCACCCAAAGTAAAGGTCGGGCTGTGTGGCCAGGGCGCCGACGAACTTCACGGTGGCTACGATAGGTACAGGAACTTGCACGACCATTCCAAATTGGTAGAGCGTAGGATGGCCCTCTATGATGGTCATGCAAATCTTGGGTTATCCACCGGCATGGGCCAACCTTGGGTCGATTCCTCAATCTGGCCATCTGGGCACTTTTCCTCTCTACAATCAACTATTCAATTCGAGATTGATAGGGGCCAACTATCAAATTTCCAACTTAGACTCGCAGACAGACACGGAATGGCTGCAGGACTTGAGCCGAGAGTTCCATTTCTCTCCCAATCCCACCGTATTGCTTCTCATTCCATGCCAATGGAGTGGAGAGTTTCAGGGGAGTTTGAGAAAATTGCACTCAGGGCGGCCGCTTCCACTGCGGGTCTCCCGGAAGAGATTATTTCGCGGCCAAAGATGCCCGCCGGTACGGCAACAGCGCCCAAATTGGTGGATGAAGTGATTGAGGAGATGCGACCGCATGCAATGGAGTGGGCAGAGGACTACGGGATTCTCGCGCCAATGCTCAGAGAACAACCGGACATGGCACTAGGGATTCGTTTGCTCCATGCTCTTCACTTTACTGAAGGGGGTCCTTCAAGGGCCGGGAAGGACCTATTTTCAGTGATTGACGACGTGGGAAATTGGCCCTAGATTGCCCCCTCTCCGATTAATAAATCTCGCTTCTTTTCGATTCCCCCATCTCCGCTGTAACCACCCAAACTACCATCAGAACGAATGACTCTGTGGCAAGGAATGATCACTGGTTGAGGATTACTGGCACACGCATTCGCCACTGCTCTGGCAGAATTTGGATGCCCGATAGCTATAGCAACTTCCTTGTAAGTCGTCTTCTGTCCGACGGGGATATTCATGAGCTCATTCCAGACCTTGATTTGGAAAATTGTACCACTGAGATCAGTCATGTATCCCTTCTTCCAATCCATCGCCTTCGAATTCATCAACAACGCCCCCCTCTTCTACTTCTTCCATCCCCACAATTTCGTAGTTAGAGGGGAATAAGGCCACGATGATCCCAGACACGATGCAAGCCAACCCCAGTGCGAATGACTGTTTGACCACCATCAGCTCGAGGCCGATAACAAAAAGGAAAAGCCCGCCCAGATTTGAAACCCATACAAGAGTCTTGAAGGTAGACAGTGAAACCCCGCTGGATGACCGAGTCCTTACAGGTCCGAATTCTGCACCGAATCTGATTGGATCTTCATTAGTCATGAAATCACCTATCTATCATCACAATGGCATCAGTGGGGCAAGCTAGCACACAAAGCTTGCATCCTGTGCAGGGATCTCGCAGAACCCTCGCCTTTCGATTCACATCAACTTGCATTATTGGGCTCGCCAGTGGCGTGTCATACAATTCAATTGCATCGTCATCGCAAACGATAGTGCATTGATCGCAACCTATGCATGCCTCTTCTTTCACCCAAGCAACTGCTTCCGGGCCACCCTTGAGATTCGCCCTTTCTTCTGCCCTGATAGAATTCAACAACATCCTGATCCTAGCCTGCTCTGCAGCCCTCCTCGATAGAAGATCCGGAATCTCGGTCATGGTCCCCAATACCCTTCTCTAGCAGCCTGTTCTTAAGATGTTGAGTTTATCCACCTCTTTCCTCACGCACAGGCATGAATGATCAAGCAGTGGCATGGTGGCAAGATCCAACTGTCTGGGTCGGTCTTCTACAAGGAGTTGCCATTTGGTCAATTATGGTGCTAAACCTGGGCTTTGCAGTTGCTTGGATTTCCTTTGCATGCGGTGGCCTCATAGGGTTCTTTCTTTGGCTTGTAGCAATTGGTTACGGTGACAAGAGGTTTGCTAGGGCGACTCTGGTTGGAATCCTAATCAACATGGCGTTAGCAAGTGCCTCAGCGACCGTCGCCTTTCTGTAGATTATCTTGATTCTTCTATTTGCCTGGCTAGGAAACTTACGACATCCAATATCTCAAAGTCGTGCCTTGGATCTCCTTCGAACTTTAGGCACTCGAAGTGGCTGACACATTTGGGGCATGAGGTAAGCATAATGTCAGCGCCAGTAGCCAAAACCTCGTCGAATCTTTGGATCCTAAGGGCTCGGCTGTTCTCGTTGCATGCCATCATGCTTGAGACTCCACAGCATAATCCCTCCTCGCCATGGTGCTCCATCTCCACTAGCTCTACACCTTCGACTGAGCGAACAAGGTCCCTGGGTTCATCGAAGATGTCCATTTGGCGTCCAAGACGACACGGATCGTGATAAGTGACAGTCAAGTCATCCTCAGAGCGGAGCTCCGCGTCGAAGTTGTTCTCGATGAGGAATTCAGTTGTATGGAGGACCTTCATATCACCCAATTCATAATCCATGGCAAATGTTCTGAAGCATTCTGCGCATGAAGTAACGAGGGTATCGATCCCACTTTCACCCAGTTTCTTTTGGTTGTAGGCCTTCAGCTTGTCGAAAACCTCCGTCATACCCTGCCACTTTTGATCGTGGCCGCAGCACTTCAGGAAGTCCCTTCCCAAGTAAGTGACATCTTGCCCCATTTCCTCAAAGATAGTGAAGGCTGCAGTAGTTGCGTCTCCTAGGTCCATCGTCCCCTCGTTAACGTGACTGAAGACCATCTCTTGGTCAATGTAGTCGACACAACCCGGGTAGTAACCAATACTGGAGTCGAGGGGGTATTCTTCGACGGGGATAAAGCCCTCATCTGCATCGTCTTCGGCTTCAGCTGCTATTACGGCTTGGAGGACCGTGTGGGGTATTTCTGCTGCAGGAGGACCACCAACGATCAGATTCCTCCTGATATCTATGTAAGAGTCGTAGTCTACCAGCTGGGGGCACGCGTTGGTGCAAGCGGTGCAGGTCAGGCACGAATACAGCGGAACCCCATCATCCTCATTGTTCCAGGTGTTGTAAATTATGTTCAGTTTGTCACCTGCGTTGAAGAGACGAATGGGGCATGCATCATCGCACAGGTCGCATCCATAGCATTTGTTCATCTCCCATTCGTATCCTCTTGCCATGCTCCGCATGAGCATGAAAACCAACGCAGCGACACCCAAGCAGGGTATGAAAAGGGAGTATATCAGCTTAGCATCCAGACTCTTTGGGTTCTTATGGTATGTGGGATTTGCCACAGACATTGCCACCAACTCGTTTGTTCCGTAGTTGCCCCCATCGCGAATCAAGGCAGTACCATCCACATCGAGGAGAAGGGGTTGGTATGCCACTGCGGAGAAATCAGAGATCATGCTTACTGTTTCGTTCACCCCCGCCGAGGTGGTGACGAAAGTTACGGAGTAGGTCTGCCCGGAATCAAGATACAGAGTGGTGGACTCACACTCAGTCCCATCATTCTCCCAGAGAGTAGTTCCAGCCGAATCTGCTAGGTTCAGACTTTGTGTGTGCGATCCAGCGTTCCTTACTGTGGTTCTGAAGTTACACCCCAAATCAACAGGAACGCTTGCGATGCCCAGATCTTCGACGCTAAATGTCCTAGTTTCACTGATTACAATATCTGAGCTGTCTGCATTGCCTTCGTAGGTCACTGCGCCTCCACCGTAATTTCTCGAAGTCTGTAAATCTGCATGGCCGTTTACCCCGTTGAAATCTAGGATGGTGGATCTGGTGGGTTGATACAAGCCCCAATTGAGCCAATGGGCGGCTGGCATGACACACCATTCGGCAGGGTCGGCATGGTCATCGGACAGGCCATCCCACAGGGACAGCTCCATAGTTTCCTCGTACGCAAGGCAATCATCCCCCCATTCTTCCCAAACATTACCCTTTTCATAGAGAACCAGAGTGTCAGCAGGCTGACCTCTAATGCCATCCAATTCCTCTATCTTCGCATCAGCTTGGTATTCCCAGAAACCCATCGTTCCAAGGCCTCTCTGATCCCAGAAACCATTTTCGTAAATTGGCCAAGTAACCGAGCAAATGAGGATGCTAGCGAGCAGGGAACCCACGGCAACTTGCTTACCTAATATCGGAGTTAACCTAGAACCCATGGGCCCGAGCAAGAATTTCCTGATCGAGAAGTAAAGTACAGTGAAGATGAAGATGCCAGTTAGAACCCACGGAACGACATTGAACACCTCCGCAGTCCACGGTGCTTGTGTGCCGCACATGAAATTATGATGGGGTCCTTCCCAGCAGTAGTCCGTTCTGTTTTTTGCGTATATTTCTAGGAAAATATTGATTGAGAAAACAGAAATGAACCAAACGTGTGCAAGATAGGCAGCCCCAGCTGAAGCGAACCAAGGATCCTCGACCCCCCTCTTCTCCCTCTTCCCGATGATCAAGGGTGGAAGAGCCAGAATCATCACAGGAAGACCTGTGATTAGGGCACCCCACCACCCAGCGTTCCAGGAGATCATTGGTTGACCAAAGAATTCCCCGATGGGACCTGCCGGGATGTCAAACTGGGGCAGGTACTCGCCCCACCTCAGGTATCCATAGGAGAACAGGACATACCAATCTGGGAAAACGAATCCTGCCTGGGCATACGGGTCTGCAGCATTGTGAAGAGGAGGGGGGATGATCCATGAGTAGAATGCTATAATCATTACAATAGCTGCTAAAATTATTGAATCTCTTAGCACCTCTGTGGGCCAAAAAGGATGTCCGACGAATACCCTCCGCCTCTCTTCTTCGGCTTCAAGCAACTGCTCCTTTTCACTGATGTAGGTGTCAGCAATGCGCCCGAACCTCTCAATCATTCCCATCATTCCACCTCAATGCGGTTCCGCAATCCCTTGAACCCAGACAATAAATAGGTGTGCGAGAATGAGAGCAGTCACGATAACAGGGAGTACGAATACGTGCAAGAAGTACATCCGCACTACTGTCTGCCCGGTTAGGGTAGTTCCCCCGAACATTGCATTTGCAACCCAGCCCCCGATGAGGGGCGTCGAGTTGGCCATGTTGATTCCTATTGTTGCTGCTCCGAAGGCCAAGCTATCCCAGGGGAGCAGGTACCCGGAGTAGCCAAAGAAGATTGTGAAGAACATCAGGGCAACTCCAATCAGCCAGTTTAGCTCTCTGGGGTTCCTATAAGCTCCTGTGAAGTATACTCTGCACATGTGAAGAAACACAGCAGCGACCATGAAGTGAGTTCCCCAGTGATGAATCGACCTAATGATGTAGCCGAATGGGAGCTCCAACATGATGAACTCCATAGAGGCGTACGCAGGAGTGGGATCTGAGCTTAGGTCACCTCCGGGCACGTAGTAGAATCCAAGAATGGTTCCAGAAATTACGAGAATAATGAATGCAAGGAAGGAAATCCCCCCCAAGCAGTAAAGTGGGTACCAGTACCAAATGATTCTCAGTTTGTACTTCTCAGCATGGGTCAAAGGCATTTGACGGTGCATACTGTGGTAGGCATCCCTGCTCATCCCCCAGTAATCTTGGATTCTGAAACGGGTATCTAACCAGGAGAAAGCCCAGAGGAAAGCCTTCTCAGCCAATCCCATACTACCCGTACTAGTCTGAACAGCTCTGAGGATATCTTTCCTTGGCATGTCGTCCCTTTCACGCCTGAGAGTAAAGGCCACAATTACTACGACTATTGCAATGAATATCCACAGGAACCAAAATTGAATCACATAATCACCTCATCCACAAAACGTGTACCAATCTTTGAAATCAGGCAAAGCCTCTATGGTATCTCCATTCACAACAAACGGAATCAGAGGCATCCCATAGGGAGCAGGCCCCCCGGTCTTCTTGACTCCGATGAAATCAAACTCTTCCCCGCTCGCTCTGTTTCGCGCGCGGTTCTTCTCAATCACAGTGGGGTCGTAACGGCTAGAGTGACAAATGCAAAACAGTTTGTTCCCCCCAGAGTCGGTCCCTCCAGGAAGCCAATTATCCGATGTGAAGTCATTGTTGACCAATTGCCAACCGGGAATACAACAGAGGTGTGGACATCTGGCGAAGATGATTATCATGTTGTCGTGTATCGAGAGGGCGGAGTATTCCTCTTTCTCGTCAATTTCGAATCCGGAACCCACGTATTCCCCGCTTGCGGTGTAACCATCAAGGAACTGAAACCGCGGCTCGTCCTTTGAGAGGGGTTTTTCCATATTTTCTTGGTGGGGGACATAGGTTGCGATCACTGGAAGTCCGGACCAAAGCCCCGCTGCTGCTGCCATCCCGGTTTGAGAATCCAACGCCTCGTCCACGAATGACTGCACAGTCATTGGTTGTTTGTCCATGCTGCTATACCAAACATCAGCGCCCTTGGGGGCATAGAATATTATGGCAGAGTCGGAACTCCCCGACTCTTCTTGCCCCATCAGGAAGGAAGCGAAGCCAACGCTTCCTAAGCTTGCCATGGTAATTAGCCCGGCAGCGGTGTTTAGTGAAAGGCGCATGAATTCTCTTCTGTCAATCGATCCACTGGATTCCATGGAACCCTGCGATTCGTCATCCAGTGACCTAAGCCTAAACCTCCTGACCATCTTCATACCTCGTACTTCTTCCACGCTTCCGAATCATTTCTGGTGATGTACTTGTTACGTCTGTGCTTGACAATGACGACATCTGGCATCACGTATTTCAGATAGACGATTCCCATTATTATCAAAGTGAGTAACGTCATCCCCATGTAAAAGGAAAGTAATTGTTGATCCCAGTGGTTGAATAGTCCGTATGACAGCGAACCAGCCCAAAATAGAGTCCACAGAATACCCCACAGAGCTACTAGGATGATCAACCACGAATCCCCAGAGGGAGAAAGACTAGCTCTCACGATAGTTCCAGGATTCGGTTCATTGAAGACACCGTGATCAATTGCAGCTAGATAGGAGTCTTCGGAAAGCGTCGCGTCTTCGAGCGCCCTCCTAGCGTCTTCGATGCTGACCTGACCTGATTTTACTTCCCTGAGGAGGCGCATCACCACGTCTTCCTTCAAAGTTGGTCCCCCCTCCTAAGATGTTTGATCCTCATTCTAAGCAAATTGCTCCTACCGACGTAATGCCTCGAAAATCCATACCTTAGAAAGAACCCACAGAAAATTATCACTAGGAAGACCGCAGCAAATCCCAAGAGCCCGAGCCAGTGTGCGAGCAACTTTGCTCCCATTAGGTGTATGTCTGCATGCCCTTCAGTTGGAGCGGGAGGATTAATATCCCCATTCCCAGAGAAAACAGCCCTACTCCTTCCATCATCCGTTCCTTCATCCACCGTGGTAGTCAGTCTGTTCCACCTGTCAAGATCGGAGGGAGCCATGTCTCCGTTAACAGAATTTCCAGCCAACCAGAAGGTGACAGCCCCAGTCTCTGCCACCGGACCGGTCCAAGTAACTAGCCATGTTCTGTCTTCGGTACCGGAGCCAGCGTCAGAGTGAGTCAACTTCGTAGGATCCTCTTCCCAATTTCTCACAAGTTCGTCAAATCCCGAACCGGCTTCCAGTTTTCCCGCGCTAACCATCAACGAAAAACCACCAGTGTATGAAGCAGTGTCAATCTCGGGTCCTCCGATAATTTGTATCTTCAACTCGTAACTCTTTCCGGGTTCGTAGTGGAAGGGGATTCCATCGAGGATAATTGTAATGGAATTGTCAGGCTGCGCAGCATGGCAAGTGCAGCCGGCTATTGGGACCTCTCCCATCCCGTCCGCATCCCCGCCAATTCCAAGGTGGCTACCTTGTCCAGAACCAGAAATAAGCACCACAATGAGGCAGGTAACAACAATCTTCAGACGGGATAACATGATTCCACTCACTCAATCCCCTCTTGAGGTAATCAATCCACAAAAAAGGGGGATATTAACGTTCCACTTCGGCCCCTTCGGGGCCGTATAAATTACTCACATCGTTTGAAAAGCCTGAAACGGCCTTAGCAGGACGGACACACGTGTCAGGGCCTCTTTGGAAGAATGTGTATGAATTGACCGATGTTCAAATCGCCTGTCTTGATCAAGCTGAAGAATTAATGTTGTTGATGCAGATTAACGACGCTGAGTCCCTATTGCTTTCTATGGTTGCTGAAGATCCAGATTGCATACCGGTACTGAACAACCTTGGTCACTTGTTTGGTCGTTACCTGTCTGACTTTGACCGCGCTATTGAGTTCTATGATAAGGTACTCATTCTGGAACCGGACAATGCTTGGGCCAGAGATGAAAGACGTAGATATCGACGCTACCAAACTTACGACTAGAACAACATAATCTAGTCTCTTGCGAACCGCCTGACATGGAGCAGGGGTCAATACTTGTAGTTGGGGTTGGGGGTATTGGTTGCAAGTGGTCCCAGAGAGCCCACTCCCGCTGTCAAATCCTCTCTGACCTGCTTCTTATTGACGCCGATGAATCTTCGTTCTCCTCTTCTCAGGAAGCAAATTGCCTGCATCTAGATGCTACTGGACAAGCCAACGGACTCGCAGCCATGCCTAGCCTCGCTGCGCACCGCCTGCTTGAGGGCTTGCCAAATATTTCTCAGCTCCTCGACAGGGCTGAGTTAGTCGTGATTCTTGTAGCATTAGGGGGAGGTACTGGTTCCGGCGCAGCCGCGGAAATTGCTTCTAAGGCCAAGGAGTCCGGAAGCTTGGTTTTGAGCATCGTCGGCCTTCCCTTCGCAGAGCAACCTCTTAGGTGTGCAATTTCTGATAGATCGCTACCCATGATAGAACGCAATTCCCACCTTTGCATCCGAGTTAGCTTGGAGCGTCTCGCATGGCAGGCCAGGCACAGGGAATCTGACTGGAAGTTGGGATCTGAATGGATTGGGGAGTTAATCGAAGGCCTGGTTACCACTCTTGCAAAGGTAGGCAAGATGAATCTTGATCTGATGGACCTGAGAACTGTGATTGATAGGCCCGGTGATGCGACACTAATAGTTGGGACGGGAACCACTGAGGACCCGCTAGGCGTCGTTGCAATGGCTCGCAATTCTCCATTGTCAGAGATCGATATCGAAGGCGCAAAAGGTTGCCTTATCCAAGTCGAGGGAGGGCCAGATATGACATTGTCACATCTGAATCTCGTTACTGATGGATTCGTCTCAGTGTTAGATGAGGATTGCCAGGTTATCCTAGGTGCACGATCAAGTGATGAGATGGCCGGGCGTCTCCGACTAGTCGCCGTAGTTAGCGGGCTCTAGTCTATTAGCTCAACAACGTCTTCATCTTGGCTTACAAATTCGGTGCTTGCGAGAACCTGACTCGTGCGCACTTCATCTGGGTTCTGGGTGGATTTCATGGGACTTGTTCGGGACAACGATTGATTCTCTATTACTTCCGTAGCTTCGTTTTCAGGATCATTTTCCCCGACACTGCCAATTTTTGTTACTGCTAGGGGCAATATTACCAACATTACCAATGCGGTCAGAAGGTGACCCCCGGCTGTGGTGGTCAGCAAATTACCCTCTGAAATAGCTGTGAGGGATGAGATGCTGCCTCCGTAGGCATACCCGAACGCAATCCCCCAAAAAACTGCAGACTGCCCCTGGAAAATCGACCATCCTTTATCATGACCCCTATTGGCCATTGACCAAATCGCTAACAATATTGTAATCGCCATCAAGGCTCCTTCCTCGAGGAGCATTGCTCCGGATGCCGAATCCACGAGGAAAGGATTTCTCCTCCAAGAGCTTAGTATGTGCCAACCTGTAGTCAGAGTCATGAGCATCATCATCCTGTCTGCAGCAATTCCGTCAATATTCCCCGACTCCCTGACAACACCGGAGAGCTTGTCAGCTGAAACGCAAACTAGGATGATTACACCGAGGAAGGATGCCCAAGATAGGTGAACAGTAACACTATGCCCGGAGAGTCCTCCAGCATCATACCCAAACCACCAAACCAAGGGAGAGAAAACAACCACTGAGAAAATCGATCTTGTCAGTGTATAGTGACGACCGACCCTACCTGGCCTATTGTATTTGGAGATCTTTCTAGCGTAAACTATTCCTCCGAATAATAATGACAAGGCCTGGCCGATTGACATAAGCACGAAAATCGATGCCAAGAGGTAGGTAATCCAAATCAAATCCTTATCATCAACTTGACTTAGAATGCCCAAGCAAATGACTAGACAAATTACCAAGGTTGGAAGTAGAGAGAGCAACGATTTCTTCCAGTATGAGAGATTCAGAATTCCACTTCCCTTATCTTGGACTTTGAACAGGATTTTTCCAATTGAACTGGGAGCAATAACAGCTGCAATGCAGTAGGCCAGAGTCAAGGAAAGGAACATTGTACTGCCCTTTTCTTGTAAACCGAAAATCCCGGCCTTCATTATAGCAAATAAAAGTCCAGAATTGAGTGTTAGTACTAGCAAGTGAGGTAGGGTTGACGGACTCGCGAAAGACTGCATGACCCCCCTTCCAGAAATTTGTTCGTCTTGCACCTCTTCCACGGTCCCGGGGAAACCCACTATTGGTTAAGGTAAACCCCTTCCCGCTGCCATGGCGAGGCTGAACAAGGCTGCTCGTGGTAAGCACAGGTGGATTGGTTTCAGCATCACACAACTTTGTACTAGGGAGGAATTACAAAGGATAATCGAGCCAATTTTTCAGGATTTAGAGTGGCGACTCTTCGACGTAAGTGCAAATGAAATAGGGACAATGGCCATAGTCAAGGTTGGTTTGAACGACTACAAAAAAGCAACAAGCTTGCTGAATGAAGCTGATGGAATTTCCACCATCACCAGCTCGGGGAAGATCAGGCTGGTTCGTACAAGATTAGAGTGATAGGGATTCACAATGCCCACCTAACTCCATCCATTTCATTCACTACCCCTGAGCCTTTCTCATCGAGTACCTCCAACTCTCCATTCAATGTTAGTCCAACAACACTCGTCCAAATTCCATCTACCTCCATCGAAACTCCTCTCGATAACATCGTAGAGAGCCCCTTCCACGAAATTCGCAACATTTCCTCCGATGTGGACATTTTCAGCCATCCGTTGTCTTCGAAGAACGAGGCAAGAGCGGCATCAATCAGACTTAGCACTTGGTTCGCACCTACATCGCCTAACGTACTCGCCCACCCCGACGCTACAAACCCGTCCCCTTGAAAACCTTCACAATTTACTCCAATGCCAATTCTAACATTTTCATTATCCGAGCACTCAATCAGCACCCCTCCCATCTTTTTGCCGTCAGGGGTGACAATGTCATTGGGCCACTTCGATTGTGCCTGCAAGCATCCTGCCACTATCGCCCCTATACTGGTTTGGAGTAAACCGGGAGACACTCTATCTAATACACTGGGGTCCATGGACCAAGTCGCTGAAATACTACCTTCTGTAGACCACCACTTCGCTCCTCTCCTTCCTCTTCCAGTTCTCTGTTTAGACACAAATACTCTGTTCCACTCATTTCCTTCGAAGGAAGCCGCTTCGTCCATGGTGGAATCACATTCATCTATAATTGTCGGCTCAATTCCCGTCCCAGGTTTCCACATTGCACAGACCTCCAGCTTCTCCCCGCCCAAGCGTTTTGAAGCCACTGAACGTACCGACCAACCCTTCTCTCTCCAGTCATCGGCAGAACTCTGACTCCTGGGATCAGTTCTGAATAAGATTAGAATCAGGCAGTCTTCACTTGTGAGGGTATTTGGTTCAGATAGATGATCTAACAGAATTTTGCCCCATCCCCCTAATTTGATATCATTCAGAGCCGCTTCTTCCATTGTGGAAAGCACCGACTCGTCATTGGTCGGGTCCAAGTATGGCAAGTTCCACACGATCATAGACGCATCTTCTGGAATCTTGAAACCCTCTCCAATCCCCGAATCAATAATCTCAACCTGATCAAGCATACCGTACTTTTCCAGATTCCTCCTGGTTGCAGATAGAGCAAGGGGATTTATGTCACAGCAGGTCACACTCCATCCAAAACTCGCCAATGCAATTGTGACCGCTCCAGATCCGCATCCAATTTCTACTGCTGATCCCTTTCTGCGTTGAAGCTGTGCGATCGCTTCGCACAGCAATATTGTATCCTCACGTGGAGGGTAAACGGTAGCTGGAACCAGTAGCGCCCATTCCCCGATTCCTTCAATAGATAGGTGGTGCAATTCTCCCCCCTCGGATAGTTTTTCACTTTCACCGGTATCCGAAAATGCCATGCCATTTCCAGATTAGACGTATTGAAAACATTTATGCGGAATAACATGGAAGGGCAAACGCTCCTAGTCCCCCATGGAGCATTCGCCCACACTGGCCAATGTGCGTTGAGCACAATGTTTTAGAAGACCCCCCCG